>ERZ1026915.1530-NODE-1530-length-9402-cov-7.340323_pt1 | contig 9402 bp, 4 predicted proteins | sample MGYA00519466_ERZ1026915 | MGnify/ENA primary metagenome ERZ1026915 (study PRJEB26926, sample SAMN06164884) | human gut metagenome | biome: ENVO:00009003; feature: ENVO:2100002; material: ENVO:00002003 | host: Homo sapiens | place: USA | collected 2012 ... | reverse complement strand
CGAGATCATGCCTAGTCTCGTGGGCTCGGAGATGTGTATAAGAGACAGGGGCGCGGCGCTGCTGGCCCGCGCCGCTGCCGACGGCGGCGAACAGACCGTCTGGCAGGAGCATCTGGATGCGGGCCGCCGCCAGCTGGAACAGCTGAACGCCCGCTATGCCGAGGCCAAAAATGCCGAAGCGGAAGCCCGCCGGGCCTATCTTTCCGCCCACGGTGCCGCCAGCGCCAGCGGCGAGGGCCGGGCACTGGATGCCCTGACCGAGGAGCTTTCCCGCCGCAAAACGGCGCTGGATACCGCCGCACGCAAAGCCGAAAAGGCAGAAAGTGCCCTTGCCCGCACCCAGAGCCTGCTGGCTGTGCTGCGCCGCAGCGGCTTTGCTGCCGGCATCAAGGCCGAAGAGCTGACGGCGGACACTCTGCCGCAGCTCACCACATGGCTCTCCGCGCAGGAAAAACCGCTGGAGGAAGCCTATTTTGCTGCCCGCCAGAACACTGCTGCTTTGCAGAAGGAGCAGGCCGGCAAGCGCGCCGAGCTGGACGCGGTGTCCGGCGGCAAGTGGGTCTACCCCCACGGCGATGCCGCCACCCGGGTGCGGGATGCCGTGAATGCCGAACTGAAGAGCCGGGGCATGCAGCCGGATGCGAAAATTTTCTGTGAACTGTTGAACGTGGAGGACGAAAGCTGGCAGGACTGCGTGGAAGCCTGCCTTGGCGACCGCCGCTTTGACATCCTTGTGCCGCCCGCCCACTACGAAGCCGCCAAAAGCGCCTTTGTGGCTCTGAAGGACAAGGTGGGCCCCATCAGCCTGCTGGACACCCCGGGCATCCGCAAGGCCAACCGCCGCGCCGACAAGTACGGCCCGGACAGCCTTGCCGCGCAGGTGAGCAGCGAAAACCCGCTGGCTGCACAGTATGCCCAGACCATTCTGGGCCGCATCGTCTGCTGCGACACCCCCGATACGCTGGAACAGCATCCCGACAGCGCCACCCGCGACCTTCTGCGCCACCACCCCTTCCGGCTGGAACGGCTGCGCACCCCGCAGCGGTATATCGGCCTGGACGCACGCCGTGCCCGCGCCGGGGCGCTGGCGGCCGAGCTGGAAGCTTTGGGGGAAAGCGCCCGTGCTGCCGCCCAGACAGAACAGAACCTGAAAGCCGCCTATAACCAGTACCAGACCCTGCTGCGGGGCACGGCACTGGACGAGCTGGCTGCGCTGTGGGATGCCCGCGCCGCACTGACTGCCGCACAGAATGCTGTGACCGAACAGGAAGCAAAGCTCACCGAGTGCCGCGAGAACCCGCTGCTGCAGCAGCTTTACAAGGAGGAAGAAGCCCGCGAAGCCGCATGGGAGGCTGCCCGTGCCGCCGTGGAGCAGGCGGGCGGCGACATCCGCGTGTGCCAAAAGCAGATCGCCTCCTGCGAAGCAGAGCAGAAAAAGGCAGGGGAAACGGCACAGCAGAGCGCCGATGCTGCCCGGAGCTTCTTTGCGGCGCATCCGCTGGTGGAGCCGCTGGCCCGCACCCGGATGCTGGCGCTGGCCCCGGCAGATAAGCCCCGCGCCGCCGCACAGGCTGCGGAAAAGGCGCAGGCCAAGCTGGACGATGCGCTGGCCGTCTATCTGACCGGCACGCTGGAACCGGCCCAGAAGGCCTACAACGAGCACTATGTGTGCGATTATCCGCTGGGCCTTGCGGGGCTGGACCAGTACCGCGCCCAGCACGAGAGCCTTGTGCGCATCGATCTGGAACGCTATGCCGCCCGTCTGGAGCAGGCCCAGCGGGACTGCAAGGACCGCTTCCGCAAGGATATCCTGTTCCGCATGAAGGACGATATCTTCAACGCCCGGCGGCAGTTCCGGGAGCTGAACAAGGTGATGGAGCAGTTGACCTACGGCGAGGAGGTCTACCGCTTTGAGCTGGAGCCCAGCCGCGACCCGCAGCTGGCGGCCTTCTATCAGGTTATCGTGGACAAGGGCAACCAGCAGATGACCGAGGGCGACTCGCTGGACAACCTTGCCGCTACCGCCGACCCCGCCTACGAGCGTCAGGTGGACGAGCTGATGGAAAAGATCATGGCGGATGTGGACGAGAACACCCGCGCCCGGCAGGAGGGCCGCACCGGCGGCGTGACCCTGTCGGACTATGTGGACTACCGCACCTATCTGGACTATGACATCAAGGTGACGAACCGGGTCACCGGCCAGCAGGCGTATCTGTCCCGCGTCAGCCGCGACTCCTCCGGCGGCGAGAATCAGGCCCCCTTCTATGTGGCCATCTGCGCCAGCCTGCTGCAGATCTATGAGAAGAGCGAGAACAGCATCCGTCTTGTGCTGCTGGACGAAGCCTTCAGCAAGATGACCAGCGACCGTATCCGCCCCATGATGGAGCTGTTCCGCCGCCTGCAGCTGCAGGTGCTGCTCATCTCCACCGTGGAAAAGAGTACCGCCATCCAGCCCTACTGCGACATCACCTACTCCATCGTCCGCCACGGCGACACCAACGCAATAGCGCCCTTTATCCGCCTTGCGGCGGAATGATGTGCGCATTGTATGCGCAATGATGTCTGCCTGCGCCGGAAATGAACGTGGAACGATCAAAAATGCCCGCCGCGTTGCTTTGGGCATATTCAGCGGAAAAATGATTTTAAATTGAGCGACACCGGGCAGCCTGCGGGCTGCCCGGTGTCGCATTTTCACCAGAGAGGCCGCAAGGGAAAACGGCATCTGCAGCGCCTGTTTCCTGCGGAAACAGCGGCACTGTGGATGGGCTGCCCGCTTGACGTTACAAGCCCTTTCGTGAAAAAGCAGTTCCGAAACGCCCGCAGGCGTTTCGGAACTGCAAATAAAAATAATAATTCCACTGATGATGGCCAGAGCGCAGCGGAGGCCATTTTAATCGTCAAGGCTGCCGTAGAAGCCCCGCTTTTGTCGCGCTTTACCGTAAAGGCAGCACATCCTCATCCTCGTTGATCTCTTCCATCATCCCATCCGCAAAGTACCAGCCTCTGCCGTACAGCGCCTCGCTGCCGTCGGCGCACAGGATATACGAGCCGTCCGGCAAAGCGAGAAAATGCCGCTTTTTGCTGTCGGCAAGGGCGATGTCCTCCACCTTCTGCCCGTCCAGCACATGATCCCGGATGAACTGGTAGTGGGGCAGGATGCGGGTCTCGGTCAGGCCAAGGCCGTTCATCCAGCGGGAGTAGTGCGGGTCGGCGGCTTCGCCCGGTTCCTCGGGCGCGGCGTACACGATGTGGGCGGCGTTCATGCTGCCGGCACTCACGCCCAGCACGATGCCGTGGTAGTTGTGGAACAGCCCCGGCAGGCCCAGCTGAGCAAAAAAGTGGTTCTGGGTGGGTACGTGCCCGCCGCACAGCATCACAAAGCCGCTTTGGGGCAGAAGAGAACCGATCTCCTCGGCATTGCGGGCATCGCAAGGGATGAGCGCCGTCAGGGGCAGGTGGGCGTTCGCAAAGCTCTGGGCAAACACCCGGCACATCTCGTCGTTCTGCTCGTAGGCATAGGGGTCTGCCGCAATGGCAAGGCCCAGCACGGCGTGATCCGGCCAGACAGCCCGCAGGTTCGCCACAAAGTGGTTGCGGGTGTCCAGCACCGGAATATCCGGCCCCGGCTCAAAGGGGCAGCCGCTGGGGCTGCTGGTCAAAAACAATGTCATAATGATTCCTCATAAAAAGTGAATAAAGGCTGTGTCCATTTTAACACGATTTTGCTGCCAGCGGCAGAGCCAGAATCACCAAAAAAATCCCCCGCTTTTCGCCGTTTCGCAGAAAGCAGGGGATCTTATCATGCCTTGCGGTAATGGAATACCTTGTCCTTGGTGAGGAGCATGGCAGCGCTCACGGCCAGAGCCGCCAGCTCGGCGGCGGTGACGGCCAGCCAGATGCCGTCGATGCCCAGCAGCAGCGGCAGCAGGAGAATGGCGATCACCTGAAACGCCAGCGTGCGCAAAAAGGAGATCAGCGCGCTGGTCACGCCGTCGCCCAGCGCCGTGAAGAAGGAGGACGCATACACATTGAAGCCCATGATGAGGAAGCTCAGCGCATACAGCCGGAAGGCCCGGCTGGTCAGGGCCAGCAATTCCGCATCGTAGCCCACGAAAATGCGCGCTACACAGGGGATGATGAACATGGAAGCCAGCGTCAGGGTCACAGCCACCACGGCGATGAGCCGCAGGCTCTTGCGGTAGAGATTGTGCACCTCGGCGTGGTTGCGGGCACCGTAGTGGAAGCTGACGATGGGTGCACTGCCCACGGCATAGCCCACGAACACCGCCACGAACAGGAAGGCTGCGTACATGATGACACCGTAGGCGGCCACGCCGTTCTCACCGGCCAGACGCAGCAGCTGGTAGTTGTACAGGATATTGACCAGCGACATGGAAAGGTTGGTCATCAGCTCGGAAGAGCCGTTGATGCAGGCATCCCGCAGGACTTTGCTGTAAAAACTGGTCTTGCACAGGTGCAGGCGGCTGGAGTTGCTGCGGTCGATGAAGTAGAACACCGGCAGTACGCCGCCCACCAGCTGGCTGATAAAGGTGGCAATGGCCGCGCCCTCCACGCCCCAGCCCCAGATACCCACCATCAGCACATCCAGCACCATGTTGGTGCAGCCCGCGCCCACGGTGAACCAGAAGCCGAGGTGCGGCTTTTCGGCGGTGACGAAAAAGCTCTGGAACATATTCTGCAGCGCAAAGGTGGGCAGGGACACCATCAGGATGCGTCCATAGCGCACCGCATAGTCCAAAAGCTCCCCCTTTGCGCCCAGCAGCACGGCAATGGGCCGCAGGAACACAATGCCCAGCACGGCCAGCACACTGACCGAGACCAGAGCCGCCAGCAGGAACAGGGTGAAATAGCGGTCGGCCTTTTTCTGGTCGCCCTCGCCCAGCGTGATGCCCACGATGGCGCTGCCGCCGGTGCCCAGCATAAAGCCGATGGTGCCCAGCAGCATGGGCAGCGGCATGATGAGGTTGACCGCCGCAAAGGCCGTCTTGCCCACAAAGTTGGAGACACACAGGCCGTCCACGATGCCGTAGATGGAGGTGAACAGCATGGTGCCGATGCAGGGCAGCACGAACCGCAAAAGGCGGGAATAGGTAAAATGATCGGAAAGCTGGATCCGCTGCTTGGACATGGCGTCCTCCTTTCTGCACAAGGTGCAAAAACGGGCCGGATAAATGTCCGTGAGTGCACGCCCGGCCTCGATCTGCTTCGTCACTACGGCAACGAAACCTCCGGCGGGGCGCTGTCTGCACGGCATCTTATCCGGCCCGTTTCAAATTACGTTGAAAACGGTCCTCCGATGAACCGAAAAAGAGCATATCAGAATTTATTTTTGTTGTCAAGGCAGAAAAATCAAAAAATCGGCATTCGAGGGTCAAAATTCATAAACTGTCTCTTTCCAACTTTTATCAAACCTGTTAGAATGATAAAAGTTTTTTTATGGATCCGGAAAGGAGAACTCCTGTTTTGATGAAACGTTTTTATACCGCCATCGTGCGCCGCCGCAGGCTGGTGCTGGCGGTGTTTGCACTGGCGGCTGTACTGAGCGTGTTCGCTGTGCGTCAGGTAAAGGTGGATTATGATATCAACGACTATCTGCCGCCGGAATCCCCCTCCACCACCGCTATCGAGGTGATGAACGGTGCTTTCACCGGCGGCATCCCCAACATGCGGGTCATGGTGCGGGATGTCACGGTGCCGCAGGCGCTGGAGTACAAGGAAAAGCTTGCCGCCATCGACGGAGTGTCCTCCGTTGCATGGCTGGACGACAGTTTGGATGTGACAGTGCCTTTGCAGATGCAGGACACCGCCACGGTGGAGAGCTATTATAAGGATGGCTGTGCCCTGTTCACCGTGACGGTGGAGGACGAGAAGCGTCTGGAAGCCGTGGCTGCCGTGCGGGATCTGATCGGGGAGGGCAACGCGCTGGAGGGCGCGGCAGTGTCCACTGCCGTTGCCACCAACTCCACCGTGACCGAGGTGGCAAAGATCGCCGCCATCGCGGTGGTGTATGTGCTGTTCATCCTGATCCTGACCACCGATTCCTGGGCGGAGCCGCTGCTGGTGCTGACGGGCCTTGGCGCGGCCATCCTGCTCAACAACGGCACGAACCTCATCTTCGGCACCATCTCCTTTGTCACCAATGCGGCGGGCAGCATCCTGCAGCTGGCGGTGTCGCTGGACTACTCGGTGTTCCTGATCCACCGCTTTGCGGAGTGCCGGGCTGAAAACCCGGATGCCAGCCCGGAGGAGTGCATGGCGGATGCCCTGTGCAGATCCACCGGCTCCATCCTGTCCAGCGGCCTGACCACCGTCATCGGCTTTCTGGCACTGGTGCTCATGCAGTTCCAGATCGGCCCGGATCTGGGCCTTGCGCTGGCAAAGGGCGTGGTGCTGAGCCTTGTCACCGTGTTCACCTTCATGCCTGCGCTGACGCTGGCGTGCTACAAGTGGATGGATAAGACCCACCACAGGCCTCTGCTGCCCAGCTTTGACAAGTTCGGCCGCTTTGTGGCCCGTATCATGCTGCCCATGGCACTGGTGCTGGTCATCCTGATGGTGCCCAGCTATCTGGCCTCCAACTCGAACCAGTATTATTACGGTGCCGCCCACATGTTTGGCGAGAACACCCGTCTGGGTGCGGACACCGCCGCCATTGAAGAGACCTTTGGCCGCAGCGATACCTACGTTGTATTGGTGCCGGAGGGCGACACCGCCACGCAGCAAAAGCTTTCGGATGCATTGCACGCCATCCCTGAGGTGACCGGCATCCTTTCCTATGTGGACAACGCAGGCGCGTCCATTCCGCCGGAGTTCGTGCCCGGGGATACGCTGGGGCTGTTGGTCTCCGGCGGCTACACCCGCATGGTGCTTACGGTGGATGCCGACACCGAGGGCGATGGGGCCTTTGCGCTGGTGGAGCGGGTGCGCGCCACGGTGCAGCAATATTACCCGGACAATTATTATCTGGCCGGTCAGGGCGTGAGCACCTATGACCTGATGGACACCATCACGGCCGACATGGTCAAGGTGAACCTGCTGGCCATCGGCGCAGTATTCCTGATCCTGCTCCTCATGAAGCGCCAGCTGCTTTTGCCCATCATTCTGGTGTTCAGCATCGAGACCGCCATCTGGATCAATCTGGCCATCCCGTACTTCCGGGGCCAGTACGTGTTCTACATTGCCTATCTCATCATCAGCTCGGTGCAGCTGGGTGCTACGGTGGATTACGCCATCCTCTTCTCCGACCGCTATCAGGAGTTCCGCGAGACGCTGGGCCGCAAAGAAGCTGTTGCAGCCACGGTGTCCGCCGTGACCACCTCGGTCAGCACCACCGGCAGCGCCATGGCGGTGGTGGGCTTCCTGATGGGAGCCATTTCCACAAACCAGCTGCTGGGCCAGCTGGGCAATTTTCTGGGCGTGGGCAGTCTGGTGTCACTGGCCATCGTGCTTTCGGCACTGCCGGGCTTTTTGTATCTGGCCGACCCGCTCATTATAAAAAAGAAAAGACAGCCGAAGGAGGCTTGACCGAGATGAAACATCGATTTGTGCGCCGGGTGTCGGCGCTGGCGCTGGCAGGCTGCCTGCTGGCGGGCAGCAGTCTGCCAGCTTTTGCAGCAGCCTCCGCTGCCAAGGAAGAGGTCATTTATGCAAACCTGACGGCCTCCGGTGTTGTGACCGGCGTGTACGCCGTGAACAGCTTTTCCGTGCAGGCGGGGGACACCGTTGCGGACCACGGCAGCTACACTGCCGTGCGCAATATGACCACGAGCGATGCCGTGGAGCAGAGCGGCGATACGGTCACGGTGCATGTGACCGAGGACGGCAAGCTCTATTATGAGGGCACCATGGACGCCGCCACGGCCCTGCCGTGGGTGGTAAAGCTGACCTATACGCTGGATGGGGCAGAAATCAGCCCCGACGAGCTGGGCGGCAAAAGCGGTGCCCTTTCCATCCGGCTGCAGGTGAGCCGCAACCCGGACTGCACCGGCAGCTTTTTTGACGACTACGCGCTGCAGGTGACCATGAGTCTGGACACCGGCCTTGCCCGGAACATCAGCGCGCCGGGCGCTACGGTGGCGAATGTGGGCAGCAAAAAGCAGCTTTCCTACATCCTGCTGCCGGGCGCGGACAGCGACGTGACCGTCACCGCCGATGTGACGGACTTTGCCATGGATGCCGTTTCCCTGAACGGCGTGCGGCTGAACCTGAACCTCGACCTCGGGGATATGGACCTGACCGGGATGCTGGAACAGCTGCAGAGCGGTTCCGTACAGCTGGACGATGGTGCCAACGCGCTGGCAGACGGCATTGCGCAGGTGCAGGCGGGCATCGACACCCTGAACGGCAATTCCGGTGCCTTGACCGGCGGCTCAGCCCGGGTGCGTGCCGCCCTCACCCAGATGCAGACCGCGCTGAACGGCATCTCGGCCTCCACCGACGAGCTGAACACCCTGCTGGATGCCTCCACCCAGATCCGGGACGGCATTGCCCGGCTGGATGAGGGCGCGGCACAGCTGGAGCAGCAGGTGAGCTTTGAAGCCTACAAGGCCATCCTGAAAGAGAACGGCCTTGACCTTGACGTGGTAAAGGATGGCAATGCCAAGGCCATCCAGCAGCTGCAGGGCATGGTGTGGATGATGCCGCAGCTCAAGGATGTGATCCTGCTTTTGCAGGGGTCTACGGCCAACATCGATGCCATGCAGACCTATCTCGACACCGTGAACGGCGGCATTGCCCAACTGCACGAGGGCAGCAGCACCCTGAACGGCAGCTACGGCGAGTTTGATGCCGGGGTGCGTCAGCTGGCCGGTGTGCTGACCGGGATGCTGGGCAATCTCTCGGTGCTCACCGACGGCGTGAACCAGCTTGCCGCCCAGTATGTCCAGCTGGACGACGGCCTGAACGCCTACACCGACGGTGTAGCCCAGCTGAAGGCGGGCGCTGCGCAGCTGGCGGAGGGAGCGTCTCAGCTGACCGGCGGCACCGGCGAGCTGCGCAGCAGCGTTTCCGGCATCGACATGGGTGCCCAGCTGGACGGCCTGCTGAACAGTCTTTCCGGCGGCGGGGAGGTGCAGAGCTTCACCTCGGCAGAGAACACCGAGGTGGGCGCGGTGCAGTTTGCGCTGCAGACCACTGCCATCACGGCCCCGGCCCCGGCAGCCCAGCCGAAACCGGCAGCTGTGACCCTGACCTTCTGGCAGAAGCTGCTCAAGCTGTTTGGGCTGTATAAAGGCTGATTTTTATGATACGGGGGATGCTTCCCGCACAGAGCGTAGTCGCGTGTTTAAAGTTTCATGCCTTTTGAAAAATGCATCGCCGCCGGGTATGTTCTCTTTTGCGTGCCAAAAGAGAACCAGAAAGGACGGCGGTGCCCGCAGGGCA
>ERZ1026915.1512-NODE-1512-length-9505-cov-11.060635_pt1 | contig 9505 bp, 6 predicted proteins | sample MGYA00519466_ERZ1026915 | MGnify/ENA primary metagenome ERZ1026915 (study PRJEB26926, sample SAMN06164884) | human gut metagenome | biome: ENVO:00009003; feature: ENVO:2100002; material: ENVO:00002003 | host: Homo sapiens | place: USA | collected 2012 ... | reverse complement strand
TGGCTTAGCATCTGCCGCACCTCGCTCGCCGTATCGGCACTTAGAATTATGCGGTGTTGCCCTAATTTTTACCCCCTCCCCCCGAATGGCTGCGTTTGTTGATGAGATATCCTAACATCAGCGCGATGCCCATTATCAGGGCGCCTGCTGCTGTATACGGGGGTGTGCCGGCCGCGCCGGTGGCGGGCAGCTCATAGCTGGGCTTTTGCTTGTTCGTGATGGTAATGGTGCCGCCGCCGGTGACACCGGTGGCGTTGCTTTCACTGTACTTTACTTCATAGAAGATAAGCGCACCACTGTCTGTTCCTAGCTCTTCTACATAGTAGTGATAACCGCTCTCCAAGGAAGAAATTTTCTTGGTCCAGCCGTCAGCTTTTGTCAAGGTGACCGGCGTTCCGACCGCCACTGCGTCCGCCTTGTCTTTTCCGACCTTGTAACGGTACAGCTGCACCTGGATCTCGTTCACCGGTGCTTCTATCGTGTCGTTCCCGATGCCGTACCAGATTTTGCGCAGGGTCAGGCAGTTTTGCTTGTTGGGGATGGCCATTGTGGCGCGGTCTCCGTTCACGCCCAAAAAGCTGATGTTTGCAGTGGTAACCCCCTCCGGGACAGTAGCTCCGGTTGCAGCTGTAAGCGCAGCTGCTTTTTTGTCACCATCCGTTGCGTTGTTGTTCCAGATAAAATAGCGCGGGGTTTCATCCAGTGCATAGTCTGCCGGGGCCGCTGTTTCCACAAGCTTATACAGGTCCCCGGTGACCAGCTGCGGGCTGCCTGTTGCAGGGGATTGCGCAAATGTCAGGTCAAAGCTGCCGTTCGAACCTGTATTCTCCGACCTAATAAAATCCCACCCTGTGCTGATTTTATTATAGTGGTATATCGCAAAGGTTGCCGGGCTTGCCGTGATGGCTAAGTTTGTAGCAGAATCCGTCTTGGAAACAGTCAGAACGGCATTGTGTACAGTTGCCGATGCACTGTCGCTTTTCACCGAAACCTGATTGCCTACAATTTTTCCCGCCAGCGTAGCCGTATTTTTTACCGCCATGTCGCTTGCGAGATTACCCGGATTCATTTTATAAGAGTACTCCAGTACCAGGGCTTTCTCGTCCGGCAGAACGAACTTGTACTTCCGTGTCGATGCGGTTTCTTCAACCTTTTCAACGCGAACGCTGTCTTTGACTTCGTTGCCCTTTACCCAGTCGCCGTCCTGCAGGATGTATTCATATACCTTGATAGAATCCAGCATCAGCTCCATGCCGGTTTTGCCGAAGTATTCGCTTTCCATCGTGTCCGTAAGCTCGAGCGTGTCACTGCCCGGTGCGAGATCCTCTGCGCGGGGGTTGATGTAAAGGGTGTAATTGGCTTGATGGGTTGTTTCATCATAATTGCCGGTCTTTTCCAGAAGCTGCTTTTCCGGGCGCGTGATGGTCATGCCGGACGATGTCGATGCACCGTCCCATGTGGCAGTATTCGTATAGGTTTTTTCCTCGAGAGTACGCTCGTTCCAGGCTGCCGCATCATCCAGCTGGAGCGCATAGCGGATCTCCACAGTATGATCCGTTGTTTTGTTTGAGTCGATCAGACTTTGCAGCGTAATAGGAAGCACCTTAATGGTCAGCTGCCCCGAAACAGAAGTGTCAATCGACCAATAAGTAACACTACCAGACATAAGGCTGTACATATTTTCGCTCGGGCTTTTGATGTTTCCCGTATATTTATTGCCCGGCTTTGTATCCAGATCCGCCGCAATCCTATAGCTGCTAAGAGAATTATTGTCCGTAGCCAGCTTCATGCCGTCCGGGATCTTATCTACCACCGTCAGCGTATGGGTCTTGTCTACATCACCGCTACCCAGATTCAGTTTGATGCAATACCAGATGACCTTGTTTTTGGCATAGGTAGTGCTGTTGTTCTGCTTGTACCCATCGCCGCTCTTGTCAGATGTTTCCTTGGTGATAGAACCGATCTTTGTATAATCGTAAGTTCCTTTCCAGCCTTCGCGCCCGGCGTTATCCGAGTAAATTTCCACACGGTTCTCAAAATGCCTTTTGGTATTGTTCGCCATATCAGACGTTTTTGCCACCGTTGGAATGTCGCTGATGGTGCATCTCAAAATGCGCAGCTTCTCGCCGTCCGTCCGGCTAAAATGCAGCCAGATGCGATGCACCGCGGTTGCATCATCGGAAACCGAAATGCCGTTGTCGGAATCGTCCCAGTCATTCAAACCGTTGGAAAAAAAGGACAGCTGAATCTGTATGCCTTCATCTACCGCTTGCGCCCATGTCAGCGTTGTGCCGCCCTCCATCGTCAAGCGCAGATTGTTTCGAATGGCGGTTTCCAGCTGGGTTTTGACGCCGTACAGCGGTTCGCGGATCTTATCCACGATTTTGAAACTGTTAACGCCCGCGGGAACCGTTCCGGTTATATTCCACATGACCTTTTGGTCACCGTTTTCCAGCGGCGTGACAGTGCCCGGATACTTTCGAATATCCACTTTGCCTACACCGGTGGAAACATTGGCTGTCGCGGTATAGGAACGTGAATCTTTTTCCAGCGTTGCCTGGTTGGTTGCAGAAACGGTGCCGTTCACCGGATCCGGTGCAACCGTTTGATAGGTAAATGTATAGGCGCTCGCATTGGAACCTGCCGGGAAGGTATAGCCGTTGGTCAGAAAATCGTTGCCAGTGATGGTTGTTACAACTGCCCCGTCAGAAATTTTCAGCGTTACATCACCAACAATGTCCAGCTGTGTGACCTGTGTATCAGTCACCGTATAGCCTGCCAAATCACCGCCCGGATTTTTAACCTTGATGACCCAGTTGATGCGGTGGGTCGCAGCGTCATAGGTGCCTGCTTTGGCAATGCTGCTCTCCTTCACGGTGACTGTATCCTTGGCCTCGTTGCTCTGCAGCGTACTGGTTGTGCCCTTGGCCGTGTTGACAATCGTACCGGAACCGTCTGCGCCTGTCACGGCAGCCACAGTTACATCATAGGTCAGCTCATACGACTGGTTATATCCGAGAGGCGGTAGCCCTGTAATTTCAAAGCTCTTGCCGTCTGTGTTGTAGGTGATGGCGGCATCTGCATACTCGGAGAGCGGCTTCCCATCGATTTTGATGCTGCTCGTATCATAGCTGCCGCTTGCGGTATTCTCTGCGGCCAGCCGGTCCGTAATGGTGACCGTCTGGTTATGCGTACCATTTGGGGCATTGACTGTGACGGTGTAGCTTACCTTACTGTTGTCTTCCGAAAGGGTGTGCTCTTTCTTCGTGTTCAGCGAATACTCCGGCTCAATGGTGTAGGTTTTCTCGCCCAGATGTATCTGGCCGTCGCCACCGGTCTCTGCGTAATTGATCGGGGTCTCAAACTTGAAGGTACCGTGGAACTCATGGTTCGTATTGTTATTAAATGTAAATGTGACCGTAGGAGAATTTTTCGTAAGCGTAAAGGTACCAATTATCTCATCGTTTGAATCGGTGATGTTTCCTGTCAGATCTTTCTTGGGATAGACGCCCTTCGGCAGGGTATAGGTCGCGGTGTTTTTGTCATTTTGGAGTGCACCTGCCGGTACCTTGTAGGCGATCTCCACCCGAACCGGGGTGCCGTCCTTAATAGATGCATCGTTATCCAGCGGTTCCCAGACATTACCTTGTTTGATGGAAATAGCTGTACTTGTCAGCAGATTATCCAGCTTTAGGTTGCCCTCGCCGTCATACTGAGGGGTTGCTGCTGCTGCGGTCAGTGTATCATCGTCTTCCGCAGCCGGCATTATGGGATCCGGCCGTTGCCAAACAATATACGCCACCGCGCCATCTCTTGCCAAAATGGCGTCCGCATCAAAGGAGAGTTCTTCGGATCCGTCTGATGCGCCGGTCTGCGCATACACGCCATACGCATCCAACACACGGATGGTATTGGTGACATCGGCCTCTGCGACCGTCACAGCCGCTACCGCACCGTCCACAGCGCCGGAAACAACGGTCAGGTTCGCGCCATCATACGCGGTTACAATGCCGATCGTTTCCTCACCGGCGGCATTTGTATAGAGTACGATGTCGCCCGGTGTGGCCTCACTGCCACCCGGGGTGATGTATTCAGGGTGTGCGTTTTCCAATTCCGTGCGCAGCTGAAGCAGGCTTGCGCATTGCGGGATGACATCCTCCGGTATGCCTGCATAATGCTGGCAGAAGGCGACAAACATCACATCCCAGCTCCCGTAAGGGTTGCCGTACCAATCACCGTAGCGTGTGTAGTGATGGGCCTGCGCCAAGGTCTCGCCCAGCGCCTTGTCCACCGTAAAGTTTTTGGCGCTCTCGGTGTAGCCAAGCTGCCTCTGTGCGATTTCCGTCATGGCATCGCTCCAGAAGCTGCTCACGCCCTCGCTCTGCTCGTCCCAGTCTGCCGGGGTCTCAACATCTGCGGTTATATCCGCCAGACATTCCAGCGTGTGGGTATGCTCCGGGATGGTGCAGGTCAGCACCCTTTGGTAGCAGTCTGCGGTATGGGAGTGGGCTGCCGGCGCGGTCTCGCCGTCTTCCTCCGCTGAATCAGCAGGGGTTTCCGATGCTCCGTCTTCATAACCGCAGATCAAGACCTCGGTATAGCAGGCGTCGCTGTGTACATGCTCCTCATATCCGCAGGAGTATTCATCGTCCGTCATCGCGATGCCTACTTGGTGCAGACGCCAGCTGACGGAAAGTATCGTCAGCAGTGCCAGTATCACCAGCACGGCAGCACGGCGGTGCTCCGCATGGCGCGCTGCCATTACCCGCTGAATCGCCTTGTCCAATTGATTTCTCATGTGGACTCCTCCATCAGTCTATCCACGAAATACGGGGCACAGGCCATACCCTAAGAAACACCTTGCCCACAATTTGACTCTTTTCAACGCAGCCGACAACCGTACTCCGGCTGTCGATCGAGGTCGCGCGGTGGTCACCCATCACAAAGAAGCGATTTTCAGGCACCTGATACGGGAAACTGAGGTCACATTCTCCCAGAGCCAGCTCATCGACATACGGTTCCTCCAGCACCTCGCCATTCACCGTGACAAGGCCGTTGCCGTCAATCGAAATCACATCCCCGGGGATACCGATGATTCGCTTGAGCAGCAGCTTGTTCTGCCAGTAGAAGCCGCACAGATCTCCTTTTTCCAGAGTATCTGTTTTCAGCAGAACCAGAATGTCCTGATCCTGCAAGGTTGGGTTCATGCTGTCACCCGACACCTGCAGCACCGGCAGCAGGTTCGTTGCCAGCAGCACCGCAATGGCTGCCACAACGATCAGCGCATAGGCGGTGCTTTTCAGCACACGCTTGTAACGCCTGCGGTAAGACAGGCGTTTGCGCTCCTGCATGATCTCCTCCATAGAGGGGATCTCAACGCGCTTTCCGCTCAGTCCCTTCATTTCCAATATGCCCCTTCGTTATTCGCGGTGGGCGAAAACTCGGTGCCCTGCACAGGGTATTGCGCCTTGACCGATTCCAAATATTGATCTGCCGCAGCCTGTGCGGCTTCAAATACCCGGTTCAGCGACAAAGCGGCCTCGGCGATGGAACCAACCTGCTCCAGCCGCAGCGTGCGGTCTGCAAGCTGTCGGCAAAGCTTGGCATTCTGCTGTTCCAGTTCCTCCTCGTGCTGTTTGAGCGCGTAGATGATCTCTATCAATTCCATGCGGTTCATCCGCCGCAGTTCGCGTTCTGCCATGGTATATCTCCTTGAGATTTGTTCGGGTCAGTTCAGTGTCTTTAAGCATTGCAGATTGTTACATTGTAAGTGTTTTGCTCTTCATTAAAGCATATTATAATTGGAATTGTCAATCATTTTTCTTTGCTATGCAATAGATTCAGGATGCTTACAAAGATTCCCTCACTGTGAAGCAGCGCTGCTACCGGCTTTTATGAATGGGACGCCGCCAAGTACAAATATTTTTTCAAATGCCGGGACAGCCGCTTTGCTTGACGGGCATGCGCTGTATATGCAGCTGAGCGCAAAAACGCCCGCCAGCTGTCGGCATTGTCTGCTACATCGGCAATCGCCTGATGTGCCTGCCGTAAAATGTTTTGGTAATTTGCCAATCGGTTTCATCTCCTTTGCGGTAATAAAAAAGCCCTGCACATTGCTGTGCAGAGCTGACGATAGTATATGGGGGTACTTTCCCTTAAGGCAACACTGCACAATTCCCGCCTTGCGGCTTAAGCACCGCTCCGGCAGCTGCGGCACGGCATCTGCGTTGCCAAAATGCTCGATAATGTCGGGTTGCGGTACCCGCATCGTGCTTCGGTTCGCTGTTTCCGCCACTGGCGGCGCTCACCTTTGCAGCATCCAGTATTATCTGCGCTTTTGGCTTGGCATCTGCCGCACCTCACTCGCCGTATCGGCACTTAGAATTATGCGGTATTGCCTTTGGTATTTTCCCATGGGGGTGACCTCCGTTTCTGTATGAAAAAAGCACCTTGCCTACAAAATAGGTAAGGTGCCAAGGATACGATTATTTGTTTTTAGCAGGCTATTTGTCACTTCAGCTGGCTGAAAGGGGGTATAGGGAAAAACACAGACGGCACCCCATTTCCCGAAAAAAGATATACTTCCCCCTTGGTGTATAGAAAAGGATTGACGCTGCGACAAAAACGCAGATTGCAAAGCCCCGCCGGATAGAGTATAATCCTTCTATAAGGTAAGGCAGGTGAGCAGAATGCGATTTTTCCTGATGCAGCGCAATCATCCAGTGGCTGTTATTGAAATAGCGGAAAAGACCGGCGACATTATTGATGTGGCGGAGGTTCTTTCGGCGCAGAGGATTCCCCTTGGCGCAAAGCATAGCGATGGCAGCTTTGATGTTCTGTCCCTGCGCAAATGGTGGGCAGGGCGCGGTATTCCGGCAAGTCGTTCCGGGCTGGAGCACGCCTTGGAAACGCTGCATATTCCTTACGCCGAACTTCTGCTTGTCAAATGCAGCGGGCTGAGCCTTTCAGACCAGTATTGGGTCACGCCCTGCGATGCCCCACAGAACTGGCGCGATGTAAATTTCTACGAGAACGACTTTTCTGACGATGTGGGACGCGCTTTGTTTGGCGAGGGGGTTCTCTCGGCACAGCCGGATTTGTGTTCCCCCTGCAATACCTCAGACGGCTTTTTACAAAAGCGCTGGCGCATTGCGGACGGAAAACGAATTCTCTTAAAAGCAGGATCGGGCATTTACAAGCAGGAGCCTTACAACGAAATCGTTGCCACGGCTCTGTATGATGCGCTTGGTATGCCGCACGTTCCCTACTGGCTCGTAGAGCAGGGCGGGCAGGTCATGTCCGCCTGTGCGTGCTTTACCAATGACCACACCGAGCTTGTCACTGCTGCCCAATTTATGCGGTTGCTGCCGCAAGCGCAGGGCGTTTCCAACTGGGAACACTTCGACACCTGCTGCCGGACCGTCGGAATCCCTGATGCAAAGAAAGCGGTCTGCAATATGCTGGCTGCCGATTTCATCTTAGCCAACACAGATCGCCATTTGGGAAACTTCGGTTTCCTGCGCGATTCCGAAACGCTGGAATGGAAAGGAACAGCGCCCATCTATGACAGCGGCACAAGCCTTTGGCAGATGACGCTCACCCGCGCAATCTGCGCAGAGGCGATGGTTCCGGCCAAACCGTTTGAAACCTCACAGCAATCCCAGCTAAAGCTGATTGCGCCTTATGCGGACCTGCCGCTGGAGCGCCTTGATGGATTTTCCAATAAAGTAGAAGAAATCATCCAAACAGCTGCCCAGTTTGATGATGGACGAGCCGCGAAAATTGCCGCCGCTGTTAGTGGCAGAATTCAAATGCTTCGATTTAATAGGGCATAATCCGAAACAGCTCCAAAGCATACGGTTTGTGAAATGACTACAAATTGTAGGCAGTTAAAAATTACAGAAGCTATATGTCGCTGCCTAATGCCGATGACAGTCATGCGCCAACTGGTGACAAATTGTCAGCAGTTGAAATAGGGCTATAAAAACAGCGTCCTCCGTTTGACATTCGGGGGACGCTGCTTTTCTCTATGGCACTCATTTGGCGGTGGGCTTTTTTGTCGATTTGCCCTGTCGGCTGAATTCTTTCGCAAGGTCAACCAGCTTTTTAGAAGGTCGATAGCTGTCCAGAATATGAGGACTAAGCAGAAAATTCAGCAGACATGATTTGGGAATCATATACCCACCACTGATTTCAAAGGATCGGATGTAACCGTTATGGCACCAATTCGTCAGGGTGTTGTGGTGATAGCCGGTAAACCGGCTTGCTTCGGCAACACTCAGCACATCGCTGTAGGGCTGCATTTTCAGGGTAAGAAAGTCCTGAAACTTCTTTCTGCTTTTGGCGGTATCCAGATTTGCCAATTCCCGTAAGGTCAGCGTTTTGGGCTTGCCGCCTTTGTTCCAGCTCGCTGAGTAATACCCGGTCGGTGCCGAGAATTTTTCCGGTTGGTATTACCTTAAATCTTCCCTTTCATCACTCTCTCCACCATGGCGCGCTGTGCGTGCTCGGCTTCTAGGTTGGCGGGATGCTTGGGGAAGGCGCGCATGACTTTCTGGTAAAGCTTCAAGCCCTGGTCGGTGGTGCACATGCTGGCAACATACACCATATAATCCGGTACCTGGCCAAACACGCAGCGCTCGGTGTTTGGCATATCCCAGCGCTTTGACTGCTTTTCAATAAAGGCGGCGCGCATCTCGTCAGGGGTGGTGTACTGGGCCATTTCCTGTTCCCATTGGGGCCAGATCGGGTCCACCGAAAGGTCAATAATGGCCGGGCCGCCGTGGTCACCCTTGACCAGAGCAAAGGAATGGTACATGGGGGCAGAATCCGACATAAACACCCAGCCCACATACTGCACAGCCGGAATACCGTACACGTTCAGGGTGCGTACTACCTGTTCGGCATTCTGGTAGGTGTTGTTCATGCGGCCGTCAATGCAGTTCACAATCTCCCGCACATGGGCATCGCTGATGGTATCGGTAGTTTCGGTGGTAAACAGCTGTGCTTCGCGGTTGAGCGGGTACATGTTGGACGGTACCTTAATATCCTTGCCGTCGGTGCGGTCTACCATGCGGAATGTGTGATTTTCAAATGTATAAGAAGCCATGTTTCTTCCCCATTTCCTTATCTTTCGTTTATCCAACAGTATACCAAAAACGGCCTGCTGATTCAATGCCGGGCAAACAGAATCCCCGCCGCCAGAGCACAGTAGCTTTGGCGGCGGGGATTCCTGTATCAAAACCCACCCCTCAAAAAAGAAGAAGGAAACGGCAGATGAGGTACCCGCAGGGCGGGCAAGAAAGAAATGTGCGCGAGGTGTTGCCAACCTAAAGCCCATATAAATTGGAATGGACATCGGGCTGATATTTTGTTCGACGATAGGACGATACGTCTGCGTGCGCCCCTACGGAAGGATACTCCCAAAATGACGTGCCGTGAAATGTTTTATAAAGGCAATACCGCATAATTCTAAGTGCCGATACGGCGAGCGAGGTGCGGCAGA
>ERZ1026915.1498-NODE-1498-length-9558-cov-21.926865_pt1 | contig 9558 bp, 7 predicted proteins | sample MGYA00519466_ERZ1026915 | MGnify/ENA primary metagenome ERZ1026915 (study PRJEB26926, sample SAMN06164884) | human gut metagenome | biome: ENVO:00009003; feature: ENVO:2100002; material: ENVO:00002003 | host: Homo sapiens | place: USA | collected 2012 ... | reverse complement strand
CGCGGTTCTTGATAAGGCTGGTGCATATGCAATTACTCTTTCTACGTGGGAAGGGGAACTGCCTGAGGGAGTTACCCGTATCGATGTTCCTACATCCATGGCATGGTCTATCACCAGAATCATTTTATCAGGAGAAGAGGATCTTCCAAATGTGCATGCCATTCAGGAAAAAATGAAACTTATGCCGCTTTCCGATTATATATCCGGAGACACTTATGAACCTCCTAAGGGAAGCTACAGCGAAGAGAATGATTATGTTCCTGTTGATAAGGTCCTTTCCATGGATCCAGTCACATTTTTTAATAAGGCCAATGAGTTGATGGTAAAGAATTCTCCGGCAGCTGCAGATAAGGAAATGCTTGAAAAAATAGCAGCTGCAAATGTAGGTCCTGGTATGGAATTTGACACTTCTGTTCTTACCGGTGATGTTACAGAAAACTGGAAGACAATGCTGACAGAAATTCGGATAAAGATTATCAAAGAGGGCCAGAAATTCTCAAAAAAGCTTGGTCAGTGGGACTATTTTGGTGAACCGATCGGAGATTTCAATACAGCATATGCTTATCGCGCACTGGTAGCACTTGCAGGGCTTGGCGCCAATACAGTTGAAGTTGCACTGTATCCAAAGATAGAGCAGGATGCGGATGGAAATCCTCTCACAGGAGAAAAATCATATCTGCTCCATTTCGAAAGCTATCCGCAGGTTCTTGAAGGGGGATTCTGGTCTGTGACTGCATATGGAGACGATGATTTCCTGATTGATAATCCTATTGATCGTTACTGCATAAATGACCGTTCCGGTCTGAGAGCGAATGATGATGGTTCGGTTGATATTATTCTGTCTGAAGATGCCCCAAAGGACACCGCAAACTGGCTTCCTGTAGGTGATGGAGGCTTCCATCTGTATATGCGTATCTATACGCCTGATATGGATGCCCTGGATACGTGGACGGCACCGACCATTACAGAGATTAATCCATCAAACGTGAACTAAATATTTCCACATTTATACAGAAAGGAAAGATAATATATGAAAAATAAATTATGGAAAATAATGATCGTGAACAGTATCCTGATTTCTGCAATTACATTGTCAGGTACAACAACGGTAAGCGTTCAGGCAGAAGAAACAGATATTTCAGCAGAAAGTGAAACGGATCAGCAGACCCTCTTTGACGATGCGGTTGAAGATGCAATGATCATTGACAAGGATGAAATCCTTCCCGTAGTAAGTCTGGAGGAGGGACAGCCATATGCTGTTTACGATCAGGAGGGCAGGATCCTTCTTTATACCTTCCATAAATATCCGGACAGTTATCCGGAGGGTGCAGATGTAAAGCTGGAATGGGGAAATGTATGGACATTTACAGGTGGAGAACTGGAAGAATGGTATCAGAAGAATAAAGAGGGGGTGACAGACTGGCAGACAAGAATAAAAGAACTCATCGGTCTGCGTCCGTATAACGAATCCGAGTATTTTACGGCTATGTGGGTAAAACCGGAAGATGTTTTCCGCCCGGCGTATGTTTCAGATATCGGAACAACAGAAATGACAGATGCATTTTCGGATGAAGTTGATGAGGACTATAAAGAATGGTTTGATTCGAATATTATCTCCAGTTATTTTGACGGGAAATATCCATGGACGAGACTGGGATATACATATGACTGGGCAGACAACGGATCAGAATATGGACTCTCTGAATTTATCGTCAAAAAAGACAGCGATGTAAAGGTGGCATATACTGTTGATCTGAAGGAGATGCTGAATAAACTGGACAATGATTCCTGGAATCCTGACGGACAGTAAATAAAATGTCCATGCTGAGGAAAAGTACGGAAACAGTGTGAGATAGACAAAGAACAGCTTGTAGAAATATTTAAAATCCTGCAGATACACAGAAGAAATTGGATTGTATATGTCGGCTCTGGAGAGTATAATACTATACGGATGCCCTTTTGCAGAGAATCCGGCTGATACAGAATGCGATGAAAGCGGAAAACTGATCATGGGAGCACTTCTTGATGCGGCAGACAGGCACTGGAAGATGGATATACAATGTGGCTGGGCAAGATTCTTATTCTAAAATATGAATTGTGGGGAAATCATGATGAAGAAAAAATTTATTAAGCTGTTTGCAATACTGTCGGTTGTCTTTTTTGGAGCGCTGGAGATGGGATGGCGCTTTTTTAACATGGTGGTCTGCTGTAAAAGAGGAGAGCACAAAAAGGAAAGAAAGAAATGGTTTGAGCTGTCTCATATCAGGGAGAATCATCCCCAGAACGGTTATGCCAGGGAATACAATGAGAGTAAGGCATGGTGCTTTGAGCAGAAGATGCAGGACTGTTATATCAAAAGTATCGATGGACTAAAGCTGCATGCATTATATCTGCCGGCAGAAGATGCAAAACGGATCGTTATATTAAGCCATGGATATCGTGGCAGCCGGTTTGGTACCCTGTCGTTTATGGCGAAATATCTGCATGAGCATCAGTGTGATGTCCTGTTTATAGAACATCGCTGCTGCGGTGACAGCGAGGGAAAATATATTACCTTTGGAGCAAAGGAACAATGGGATGTGCAGCAATGGGCAGTGTATGTATCTGAACGAAACAAAGAGAAGCTTCCGATTTATCTGTACGGACAGTCCATGGGTGCGGCTGCTGTACTGATGGCATCAGGACATATACTCCCGGCGGAGGTAAAAGGCCTGATCGCGGACTGTGGTTTTCAGTCTATGGAAGGGCAGATGCGTGATATGGCAGCTAACTGGTTCCACCTGCATCATATTCCACTGCTTCTGATGGAACTGGACTGGTTCTGTTCTCTTCTGGCAGGATTTCATATGAAAGATGCAGACACTACCGAAGCCATGAAAAAAAATACAAGACCGGTTCTCTTTTTCCATGGAGAGAAGGACACCTATGTGTATCCGACTAACTCTTTTCAGAATTATATGCTCTGCAGGGCAGAGAAGGAACTGGTCATCATACCGGGAGCACGGCATCTGTGCAGTGCCTATGCAGATCCGGAACTGTATCAGCACAAGATGATGGAATTTTTTGAGAAATACGATTAAACGGACATAAAGAATCCTGACCGGGATTTATCAGACATGGTACATAACAGGGAATACACCTTGGAACTGTTATGTTAAATGCATGATAAGTCCCGGTCAATTTTTTGTAAAGTGTTCATTAAGTTCTGGGGGTACTGGTATTTCCTGAGAAGGTATGATATTTTTTCACCTGAAGCATATATACAATGTTTTCTGTCTCGGATAAAGAAGAAAAACGGGACAATGGAGGTTATCTATTATATGAGAAATTATTATCCTTTGACGGCAGCTCAGAAAATGCATCACAACTGGATCGTGGATTATGGTACACAGCAGGTATCTGGCGTCAGTGTTGTGGCTTCTGTACAGGCAGAACTGGATTTTGGATTATTAAAAAAATGTATTCAGATGGAAATGGAGCGTTCAGACTGTACCAGAGTCCGTTTTACGAAGCCGGATAAAGATGGAAATGTAAAACAATATATAGAAAAACAGGATCCGCGTGATATCGAACTGAAGGATCTGTCTGGAATGGAAAGTCTGGCAAAGGCAGATGAGCTGATGCAGCAGTGGGCATATGAAACATTTGACGGAGATAATATCCCGATGTGCGAATTTACCATGCTGAAGCTTCCGGAAGGATACAATGGTTTCTTTTTACATATGGATCACAGACTGATCGATTCCTGTGGGCTTGTAGTTATGATCGGAGATCTGTTCCAGTTATATACGCATTACAGATATGGAACGGCCTGCCCGCAGGAACTGGTTGATTTTGAGACGGTTCTGAAAAAAGATCTTGCAAAAGCGGGCAATGAAAAGCGTTTTGCAAAAGATAAAAAATTCTGGGATGACCAGCTGGATGAACTGGGCGAGCCGTTATATTCTGATATTCAGGGACCGTCCGTACTGGAGGAAGCAAGAAAGCGTCATGGGGATCCGAAGCTTCGTGCTTCTGATATTGAGATGAACGAGCTGTTTGTTGCAGTAAAGGATTATCATCTGGAACCGTATGCAACACAGAACCTGATGGATTTCTGTATGAATCATCAGCTTTCCATGACGAATCTGCTTCTGCTTGGTATCCGTACTTATCTGTCAAAAGTAAATAACGGACAGGAAGATATTACGATTCAGAATTTTATATCCAGACGTTCTACTCATGATGAATGGACTTCCGGGGGAAGCAGAACTATTATGTTTCCGTGCAGAACAGTGATCTCACCGGAGACAGATTTTCTCTCGGCAGCTTATGAAATCCAGAATATGCAGAATCGAATTTATATGCACAGCAATTACGATCCGGCACTTATCGTGGATGAGATGAGAAAGAGATATCATACACCGGAGCATACCAGCTATGAAAGCTGCTATCTTACCTATCAGCCAATGCCGGTGAAGGTGGAGAATGAAATGCTTGGAACCGTTCGCCAGCATGCCAAATGGTTTGCAAACGGTGCCGCAACCAAAAAAATGTATCTGACCGTATCTCACACTGAGGATGGCGGCATGAACTTCTCATATCATTATCAGACTGCTCATCTTGAGGAACATGACATGGAACTGCTTTATTATTATATGATGCGTATTTTGTTTAAGGGAATTGCAGAGCCGGATATGAGCATCGGCGAGATTATGGAACAGGTATAAAAATCAAAAATCAGGAGGAAATGGAATGAATCAGGAAATGGAATTTAAAAATATTGTAGCACAGTACAGCAAAGTGAAGCCGGAAGAGATGACAGGTGAGATGAGATTCCGTGAGGATCTGGGATTTACTTCTCTGGATTTCATGTCTTTTCTGGGTGAGCTTGAGGATACCTTTGACATTGAACTTGAGGAAACCGAAGTGACAAAAATTACAACTCTTGAGGAGGCACTGAAGCTTCTTGAGGAGCTTCAGTAAGAACTAAGTTGCTTGTGAACGGAGCGAACAGAATTAACAGAATATCAGTCCACAGAACAGAGAGGGAGGAGAAAGATATGCTGATCAGGGATATATTAGAAGAAAGTGTACAGAAATTTGGCGAAGTCAAGGCAGTAAAATGGCTTAACCGAAAAGAGGTTCTGGAGAGAAGTTACAGTGAAATGATGAAAAATGTGATTTCCACCAGAAAAGGACTTCTTGCAGAAGGTTTTGAGGGAAAGCATATTGCATTGATCGGAACCAGCTCTATAGAATGGATCGAAAGCTATCTGGGAATTATTACAGGATGTACTACAGCGGTGCCGCTGGATGCAGCACTCCCTTGTGAAGAACTGATCGATCTGATAAACCGGTCCGATTCCGAAGCACTCTTCTTAAGTCCGAAACACAGACCGTATCTGGAAGCATTTCTTGCAAACTGCCCGAAACTTCAGAAAGTATGGATGCTCCAGGAAGAGGTGGAGGATGTACCGGCGGATACATATAGTATCAGCGAACTCAGAAATTCAGGAAAGAATACAAAAGGAGATGCCTCCTGCCCGGATGCAGAAGATATTGCGACTATTATCTTTACTTCCGGAACGACAGGAAAGAGCAAAGGAGTTATGCTGACACAGAATAATCTGGCTTCCAATGTTGAGGCAGTCAAAATCACAGCAGAACCCGGAACAGCCATGCTCAGTGTACTTCCGATCCATCATGCATTCTGTCTTGTCATGGACTGGATGAAGGGCTTTTCTCAGGGGGCAACCCTCTGTATCAATGACTCCCTGCTTCATATGATCAGAAATATGAGTATCTTTAAACCGAATATCATGCTCATGGTTCCAATGATGATTGAGACGATTTATAAGAGACTGGCAGCCGCTGATCCGGCAATTCCGAAGGCAGTTCTTGCAGAAAAAGTATTTGGCGGAAAACTGCACACGATTTTTACTGGTGGGGCACATCTGGATCCTTACTATATTGACTGTTTTGCAGAGTACGGTATACAGATACTGGAAGGCTACGGTATGTCGGAATGCTCTCCGGTCATCAGCAATAATACACAGGAAAACAATAAGCCGGGTTCCATCGGAAGACCACTTGAGAATGTGGAAATCAGATTTGAGGATGGAGAGATTCTGGTAAAAGGTACAAGCGTCATGAAGGGATATTATCAGATGCCTCATGAGACAGAGGAAACGCTGAAAGATGGCTGGTTGCATACCGGAGATAAGGGATATATGGATGAAGATGGTTATCTTTTCATTAATGGCCGTGTGAAAAATCTGATCATTCTTTCCAATGGCGAAAATGTATCCCCGGAGGAAATCGAGAACAAGCTTGCATTGAATCCGCTGGTGGGCGAAGTCATTGTAACAGGCGAAGACAACGGTCTTACAGCCCGTATTTATCCGGAACAGGCAGTTGTGGAGGCGAAGGAACTGGATGCTGAGATGATCCGGTCACAGCTTCAGGCATTTTTGGATGAATACAACAAAAATCAGCCGACTTACCGTCGCATTACAGGTCTGGTGATCCGGAAAAATCCATTTATCCGCAATACGACAAAGAAGATCAGGAGACAGGATGTCCTGATCGACGAGCCGCAGGCATAATAAAAACCCGTCTGAGTACTTTCGCTCAGACGGGTTTTTATTATGCCTGTATGCGGGGCAGTCAGGACAAAAGAGGCAGCATGCCTGCCAGGAAAATCTGAGTCAGAATTTCTGCAATGACTTCTGGTGCAAGATCAAAATTATCCCGGGTCCATTTGTGAAGCACACCGATGGTGCTGCCGATCGCGCAGGTGATCACGTAAGATATTTCTTCTTTTGTGTGTCTGTCGGGTCTGGCACTAGAGGTGGTAGCGGTGACATAGTGATGAAGCATGGTCAGCATTTTTTCAAACAGATCATTCCCGTGAGGGGTGCTCAGAAGACCGGCAAGGAAGGGATTTTCCATTGTATAGCGACAGATCGTCAGAAAATAGGACTGACAGATATCGCGGTCATTTTCCGGATGAAATTTTTCCATTATAGAAAAAACATCATGGATCGTCTTTTCCTCAACAGCAGATACAAGAGAGGGGATATCCTGATAATGATTATAAAAAGTACTTCTAGCGATACCAGCTGTTTTGGTGATATCGGATACGGTGATCCGGTCAGGAGCTTTTTGCTTTATGAGTTTAAAAAAAGCACCCAGAATGGCTTCGTCTGCCACAGAATATCTTTCGTCAGAAACTGGATTTTGCATAGTTGATTCCCTCCCATATTTCATAAATATAGTAAAGCATAGCGTAACTGTGAGGGTACTGAATAGTTACAGTATAACACAAATCCGACAGTATAAGAACAAAAAAATGGTATGTCAGGATGTCTGGTATTAAAGTTTGAGGCAAAAAAAATCCATCCCACCATTATGATAAAAAAATAACAATAATGATAAAAAAATAACAGATTTTTTCAGCGTGCAGAACCGCTTTTTTATAAAAAAAGAGCTTATTTTTGATGAAAACATACAATAAGAACTGGATAAAATAAACGATTTGTGCTACATTTATATAGGATAGTAATTATAGAACCAGTTTATCGGATTTTTATTGTTTTTTTCTTAACAGTGCAGAGGGGAAGGAAGGATAGAAGCTGATAAGCATATAAGTTCAAATATTTCATAAGGAAGGTGAGCAATTGGAGAACTATACTAAGTATCAGCTGAAAAGCAATGAAGAACTTGCATCATTGCTTGAGGGCAAAGACAACCTGTATGTCATTGCCTGTAACAAGTGCTTCAAGGAATTTGACACCATTGACGAGCCGGACTGCGATGAATTTCTGAAATTTGCCGCAGAACAGGGCAAGACAGTCACTGGCAGTACAAAGGTAGACTTTTTGTGTAACAAGATGCACACAGAAAGAAAATTACAGGATCTGTTTCCGGAAGGAACAGAGAATGTTATCGTAATTTCCTGCGGCCTTGGTATTCAGACAGTTGCAGAACTGGCAGGAAAACCAGTTTATGCAGCAAGTAATTCTCTTAACTACAGAGGCCATCATGGCATGGCTCTTACCAAGAAGAGCTGTGATGCCTGTGCTCAGTGTTATCTGAACATAACCGGTGGTGTCTGTCCGATCGTTGATTGCTCCAAGAGCCTTGTAAATGGGCAGTGTGGAGGTGCCAAGAACGGTAAGTGCGAAGTAGATCCGAATAAAGACTGTGCATGGGAGAAGATTTATCAGAGACTTGCAAAACAGGGACGACTTGAGGAATTCCTCAATCAGCCTGTACAGGTCCGTGACTTCTCAAAGGTGAATTTCAAAGTAATCAACGACTACGTTAAAGCAATAAGGGAAGACAGACTGAATGGATATTATGGCGGTGTTCATCCGTCAGAACATAAGGAATTCAGCGAGCATATCGATCTGAAGAGATTCCCGGATCCTAAGACAGTTGTGATCTCTATGTCACAGCATCTGGGCGCTCCGGCTAATCCGATCGTTCAGGTAGGAGATACCGTAAAGGTCGGACAGAAGATCGGCGAAGCTGCCGGATTTATCAGCGCACCGGTACATTCCAGTGTAAGCGGAACAGTAGTTGCTGTTGAACCTCGCATGCATGGAACAAGAGGCAGTGAAGTGATGGCAGTTGTCATCGAATCAGACGGAAAAAATACTCTGCACGAATCCGTACAGCCTCATAAACCATTAGATGATCTTACTGCGGATGAGATCATCGAAATCGTAAAAGAAGCAGGAATTGTTGGTATGGGTGGTGCAGGTTTCCCGACCTGTGTCAAACTGAAACCAGCGAAACCGGTTGATACGATCCTTCTCAATGGATGCGAATGTGAACCGTATCTGACAGCAGACCATAAGGTTCTTCTTGCATATGCAGATGAGATTATCTTTGGTCTGAAAGCAATCCTCAAGACAACAGGTGCCGAGAAAGGTATTATTGTTATCGAGGATAACAAGCCGGATGCTATTGAATTAATGAAGGAAAAAGTTGCCGATATCGGAAATATGGAAGTGTTTGTTGCAAGAACCAAATACCCGCAGGGCGCTGAGAAAACTCTCATCAAGCGTGTTCTGGGAAGAATCGTTCCAAGCGGCGGACTTCCGGCAGATGTTGGTGTTATTGTAGATAATATCAGTACAGTAAAAGCAATTGCTGATGCGATCCAGACAGGTATGCCTTTGATCGAGCGTGTTGCAACCGTTACAGGCGAAAAGATCAAGAATCCTGGCAACTTTATCATCAAGATTGGTACAAGTGTAAGAGAACTGATCGATTATTGTGGCGGATTCACAGACGAGGATGTTCTGGTCAAGATGGGCGGTCCAATGATGGGATTCCCTCTGAACACACTGGATGTACCTATGATGAAGGGATCCAATGGTATTATTGCCATTGATACAGATGAGACCAAAGAGCAGCCATGTATCAAGTGCGGACGCTGTGTGGATGTATGTCCGATGGAACTTTCTCCTCTGTATTTTGTAAAATATGCGAAGGAAGAGAACTGGCAGGGAATGAAAGACATGAACGTTATGGATTGTGTTGAGTGCAGATGCTGTCAGTATATCT
>ERZ1026915.1469-NODE-1469-length-9699-cov-8.848196_pt1 | contig 9699 bp, 9 predicted proteins | sample MGYA00519466_ERZ1026915 | MGnify/ENA primary metagenome ERZ1026915 (study PRJEB26926, sample SAMN06164884) | human gut metagenome | biome: ENVO:00009003; feature: ENVO:2100002; material: ENVO:00002003 | host: Homo sapiens | place: USA | collected 2012 ... | reverse complement strand
CGAGATCATGCCTAGTCTCGTGGGCTCGGAGATGTGTATAAGAGACAGGGGCTGATCTTCTTCGGCAATGTGATCCTGCCTTTTGTGGATGACTTCCCGAAGGACAACGAGCTTTACAGCATTATGACAACAAAACTTGGTGAAACCGGGAAAGGAGAAAACGAACATGAATGATCCCCGCTATTTGCATACAGAAGAAAAACAGGAAGGTGAAACCTTCTTTGATGTGATGAACCGGCTGATCGCCAGAAACAAGGCGGTCACGGCGGATATGGAGGCGGTCCTTGCGGAGCTGGAAAGTGAGATCGAACCGTTCCGTGCGCCGAAGAACCATGAATAAACTGACCCATGTGAGCCTGTTTTCCGGCATTGGCGGTCTGGACCTGGCGGCGGAGGCTGCCGGGTTTGAAACCGTCTGCCAGTGTGAGTGGGCGGATTTTCCGCACTCCATCCTCTCCGCACGATGGCCGGATGTTCCCAGGTTCCGGGATATTACTACTTTTACGAAGGAGGCGTTTTTTGAAAAAACAGGACTTGAAACCGTTACCGTCCTCTCTGGCGGCTTTCCCTGCCAGCCCTTCTCCACCGCGGGGCAGCGAAGGGGCTTTGCGGATGAACGCTACCTGTGGCCGGAAATGTGCCGCGTTATACCCGTCTATCGCCATCTTCCGCAGATACGCGCCGTACCGACGTGTGGGGAGCTGCGCCATCTTTTCATCTATGAGCCGTTTTTCCTCCTCCGTCACATAGAACTTCATCTGAATGTTCCGCTTTCGGTTCGCCATGGGCAGCCTCCGTTTCTCATAAGGGTCTGGGGTCTCGCCTGTCGGCTCGGGCAGCGCTTCAAAGCGTTTCACGCTTTGAGGTCTCCACCGGAGACCCGCGCCCCAGCAAGCAATTTTGACTGTTCGGGCAAGGGACCTGAACAGCGCAAAATCCGCAAGCGGGTACTCGCTTGCTGTGCTTGCTGACTACTTCGTACCCCCGTATTTCCCCCTCTACCCATACTACAATCCGAACAGGGCGTTTTGGCCAGATTTTCGGAGAAATGTTTTGTTCGCGGCGAAAAAAGCCGGATTTTTTTAACCCGTTCCCGAAAAAGATACAGGGGATTCACACAAAAACCTTGAATTGCGGAGGGGTCTATGGTAAACTTATTGTATCTAACTATACCCCTTTGCCGGGGCGCTGAATTGTCCGGGCTTTGGGGTGTGGCGAGGCGGCGAAGCGTCCGGCTGGAAGTGCTCGGACAGCGCCGCGCAAGACCGCTTTTTCGAGGCGTCTGAACGGAAGCGCAAAAGCGCGAAGCCCTTGAAACATCTGCAAAAAAGGGGTTGACAGCATGAGATTTCCCCCCATAATTAGACAGACAGACAGACAGACAGACAGACAGACAGAGTAAGTCTGTCCTTTTCTGCTGCCCTCATATATCGTCAACAGGCGCGGCCTGCCCGAAGTGTTTTCGGACAGGGCGCGCCTTTTCGTGCTCTGACGGCAGGGGGTGACACGGGATGAAGAAGCTATTTTCCTTCCTTCGCCCCCGCACACAGGCGCGAGACCGGGAGAGCGACGGCGACGGAAAGCGATCCCCCCCTGGGTTAATGGGAGGTGGGGCGGATCAATCGGTATAACACCTTCTGCCCGGTGACCGCGTACCGGGACACAAACCGCGGACAACGAATTTCCGATCAAAAGGAGGAAGAAAAACGATGAGAAAACGGATACTGAGCATCCTGCTCTGCCTCGTCATGGTGGTGGGTCTGTTCCCCACAATGGCCTTTGCAGCAGATGGCAGCGGTGCAACGACAGGCAGGGGTACAAAAAGCGACCCCTACTGCGTTTCGACCTATGCTGAGATGAAGCGCCTTCTGCAAACGCCGGCAAGTTATTATATTAAAGTAGTCGGGATGGATAACGATGCGACTAACGGAGGCGTTCCGATTCGTAGATTGACAGCGGGAAGAGATTTTCAATCTACATCGGCTGCGATAAAGATTCCATATGGCGCACGCCATCATTTGGAAATTGCTACAAAGATTTGGTTTGTTGCTGACCCTCTGGATGGAGATAAGAATATATTTAGCCGCCTGATTGATGTGGAAAGCGGTTCATCCCTTGAAATTACCGGAACCGGTTCTCTCCGGGTGGAAGTCAATGCGCTTGCTGCGAAGAATGCGATCATCAACAACTGGGGCGGCGAGCTGACCATTGATGGCAGCGTTACGCTGAATGGCATTCAGGATTTCAGATCTAATGTTGCGACAAGACCGATTTGGATCGATGGCGGCGTCACCAATATTAAAGGTGGCTACATTTATGGCCACAATAATATGACAGTCACAAGTGATCAGTTCACTTCTGCAATTAGTTTTGGCAACAACTTAGCTTACGGCACAGAACTGAATATTTCAGGAGGCACAATTAAGCAGGTCAATAGTAGCGCCAATCAGGGAAATGAAAATTCATGTGCGCTTTATGTAGGAAATGATAAGGTTGCCGATGCGATCCACCTGACCGACGGAATCTTTGAGGGTGGTGTGAAGATGGCAAATGGCAAGCCGCTTTCCAATCTGTTGGCCGCGGGATACCAGTTCTATGACATGGACGCAAACACCGTTTTTGACGGTTCTGTTAGCAAAACGCAGAAAAAGCTCATAGTTACACCTACCGGCGTTGACAACCCTACGGTTATCGATAATGCCAGCCTGACCGCCAAATCTCCGAATGAGCGCAAAACCCTTTCAGATTTGGCGTGTAGTTACAGTCCAAATAACAAGATGGTTTTAGCTAATTTCGTCGTTTATAAGGGCCAGAATAAAACGTCTAATGAGATTAAAGACAAAAACACACTGTATGACGCTAATCAGGATTATACGGTAATGTATGTCTTTACGGCAAACGAAGGTTTTAGTTTTTCGACTGATAGTTCTTCTTTGACTGATGTAAATGTGTCGGTCTCCGGCGGCGATTTCTGGAAAGCAGACAGCTTTGGCGGCTTGACAGACACGCTTCGTGTTTTTGTTAACTTCTCGCCAAGTACGATTGATAATGTCAGCCTGACCATCAAATCCCAGAATGAACGTAACGCCCTTTCAGATTTGGAGTGCAGTTACAGTCCAAACGACAAGATGGTTTTAGCTAATTTTGTTGTTTATAAGGGCCTGAATAAAACGTCTAATGAGATTAAAGACAAAAACACACCGTATGACGCTAATCAGGATTATACGGTAATGTATGTCTTTAAGGCAAACGAAGGTGTTAGTTTTTCGACTGATAGTTCTTCTTTGACTGATGTAAATGTGTCGGTCTCCGGCGGCGATTTCTGGAAAGCAGACAGCTTTGGCGGCTTGACAGACATACTTCGTGTTTTTGTTAACTTCCCAAGAGAAGAAGTGCCGCACAGCATCAAGATTATAAACGGCTTCGGCACGGCAAATCCCACCACGGCAATCGCCGGGGAAACCGTTACCGTGAAGGCGAATGATCGCACCGCCGACAATATGATGTTCACCCAGTGGCATACGCAAACCGCCGGTGTGACCTTCGCAAATGCGACCCAGCGAGAAACGACCTTTACCATGCCGAACTGCGATGTGAAAGTAAACCCCGGCTACCAGCAGGTTTTGTTCACCAAGCAGCCTGTCCCCCAGATTTCCTTGGAGCAGGGCTATGGCGGCAAAACGAGCTTTGTATTCAGTTGGGATATTAGCAAATGGGAGCTGGTGGATACTGCGACCAACCAGACCGTAAGCAGTGACGATACTCCGGTTAAGGCTGGAAAACTGACGGACGTGACAATCCCTGCGAATACGGATCTCGGAAGCAAGACTTACCGAATCGTTGTCACGACCGCGAACGGAGAGCAGTTCAAGAGCAATGACTTTATCGTCACTTGGTTCGAGAAAATGCCCGCTCCGCTGGTGGAGTTCAGCATTCCCAGCGGCACAAAATTCATCGGTGAGCTGACGGTGAATGTGGGCTATCCCAGCACCCTCAACGATGGCACCCTCAGCCCCTATGTGATGTACTATACAACCAATGGGGTTGACCCCAAGGATGCCAATCCGAGCGATGTTGAAGAATGCCACGGAAGAACAGATGTAACGCTGACCGGAACTACCACGATCAAGGCGCGCACGATCTTGAAGGGTGAAGGCGGCAACGCGGATACATGGGGTGAGCTTTGCGAAGCCACCTACACGATGATCGATAAACTGGACGCGCCGACCGTAACGCCTGAGAGCTGTAGCTATGGCGGCAGTCTCCCAATCATTGTTACGATTCAGGATGTTTATAATGCAGAGATCAATTATACTGTAAAGCAACATGATGGATATTCGTCAGGCAGCGATGTAGCCGGCCCAGTGCTGGAAACCGGGCTTCCGGATACCTTCTGCGGAACGACCACATTTAGTGCGAAAGCCATCGTGTATAAAGACGGCGGCGGAGCATGGGAATCCGATGAGGTTACCTATACCTATACCCGCGAGTATTTGGCAAATATTTCCAATAAAACGATCAGCGGCAAGGTCAATGAGGCTATCGCCGATACCGATGTAACCATCACTCTGGACGGCGAGAAGTTTAAGGACGTTGCAGTGGGTGATGATGTTTCCGGTTGGTTTACCAATCGGCCCGCAGGTCTGACCGCCAAAGTCAAGGAGCTGAACAGTCTGGAAAACGGTCTGACCGTTACCATCAGCGGTACGCCCACGGCGACCTCCGCTGCTGCCATCACCGTTACCATCCCCAAGGATAAGCTGCTTGCAAACGGCACCGTCGATCTGACCGTCCTCTCCAATCCCAAGGCAGTCTACAACATCGGCACGGATGTAGCTCATACGCATACCTTCGGCGAATGGACACCGTGGGACAACAGCAAGCATTACAAAAGCTGCACATGCGGTGATATGCAGTTTGCAGATCATGCCTTCGGCAACTGGACACCTGACCCGACTGATGCCGACAAGCACTTTAAGGAGTGCTCTGTCTGCCATCACAAGGTCAGAGCCAACCATGTGGAGAGCAACAAGATCACCGATACCCCCGCTGGTATCGGCACACCGGGCGCATGGCACACCGTGTGCTTTGACTGCGGCAAGCAGATGAATACCGGCACGATTCCCGCGCTGGTGAAAATCGATGTTGCCAAGCTGACCGTTGCCAAGCCCGTCAAGGACGCTGCCGCGGAAATAGCCACCACCGGTGACACCACCTACACCGTGGCGAACACCGAGTGGACGGCAGCAGACGGCGCCACTCTTACCATCGGCGAAAAGTTCAAGCCCGGTACGGCCTACACCGTGAAGATCACGCTGGAAGCCAAGAACAGCAACGTGTTCACGGCAGATTCTACCTACAATAAGATCGAAGGTAAGGATGCCAAGCTCGTGACTGCCGTTACTGGCTATACGGATTCTGTCATCCTGACCTACACCTTCGATGCCACCGAGGGCACCTATGTTCCCACCAAGCCCGCCATCACCACCGTTGCCCTGCCGGACGGAAAGGTGGGTGATGCGTACAGCCAGACCTTGGCTGCCACCGGCACCAACCCCATCACTTGGAGCATCGAGACCGGCACTCTGCCTGACGGCCTGACGCTGGTGGGCGATACCATCAAGGGTACGCCCTCCAAGGCTGGCGATTTCAAGTTCACCGTCAAGGCCACCAACAGCGGCGGCTCTGACACGAAGGAGCTTACCATCAAGATTGCCGACGCGGAGGCTGCCAAGTATCACAACGTCACCCTGACCGACGCGGGCACCGGCGCTACCGGCGCTGGCAGCCATGCGGCAGGAACCACGGTCAACATCTACGCCGGAACCAAGTCCGGCTACACCTTCAACGGCTGGACCTCCGACAATGTGACCGTCCTCAGCGCCAGCAGCAAGAACGCCAGCTTCGTCATGCCGGATAAGGATGTCACCGTCAAGGCCAACTGGGTCTACAACGGCGGCGGCAGCAGCGGCGGCGGTTACACCTACTACACCATCAAGGCCACCGCAGGCGTGAACGGCTCCATCTCTCCCACCGGCAACGTCAGCGTCCGCGAGGGCAGGGATCAGACCTTCACCATCACCCCGAATAAGGGCTACGCCGTCGCCAAGGTGCTGATCGACAGCAAGAACGTGGGCGCGGTGAAGTCCTACACCTTCGAGAATGTGAAGAAGAACCACACCATCGAGGTCGTCTTTATGAAGGCCAGCGGCAACCCCCAGACCGGCGTGTTCGTGGATGTGCCGGAGGGCAGCTACTATGAGGAAGCTGTCAACTGGGCGGTTGACAAGGGCATCACCACCGGCACCGATGCGACCCACTTCTCCCCCGATGGCATCTGCACCCGCGCGCAGGCTGTGACCTTCCTGTGGCGCGCCGCAGGCAGCCCCGCCGCCAAGTCCGCAGTCATGCCCTTTACCGATGTGAAGGCTGGCAGCTACTACTATGACGCGGTGCTGTGGGCCGTGGAGAACGGCATCACCAAGGGCACCAGCGACACCATGTTCAGCCCCGACGCCACCTGCTCCCGCGCGCAGATCGTCACCTTCCTGTGGCGCTCTCAGAAGTCCCCGGCAGCGGGCACGGCCAATCCCTTCACCGATGTGAAGGCAAGCGCCTACTACGCTGACGCGGTGCTGTGGGCTGTCAAGGAGGACGTCACCAAGGGCACCACCAACACCACGTTCAGCCCTGATGCCAACTGCACCCGCGCACAGATCGTCACCTTCATCTGGCGCGCCCTTGCGGAGTAAGCGCGTATGACTGAAAAGGAATGGCAGCAGATAAAGCGGCTTGACATCTCATTTGTGGTCATTGGCGGCGTTGGAACGCTGCTGATCACCGCCATGATAGTTGCTCTTTCGTACTTGGGCTGGTTTGATCAGTTCACCGACAGCGGGCTTTTATCCTCTCTGGATGAGTGGCTGGTGACGGTGCTGATCGGAGGCATTCTGCTCGTGCCATTCCTCATAGTAACGGTCATCGGTATTCTGTTGGTGCGGAGCGATCTGCGCATCGAGCGCGAGCGCCGCAAAAAGCCGCCAGAGCCGCCGGATGAGTTTCCCAGTCTATACGAATGGCTGAATAGCAAGGCCGCTGGCAAAGACCCATAAGCGAACATTGGACAGCGCAGCGGACGGGCATCTCGCCCCGAAGCTGCGCTGTTCCTTTTTCGCTACAGGAAACATTTTGTCCGAACACACAACACTTTGAGCCATGCCGCTGCTCCAGCGCGGCAGGAGAACGCATTATGAAAAGAATCAGAAGGATCATCCGACCCATGCTTTGCATGGTGGTTTTGCTCGTTGCCATGACCACGGGCGTCATGGGCTGCTATCAGAAAGACCCCGATCCCATTGAAGTTCCCTCCGACACCTCCGAAGTGGAGGCGACCCCCATTCCCACCGTCAACCGGCAGGCGGAGCTTGCCGACGCCAAAAGCAGGAACCCCGACGCCGTGGCGTGGCTGTATATCCCCGGCGCGGAGGTGGACGACCCTGTGATGCAGGCGGAGGACAACGGCTTTTACCTCAACCGGGACGAGCTGCGGGAGTACAGCACATGGGGCTGCTACTACGCCGACTGCCGGAACCATCTCAGCGGGCGGGATGCGCTGGATACCAACACCGTCATCTACGGCCACTCTGCCAACGACTGCGACCCGGACGGTGTGCGGTTTACCAAGCTGCACCGCTATATGGACGCAGACTTCGTGAAGAAGAACCCTTACATCTACCTTTCCGTGGACGGGGACGACCTGATCTTCCAGATCACCGCCCTGTTTATTACGGACACCGGCTTCGACTATATTGACCCCAATCCCATGGGGAGCAAGCTCACCGAGTTCTTCCAGACCGTGGAGAAGAAAAACTGGCTGGATATTGACGGTGTGACCTTCTCCGAGGGGGATACTTTCCTGACCCTCTCCACCTGCTGCCGGAAGTACGACAAGACCAACAGCGGCAATCAGCGGCTTGTGGTCATGGCAAAGCTGCTGCCGGAGGGGGCCACGGAACAGGCGTTCACCGTCAAGCTGGTGAAGAAGCCGGAAATGCCCTGAAAGAAATCAGAATACGATGGTAATAGGACACCCATCCTTGCGGTACTGAAAAGCAGCGTATGGTATAGGGAAAACGGCGGCTGCTCTGTACGGGGCAGCCGTCGTTTTTGCTGTCCCAACATTTTTCAGATGAAAGGGACCTATGCGTATGACAGGAGAGCACAGGAGGTGCCGCTAATGCTGCGGCGACGAGCCGCGCCGGGAGCATAACCGGGCGATACCCGGACACCGTAGGATACCTATGCCCTCCGACAGCCGCCGACAATTTCCATACTGAACCGCACCGAAGCGCCCATGCAGGCTTTTATGCCTGTGTGGGCGCTTTTTGTCGTTCCCGGCTCTTTTTCGCCGTGGGCTGCCGCTCCCCGCCGCCCTTCGTTCTGGAAGGAACATCCACCCGAACAGAACGAAAGGAGCGCAGCATGAGCCGCGAAAAAAATATTTTTGAGAAATTTCCGAAAAAATGGCCAAAAGGGCCATTTGGAAAACCAGTAAGGGGTGAAAGGGGAAACCACGACCTGCCTTCCGGCGCGAAGGGAGGTGAGAAAATGGACCTTGAACACCATTACCGGCACAAGCAGCACACCTTCGATGCGTTCTGCAAAAGAACCATCCGAAATGAGTCTGCTAACGCTTTCCGTCAGGTTCGCGTCCAGCAGGACCGCTTCGTGTCCCTGAGCGATCTGTCGGAGGAGGGCAGCGAGGCGCTTGCGACCTATGACCTCTATCCGTGGGAATACACATCCTTCCCCGTGGACGGCGATGTGATCCTCATTAAGGACGACAGGCTGGCTGACGCGCTGACTGTTTTGCCCCAGAGCCTCCGGGATATCTTTCTGATGTACTGGTTCCTGGAGCTGGCAGATCGGGAGATCGGCGAAAAGCTGAGCCTGTCCCGGAGAACGGTCAACAACCGCAGGCAGCAGGCCTATGAGCTGCTGAAAAAGCTGATGGGAGGTGACGCGAATGAGTAAGCACAAGCTGATTCCGTATCCGGTGATCGCCGCCGCCGTGCGGGGCGACCCGGAAGCCGTGAACCGTGTGCTGGATCACTATTCCGGCTACATAGCGGCTTTGTCCATGCGCAGAGGGTATGACCAGAACGGAAATCCCTGTCTTGCAGTGGACGAGGAGATCCGCCGCCGGATCGAGACAAAGCTGATCGTCGCCATCCTGAGTTTCGACCTGAACTGAACCCAGGCGGGATCTGACCGCGCGCACCCCTTTCCGCACGGCTAAGCCCTTTGCTCCTTGACAAAGAAAGCCCGGCAAATCCCGGCGCAGCATAAGGCAGACGGATACATTCCCGTCTGTGCGGAGCCATACGGCCGTCCGTTTCTGCTGTTCTTTGTAAGCTATCAAAAAATGATTTGTTTTCAGACGATTAGAAAGGGGCTAACTATGCAAACGACCGTTTCATCTGAAAAGAAATACGCCCCGCCAAAGCGGAGCGAAAAACAGATTGGCAACACAACCTTTATCGTCAATTCCTTCTTTCGGGAAAAGGGCGACGAGGGTATTGCCGTGAAGCTGGAGCGTCTGATGAAAGCGGACGTTCAGAAAGAAGCTACAACTTAATTCTCCCAAACAGGCAGACAGGGACAAAAAGACGCGGTATAATGAAGGTGACTTCAAAACCG
>ERZ1026915.1467-NODE-1467-length-9708-cov-8.140889_pt1 | contig 9708 bp, 9 predicted proteins | sample MGYA00519466_ERZ1026915 | MGnify/ENA primary metagenome ERZ1026915 (study PRJEB26926, sample SAMN06164884) | human gut metagenome | biome: ENVO:00009003; feature: ENVO:2100002; material: ENVO:00002003 | host: Homo sapiens | place: USA | collected 2012 ... | reverse complement strand
ACGAGATCATGCCTAGTCTCGTGGGCTCGGAGATGTGTATAAGAGACAGAACGGATACTGTTTCAGAATAACTGCATAAGGCATGGGAAAAGCCCCTGTTCTTATCAAAATCAACAGCAACAAGGACCGGTTCTTGTTATTGCAGTCTTTTCCGGTATGCCGAGGTATTTTCCCCCGTCATATTCTTAAAGAAGCGGCTGAAAGTACCCACACTTTCAAAGCCCAAAATCACCGATATCTCTTTGATGCTGTGCGAGGTATGCAGCAACAGCCGTTTCGCTTCGGTCACCACTCGTTCTTGTATAATCTTCAAAGGGGAAGGCATACCGTAGGCGGCAAATAAATTGGAAAGCGTCTTGGGAGAACGATGCAACAAAGCAGCATATGCCTGTACCTGTTTTTTCTCCTTGAAGTGATTGTCCACCAACACATAATAACGCTGGATGATGTCAAAACCTTTTTCATTAACCGGAAAGCCGGACAACTGCTTACGGGCCAGCCGGGTACACAGAATGATGAAACGTTTCAACAGCAGGCGGAGCATTTCTCCCTGCAGGTTATCCCGCAGGATGTATTCGGTAACCATTCTGTCCACCACCTCGTGCAACAGTTCGGAATCGGCTATCGGGAGCCGCAGATGCACTATACCGGAAGTTCCGTTAAACAGCACTCCGCTGCACGATACTTCTTTCTCGTGCTTGTAAATGCCGTAAAAATTCTCGTTGAAAAGAAGAGCAAGATACCTGCCCGATACATTCTTGAACTCCGTGCGGTGAAGATTACTCACAGAGATGATTTCATCCTGCTCCATCTCTATTTCCACATGGTCTACTATCAATGTCAGTTTGCCTTCCTGGACCCATATAAACTTATACAGACTACCATTGTCACAGATGACCCTGTCTGTGTGAAACGCTTCAGTCAGTATCATCGTTTCCTGCAAAGATGTATCGTATGCGTAATTCATCATGGCTAAACTGTTTTGTGCATTTCTTTCTGTTGGTTTATACAAAGATAGTGATTTTCACTTATATTAAACCACCCTGTTATTGCACAGTCCAGAAGCAATACACATAATTAACAATCTGATTTACAACGCATAGCACATATCACGATGTAAAGAGGAGGCAAAGTATCAGAAAGAAAAAAGGAATTTTTGCCATCATTTTAGGAAATCTAGCTATGATATAACCCTACAGGGAATTCGTCAACCATTAAAATAAGCGTATCTTTGTGCCAAGAGATTTCCTTCTATAATCTAGACGAAAAAGAACACTTGATTCTTTTAACCTGAACTTTGGACTTTGATTTTCTCCCAATAAGGATTTCTCTCATAATAAATTCAGATTTTATCCCGCCGGGGAGGCAAGATAAGGTCATGCAAAAAAATCTCCCAAAAAAAGAAGAGGGTGTCCGCCATTGAAACGGACACCCTCTATTATGTGTATATCCACATTGCCGGAAACCATTTATTTCCCTGTTTCCCCCATCGTGTTTGCAGGTTTTTCAATACCTTCGCTTGTAGCACGTTCTTCCATACGCTGGATACGTGCGTCAAGATCGGGATGAGTAGAGAACAACTGATTCAGCTTGCTGCTTTTCTTTGCTCCTGCCTCTTCTTGCAATTTTTTCAATTTCTGGAATGACAATGCCATCGCCCAAGGATTCTTACCTGCTTTCTTCAGAAATTCGTAACCGTAATCATCGGCGGCGCGTTCCTGTTTTTGTGAATAAGTAGCATTGACCAATGCCTCTCCCAAGTCACCCAACTGGGAATCTGTCAGAGCAGCCGCTTTTCCTCCTTGTGATGAAATACCATCTTTCAATGCCGATGTCAGCAATGCGGTACGGAAGCCGTTCTTTGAGTCCTTGTGTGCCACATGGCCTACCTCATGGCCTATTACCCCCAACAGTTCTTCGTCTGTCATGATATCCATCAATGAAGAGAATACCCGCACACTACCGTCTGCACAGGCGAACGCATTTACATCAATCACATAATATACTTTGAAATTCAGCGGCATCCCTTCCACTTCGGTCAACCCTTCAGTCAGTTTTTTCAAACGGACAGTATACGGATCATCGTCTGCACAAACCTGATTATGCTTATCCATCCAGTCAATGTACTCCTTTACATACTCTGTCATCTGCTCATCGGTCAAAGTCACCGCCTTTGCAGCCTTCACGGCTCCCCCCACTGCCTTCTTCAAATTAAACTGGGCCATTGCAGGAGTTACCCCCGCCAAGCATAACAGCATGACGGCCACCTTTAATAATGCTTTTTTCATTTTTGTGTGTTTTAGATTAAACGCTTCATTTTATTTCTTAAGAAACGGTACAAAAGAACACATTTTTATTCTATCTACCAATCTTTACAAGAATATTTTTGCCAACGCCCCGCCTCAAGCACCCGCCGGAAAGTGAAAAGCCATCGCGAATCCACTTCGCGATGGCCCTTACCCATTTTATATACACCTTTAAACAAAATGATACCCACGCCCTAATTCACTAACCCCTTGCGGGCATGAGCTGATCTTTTTCTTATTTATTTGCACGGGCTTCCGCAATGTAGCCCAATGCTTCTTTACATTTTGCCGTTACATACGCCCAGTCTTCCGCGGCTACCTTGTCGCCAGGGAACAATTTAGAACCCATACCCACACAGAACACACCTGCCTTAATCCAAGAAGTCAGATTTTCCTGAGTCGGTTCCACACCACCGGTTACCATCAGTTTAGACCAAGGCATCGGAGCCAGCAGACCTTTAACCAATTTTGCTCCCAATACATCACCCGGGAATATTTTGCAAAGGTCGCAACCTACTTCCTGAGCGAAACCCACCTCGGACACACTTCCGCATCCCGGAGTATAAGCCACCAAACGACGGTTGCACACTTTAGCGATTTCAGGATTGAACAACGGACCTACCACAAAGCAAGCACCCAATTGCAAGTAAAGAGCGGCAGTAGCAGGATCAACGATAGAACCTACTCCCATAGCCATTTCAGGACACTCCTTTGCCGCGTATTTCACAACTTCCGCAAATACTTCATGAGCAAAGTCACCACGGTTTGTAAATTCGAATGCACGAACTCCGCCGTCATAACAAGCTTTCACCACTTTCTTTGCCACTTCTGCATCTTTATGGTAGAATACAGGAACCATACCGGTTGAACCAATCTTGTCCAACACTGCTATTTTATCAAAACGAGCCATAATGTTATATTTTAGTTTAAATGAAAGATAGGAACACAAATGATACAAATAAAACATGTATCAAAAATTTGCGTTATTTGCGTCATTCGTGTTCCTATAAAAAACAAATTTAGCGTTGTACACGTCCGCTGGCATCGCCACCGGCCAATGCTTCCACTTCATCTACAGATACCAGGTTGAAGTCACCGTTGATAGTATGCTTCAAAGCAGAAGCGGCAACAGCAAATTCAAGGGCGGCACCCTGATTCGGTTTGGTCAGCAGACCGTGAATGATACCTCCGGAGAATGAGTCGCCACCACCTACCCGGTCAATAATCGGGTTGATGTCATAGCGTTTTGATTCATAAAATTCTTCTCCGTTATAAATCATAGCCTTCCAGCCGTTGTGAGTAGCCGAGAATGATTCGCGTAAGGTAGAAACCACATATTTAAAGCCGAATTCTTTTGCCATAGCCTTGAAGATTCCTTTGTAACCTTCCGCATTGGTTTCACCGGCTTCCACATTCGCTTCCGGTTTGAAGCCCAGACAAAGTTCGGCATCTTCTTCGTTACCTATACATACATCTACATACTGCATCAACGGTTTCATGATAGACTGTGCTTTTTCTTTTGTCCACAGTTTCTTGCGGAAATTCAAGTCTACAGATACCGTAACGCCATGACGTTTTGCAGCTTCACAAGCCAGTTTGGTCAGTTCGGCAGCCTTGTCAGAAATAGCCGGAGTGATACCCGACCAGTGGAACCAGTCCGCACCTTCCATGATAGCGTCAAAGTCGAAATCGCAAGGATCGGCTTCGGCGATAGCCGAGTGGGCACGGTCATAAATTACTTTGCTAGGACGCATGGAAGCTCCTGTTTCCAGATAATAGATACCTACGCGGTCGCCACCACGACAGATGAAATCGGTCTTCACACCATATTTACGCAATGCATTCACAGCAGACTGTCCAATTTCGTGTTTCGGCAATTTAGTTACGAAATAAGCTTCGTGACCGTAGTTCGCGCAACTCACCGCTACGTTCGCTTCACCACCGCCATAAACAACATCAAATGAATCCGACTGTACAAAACGTGTGTTTCCCGGAGTTGACAATCTCAACATAATTTCACCTAAGGTTACTACTTTTCCCATAATTTCGTGATTTTAAATTGTTATATATTTATTCGTTTAACTTTCAACCCAATTAAAATACTGGTTTACATATCCATAGACGAATCACATCGTAACCTTGTACTCAACAGACCACTCAAATAATTCATCCGTGTGCGTGCACAAAGGTACTATTTATTTTTTTAAAACCAAAAATTGTTATATATTTGTATCGAAAAAAAATAAATTATCAGTGTGCACGAGCACAATATATATAATTAAGGTATGAATAAACTGCCCGAAAGAATCAGAATCAAGGATATCGCGCGCCTGGCAGATGTGTCAGTCGGCACAGTAGACCGTGTATTGCATGGCCGCACAGGGGTATCCGAAGCCAGCCGGAAACGGGTGGAAGAAATATTGAAGCAACTGGATTACCAGCCCAATATGTATGCCAGCGCATTGGCATCCAACAAAAAGTATCTGTTTGTCTGCCTGCTGCCACAGCACAAGGAAGGCGATTACTGGACCGATGTGGAACTGGGGATGAAAAGAGCCGTAGAAACCTTTTCGGATTTCCACATCACCCTGTCCGTGATGTACTATGACCAATATGAATATTCCTCCTTCATCAATGCCGGTGAGGAAATACTGAAACAAGAGCCGGACGGCGTATTGCTCGCCCCCACTATTCCTGAGATGACGGCCAGATTCACCGACAAGTTACAAGAACGGGAAATACCTTATATATTTATAGACTCCAACGTGGCCAGTCTGAACCCGCTGGCATTCTTCGGGCAGAAATCCGACCAAAGCGGATACTTTGCCGCCCGCATGGCCATGATGTTGGGAGAATGTCCCAAAGAAATCGTTATCTTCAGACAAATCAACGAAGGCCGCCTGGGATCAAACCAGCAGGAAAACCGTGAAAAAGGATTCAGAAAATATATGCAGGAGCATTTTCCCGACTGCAAGATAGTGGAACTGAACCTCTACGCCAAGCGTCCGGACGAGGACGAGGCGCTGATGAACCGCTTTTTCCAAGAGAACCCACAGGTTACGTGCGGCATCACTTTCAACTCGAAAGTGTACATTATAGGAGAATATCTCATCGGACACAACATGAAAAATTTCAAACTGATTGGGTACGATTTATTACACCGGAACGTCTCTTGTCTGAAAGAGGGCGCAGTGGATTTCCTGATTGCTCAGCAACCTACCGCACAAGGATACAGCGGCGTAGAGAGCCTGTGCAATCACCTGATCTTCAAGAAAGAGGTGAAACAATGCAATTACATGCCCATCACCCTGCTTTCGGTGGAGAACGTGGATTTCTATCTGGATGCGCATAAAAAGTAAATCTGATAACTAAAAATAGAAATGGAAACAAAGTATTTGAAAATCAATCCGGCTGATAACGTAGTGGTGGCTATCTCGGATTTAAAAGCAGGCGAGGCCATCACGGTAGACGGTCATGCCATCACGTTGAAGGAAGACGTGCCTGCCGGCCATAAGGTGACACTGAAAGATTTCGCCCAAGGCGAGAATATCATCAAGTATGGTTACCCCATCGGCCATGCCGTGACTGCCGTGGAACAAGGACGCTGGATCAATGAAACCCAGATAAAGACAAACCTTGCCGGACTGTTGGATTACACCTACAATCCGGTCAGCGTAGACCTCAATATCCCGAAGAAAGACCTGACGTTCAAAGGATACCGCCGCAAAAACGGTGATGTAGGTATCCGTAACGAGGTATGGATTATCCCCACCGTGGGTTGTGTAAACGGTATCATCGGACAACTGGCCGAAGCGTTACGCCGCGAAACCAACTGCGAAGGTGTGGACGCTATCGTGGCATTCCCTCACAACTATGGCTGTTCACAGCTGGGCGATGACCACGAGAATACCAAGAAAATTCTCCGCGACATGATTCTGCATCCTAATGCAGGAGCCGTACTGATTGTCAGTCTGGGCTGCGAGAACAACCAGCCGGATGTTTTCCGCGAGTTTCTGGGCGATTACGACACAGACCGCGTAAAGTTCATGGTAACTCAGAAAGTGGGGGATGAATTTGAAGAGGGTATGAAGATTCTGCGTGAACTGTACGCCAAAGCCAAGACCGATGTACGCGAGGATGTTCCTTTGTCCGAGCTGCGTGTAGGCTTGAAATGCGGCGGTTCGGATGGCTTCTCAGGTATCACCGCCAATCCGTTGCTGGGTATGTTCTCCGACTTCCTGATTGCACAGGGCGGTACTTCCGTACTGACGGAGGTTCCCGAAATGTTCGGTGCGGAAACCATCCTGATGAACCGTTGCCGCACCAAGGAACTGTTCGAGCAGACCGTACACCTGATTAATGACTTTAAGGAATATTTCCTGTCACACGGCGAACCAGTGGGCGAAAATCCGTCACCGGGCAACAAGGCAGGTGGTATCTCCACCCTGGAAGACAAAGCGTTGGGATGTACCCAAAAATGCGGCAAAGCATACGTTGACGGAGTTATGGGCTATGGCGACCGCCTGAAAGTGAAAGGTTTGAACTTGCTTTCCGCACCGGGCAACGATTTGGTAGCTGCCACCGCCCTTGCCTCCTGCGGCTGTCACATGGTGCTCTTCACTACCGGCCGCGGTACTCCGTTCGGTACGTTTGTTCCTACCATGAAGATTTCCACCAACTCCACTCTGGCTAAAAACAAACCGGGATGGATTGACTTCAATGCCGGAGTCATCGTAGAAAACGAACCGATGGAAAAGACCTGCGAACGCTTTATAGACTATATCATCCGTGTTGCCAGCGGAGAACCGGTAAACAATGAAAAGAAGAATTATCGTGAAATCGCCATCTTCAAGACAGGCGTGACACTATAATCCAATTTTATCCCCAACTTTCCCAATACCCTTACAGCCCTGCCTTCCCTGTTACGAAGGTGGGGCTGTGACCTTTTTCCCCCATATATTGTTATACAGCAAGTCTTTTTGTAACTTTGCACCTCATTTTATAAAATACAAATTCATGAACGGTGAAAAATTAACTCCAATAACCAATAAGCCCAGTCTATGGGCACTCAGTCCACTGCTGGTATTTCTATGCCTGTATCTGGTGACTTCCATCATTGTAAACGACTTCTATAAAGTCCCCATCACGATTGCTTTCATGGTATCCTCGGTCTATGCGGTATGCATCACCAAAGGCCTGAGCCTGAATGAGCGAATGCTGCAATATTCCATCGGCGCAGCCAACAAGAACATCATGCTGATGATCTGGATTTTCATCCTGGCAGGCGCATTCGCCCAAAGTGCCAAAGATATCGGGGCCATTGACGCGACCGTCAACCTTACGCTTCTCCTGCTGCCGGACAATCTGCTGCTGGCAGGCATCTTCCTGGCTGCCTGTTTCATCTCACTCTCCATCGGAACCTCGGTAGGAACCATCGTGGCACTAGTCCCCGTGGCAGCAGGCATCGCAGAGAAAACCGACATGAACCTGGCCTTCATGACAGGTATCGTGGTGGGAGGAGCCTTCTTCGGCGACAACCTTTCATTCATCTCGGATACCACCATCGCCGCCACCCGTACCCAGGGATGCGCCATGCGTGACAAGTTCCGGGTAAACTTCATGATAGCCCTTCCGGCCGCTCTGATGGTTTTCGGCTACTATATTTTCAGAGGGATGGACGTGATGACCACCCACGACATCCAGTCGGTGGAATGGATCAAAATCCTCCCCTACCTGGTTGTGTTGGGAACCGCCATAGCAGGTATGAATGTGGCACTCGTACTGATACTGGGCATCGCCACAACGGGAGTGATCGGCCTGTTCACGGGGAGCATCGGCCTGTTCGACTGGCTCGGCTCCATGGGCACAGGGATCACCGGGATGGGTGAGCTCATCATCATCACCTTGATGGCAGGCGGTATGCTGGAACTGATCCGTTTTAATGGCGGAGTGGACTATATCATCCAAAAACTGACCAAACACGTCAACAGCAAACGCGGAGCCGAACTTTGCATCGCGGCTTTGGTGAGTATCGCCAATTTCTGCACAGCCAACAATACGATAGCCATCATCACAGTGGGACCGCTTGCCAACGATATCGCTACCCGCTACAGGGTGGACAAACGCAAGAGTGCAAGTATTCTGGATACTTTCTCGTGTGTCATCCAGGGAATCATCCCTTACGGAGCACAAATGCTGATTGCTGCCAAACTGGCTTCCCTGTCTCCTTTGAGCATTATCGAATACTTGTACTATCCGGTAGCCATCGGGATATTTGCCCTACTGAGCATCTTCTTGAGATACCCCAGACGGTATTCGTGAAAACAAGCGGCAGACGGTTATATTCCACCACGCACAGACCGGCTGAATTCTTTCGCAATGTCCAGACGATGAAGGTGAAAGATTTATAATCTTACAGCTGTAAGATATAGCATCTTACACGTGAAAGATCCATATCTTCCGTGATTAACGGCGCGTACCTGGGGAGGCAAATAGCATTCAACAAAGATACGATATGCATTTATCCATGGGCGGTCCAACTCCTCTTTCTTCCAAATCCGGAATCGTGCGTGGTGTATCCACCCGAACCCGGATAGGGAAAATCTCATTGATATAGCGTTTCTGTCGAAGTGCAAATCCTATGTTTTTGAAGAGTTCAACAACAGCAACAACAGTTATTTCTTTTTCTTTGTTACTGTTGTTTTTCTTCTCTTCTCTATTCTTTTCTTCTCTTATAAAGTTTTGCTTAAAGCTTGCTTGCAAACTCCTATTAACACATTCATTATCAATACATTGCAGTGTATTTTCGGTTACATTTTCATCATCACTTTTTTCAATCGTGTTTTTCATGCATTTTACACTGTTTTCCGCATTGTTTTCCGTGTTGTTTTCCTTATTGTCTGCATCGTCATTCGCTTCTTTATCCGCTGCCGTGAGGACAGTAGAAGTGATTACTTTTTCAGCTGTCTGCACAGTCTTTTTCTTGCTGCTTCTTCCTCCTTTGCTACCGGCGGCGGCACGTTGCTCCGAAAGCTTATTCTGATAACCCATCACCTCATCCAGATACAGGCATCGGAAATATCCGTCCTCCATTATGACAAACAAGTTAAAGTCTTTAATGAGATGCTGCAGATCTTCCACTGTAGCCCCCCATTGTTCAGCCAACAAATCCAGTTCGTTAAAATCGTGTTTGTATTCCTATTGCCTTCGCAGGAACAATATCATTTGAATATATAATCCTATTCCCATGCATTTCATTTCGGCATTCAGCTTCATCATTTTGTAATCCGACATCAAACTGCAATTCAGCCGGATAAACTGTTCGGTGTAATCCATTCCTTTGGTGTGTTAGTATATAAATAGATTACAAAGAAACAAAAAATATCAATAGGGTGTATAGATA
>ERZ1026915.1466-NODE-1466-length-9711-cov-5.082954_pt1 | contig 9711 bp, 6 predicted proteins | sample MGYA00519466_ERZ1026915 | MGnify/ENA primary metagenome ERZ1026915 (study PRJEB26926, sample SAMN06164884) | human gut metagenome | biome: ENVO:00009003; feature: ENVO:2100002; material: ENVO:00002003 | host: Homo sapiens | place: USA | collected 2012 ... | reverse complement strand
GCAGCCGCCGGAGCGGTGCTTGAGCCGTTAGGCGGGAATTGTGCGGTATTGCCTTAAGATCATGTTGAGAAGGGAGCGTGCTTGTTTGCAAAAGCTCAAAAAAATTTTCAGCCGCCAGAACGGGTTGGTCCTGCTGCTGGTTCTGGTGGAATTTATGGTGTTGGCGCTGCGTTTTGTGGGGGATTTCCGCACAGGCGGCGTGATTGATATTACGCCGGACCTTATCATTCCCTACGCGGAGGAATGTACCAATGATGACCGCGGCGCCCGCGTGGAAAACTTTACCGGCCTGTTTGCCACCACCCGCTGGATCGACCTGCCGCGCGGCAGCTACCAGGTTTGCATCAACTATGTGAATGACGGCGAGGACGGCGAGGTCAGCTTTCTGGATGAGATCATGCCCACCGCGCAGTACGATGCCGCCAAGCTGCCCGCTGAGCGCACCCGCACGGTGTTCAGCCTGTGGATGCCCTACGGCTGCGAAACCGCACAGCTGCAGTTTACCGCGGACTGCGGCAAAAACCAGGTCATCTACATTACCGGCGCACAGATCGTACCCACCCACGCGTGGGCGTATGTGCGGCTGCTGACAGGGCTTGTGTTCTGCGCCGTACTGGACTGGGTGATCCTGTTGCTGACCCGCCGGGTCAAATTTCCCATCCATACCCTGCGCGGGCGGTATATCGCCATGGCGCTGGTGGGCATCGGCGTGTTTGCCTGCCTGCCGCTGGGGCTCGGCTACCTGACGTACGGGCACGACCTTTCCATCCACCTTTCCCGCATTGAGGGGCTGAAAGCCGGGCTGCTGGCCGGGCAGTTCCCCGTGCGCATGGACCCGGCCATCATCAACGAAAAAGGCTATCCGTTCAGCCTGATGTACTCCGATGTGTTCCTGTACCCGGCTGCGGTGCTGCGCATTCTGGGTTTCAGCCTGCAAACCAGCTACAAAGTTTACGTTGCATCCATCACAGCGGCCACCGTGGGCATTACGTTTTATGCCCTGCGCAAAATGTTCCGCAGCGATTGTGCCGCGCTGCTTGGCACCGCGTTGTATACCCTTTCGTTCTACCGGCTGACCAACGTGTTTGTGCGCGCTGCAGTGGGCGAATATACCGCCATGGCGTTCCTGCCGCTGGTCGTGTACGGGCTGTGGCGGATTTATCACCAATCCCCTGCCGATGGCAAAAAGGCCGAGCCCTGGTGCTGGCTGCCCTTTGCCCTGGGTTTTACCGGCCTGCTGCAGAGCCATCTGCTGACAACCGAACTTGCGGTGTTCTTTACCGCCGCCTTCTGCCTGCTGTATTTCAAAAAGACCTTCACCCGCCCGGTGCTGCCCGCTCTGTGCAAAGCCGCCGGGGCCGCCATTGTGTGGAACCTGTGGTTTATGGTGCCGCTGCTGCAATACATGGTGCAGGGGGTGTGCCGCATCAGCGGCAAGTATGATGCCGCCTACCTGTACGACAGCTCCGTTTACCTGGGCCAGATGTTTTTGATGTTCGGCCAAAGCAGCGGCGTGGCGGAGAGCATCCAGAGCGGCATTGCGGGCGAAATGCCGCAGACGCTGGGCTTGGCACTGGCCGCGGGTGCATTCTTCTTCCTGCTGGCTGTGCTGGACCCCGCCGTGCGCAAAAGCAGCCGCGATGCCGCGCGCATTGGCAGCCTGACACTGGGCTTTGGCCTGCTGGCCGCCTGGTGCGCCAGCGACCTTTGCCCCTGGTACGCGCTGTTCCGTTGCGAACCATTGCAGGCGCTGAGCAAGACTCTGGGGAAGCTGCAGTTTGCCTGGCGGTTCTTCACCCCGGCCACCATGCTGCTGGTCGTGTGTGCCTGCTGCGCGGTGGTGCTGTACCGCAAAGTCCGACCCGAAGCCGCCAAGGCAATGGCCGCCGCCCTGCTGGCGCTGACCATCATCCCCGCCGGGTACCTGATGTATGACAAATGCACCACCAGCGAAGCCGTTACCTACATGAGCCTTGCCGCGGTGGATGACCTGCCCGGTCAGGTGGGTGGCGGCGAATACCTGCCCACCGAGGACACCACCACCGATGACAGCGTCTGGGGCCGCCTGACCCCCGAAGCGGACGACGGCGTAGAGTTGACAGAGTACACCAAAAACGGCCTGACCATTCAGCTGGCGGCGCAGAACACCGGCGATACCGAAGCATCCATCCGGCTGCCGCTATTCTACTACCCCGGCTACCATATGACCGCTGCAGACGGAGCCGCACTGACCCACAAGAACGGTTACCTGACCGTTACCCTGGCTCCCGGCTGGCAGGGCAGCGTACAGGTGCGCTGGACTGGAATGTGGTTCTGGCGCGCGGCGGACTGCATCAGCCTGCTGGGCATTGCAGCCACTGTTGTGCTGTACCGCAAAAGCCAAAAGAACGCAGCACACGTTTAAGGCAATACCGGGCTTGTCGCCCCCAAGCGGGGTTGGCGGCCCGGTTTATTTTATTAGGCCGCATTGGGGGTTGGATGGCTCCATTCCCCAATACAAGCATTTTTCCTAAAACATCAAGGCAAACGCCAATCCGGTTTGTCATTTCTGCCAGTTGCTTTTTTTGCGTTTGGCCCGTATAATAAGCACATAAACAGCAAGGGCGCTGCGAACACAAATCCTGTTCGCAGTGCCTTTTGTTTTATAAAAAGTCCGACTTATTTGCGTGATGATACCACAGAGGAAAAGGAGTTCGGTAAGTATGGCAGCAACCGTTATGGAACTGTACGGCAGCAAAGTCTTCAACGAGCACGAAATGCGTGAGCGTCTGCCCAGCTCGACCTACAAGAGCCTGAAGGCAACCATCGAAAAGGGTCAGGCCCTTGACCTGGAAGTAGCCAATGTTGTGGCCAGCGTGATGAAGCGCTGGGCGATTGAACAGGGCGCTACCCATTACACCCACTGGTTCCAGCCCCTGACCGGCATCACCAGTGAAAAGCACGATGGTTTTGTCAGCCCCCAGCCGGACGGCACCGCCATCATGGAGTTTTCCGGCAAGGAGCTCATCAAAGGCGAACCAGATGCTTCCTCCTTCCCTTCCGGCGGCCTGCGCGCCACCTGTGAAGCCCGCGGCTACACCGCATGGGACCCCACCAGCTATGCTTTTGTAAAAGATGACGTGCTGTGCATCCCCACTGCATTCTGCTCTTACACCGGCGAAGCACTGGATAAAAAGACCCCGCTGCTGCGTTCCATGCAGGCCATCAGCGACCAGGCCTGCAAGGTACTGCACCTGTTCGGCAAGGATGTTGAGCGCGTTGCCACCACCGTTGGCCCGGAGCAGGAGTACTTCCTGATCCGCAAAGAGGATTACAACAAGCGCCTGGACCTGGTTTTGACCGGCCGCACCCTGTTTGGCTCTGCACCGTCCAAGGGCCAGGAACTGGAAGAGCACTACTTTGGTGTGATCCGCCCCATTGTCTCCGCCTTTATGAAGGATCTGGACACCGAGCTGTGGAAGCTGGGCATCCCCGCAAAGACCAAGCACAACGAAGTTGCCCCCTGCCAGCATGAGCTCGCCCCCATTTACGATACCACCAACGTTGCCATCGACCACAACCTTCTGACCATGGAAATGATGAAGAAGATTGCCGATAAGCACGGCCTGGTCTGCCTGCAGCACGAAAAGCCGTTCGAGGGCGTTAACGGTTCCGGCAAGCACAACAACTGGTCCCTCAGCACCAAGAGCGAAAACCTGCTGGATCCCGGCGATACCCCGATGGAAAATCTGCAGTTCATGGTCTTCCTGACCGCCGTTATCAAGGCAGTCGATGAATACGCTGACCTGCTGCGTACCTCTGTTGCCACCCCTGGCAATGACCACCGCCTGGGCGCTAACGAGGCACCCCCGGCCATCATCTCCATCTTTGTCGGCGAAGAGCTGGAAGCTGTTATCGATGCTGTCTGCACCGACAGCCCCTATGCCGGCCCTGTTAAGATGAAGATGGACCTTGGCGTTGATGTTCTGCCCAAGTTCAGCAAGGATACCACCGACCGTAACCGTACTTCTCCGTTCGCCTTTACCGGCAACAAGTTCGAGTTCCGTATGCCCGGTTCCGCTGAGAACCTGAGCGATGCCAACACCATCCTGAACACCGCCGTCGCAAAGGAACTGAAGGGCTACGCCGACGAGCTGGAGAGCGCTGAGGACTTTACCAGCGCTGTGATCGCTCTGGTCAAGCGCACCATCCGCGACCACCGCCGCGTCATCTTCAACGGCAACGGCTACACTGCCGAGTGGGAAGAGGAAGCCGCAAAGCGCGGTCTGCCCAACAAGAAGAACACCCCCGCTGCTCTGCCTGCCCTGATCGAGCCCAAGAACATTGCCCTGATGGAAGAGTTCGGCGTGCTGACCAAGGTAGAGATGGAGAGCCGCTACGAGGTGGAGATGGAGCACTACTCCAAGATCATCAACATCGAGGCTCTGACCATGCTGGAAATGGCCCGCAAGCAGCTGCTGCCTGCCGTCAACTCCTACATGAGCGAGCTTGCCAATACCGCAGCATCCAAACTGGCTGTGAGCGAGAACATCAGCGTGCGCAGTGAGACCAAGACCCTGACTAAGCTCTCTGCTGATGCCGATGCTATGAGCGACGCTGTCGATACCCTGCAGGATGCAGTGGATGCTTCCAAGGCATTGCCCACCGAGGCAGAAAAGGCCGTTGCTTTCCACGACAACGTGCTGCCTGCAATGGATGCTCTGCGTGCCGCTGCGGACGACGCCGAGACCATCTGCGGTGAGGATTATTGGCCTCTGCCCAGCTACAGCAAGATGCTCTACTACGTCTGATCTTTCATCAGCGTAACAGCAGAATAGCATCCGTAGGCTGCGGAATTTAAAATTGCCATTCTCCTTTTCCTATTTCTTACACCAGCCTAAAGACCTGCTCCCATTCTGAGGGCAGGCCTTTAGGCGTTTTATTTGAAAGGGAAACCATTATGAGCTATTCGACCCAACAGGACATCCTTGATTTTGTGGAGGACAACAACGTCAAATTTGTGCGCTTTGCCTTCTGCGATATCTTTGGCACTCAGAAGAACATTGCCGTGCTGGCAAACGATCTGCCCAAAGCTCTGGAAGACGGTGTCTGCTTCGACGGCAGCTCCATTGCCGGCTTTATGAAGGTGGAGGAAAGCGATCTTGTGCTGCGGCCGGATCTTTCCACCGTGACCATTCTCCCCTGGCGGCCTACCGAGGGCCGGGTGATGCAGTTTTTCTGTGATGTGGAAAAGCCGGACGGCCAGCCCTTTGGCGGCAACTGCCGCGGCTTTCTGCGCAGCGTGAACCGAAAATTCAAAAAGCTGGGCATCACTTGCAATGTGGGCGCAGAGTGTGAGTTCTACCTGTTCGAGAATGATGACCGGGGCCGCCCCACCCGTATCCCCATCGACTTTGGCGGCTACTTTGACGTGGCCCCGCTGGATGCAGGCGAGAACCTCCGCCGGGACATCTGCCTGACCATGGAGCAGATGGGCATGAGCCCTCAGCACAGCCATCACGAAAGCGGCAACGGCCAGAACGAGATCGACTGCCACCACGCAGGCCCCCTCAAGACCGCCGACAACGTGATGATGTTCAAGCAGATCGTGCGCGCTATTGCCACCCGCAGCGGCATCCATGCAAGCTTCCTGCCCAAGCCCCTGCCGGATCAGGCAGGCAGTGGTCTGCACATCAACCTGTCCCTTTACATGGATGGCCGCAACCTGTTTGAGGGCGACATTGCCCCGGACAGCATTGCAGGCAGCTTTATGGCCGGTGTGCTGGCCCACAGCCGGGAGCTGACCGTGTTCACCAACCCTCTGCCCAACAGCTATCAGCGCTTTGGCTGCGATGAAGCGCCCCGCTATGTGAGCTGGAGCCGCCAGAACCGCAGCCAGCTGGTGCGCATCCCGCAGGTAAAGGGCGACAACTGCCGCATGGAGCTGCGCAGCCCGGACCCTGCCTGCAACCCCTATCTGGCCATTGGTCTGGTTCTGGCTGCCGGATTGGACGGCATCGAGAACCGCATGGTGCTCTCTGCCCCCGTGAACAAGAATCTGTTCGACCCCTCCATGGCTGAGGGGCTCGGTCTTGAGACTCTGCCCGCCAGTCTGGAAGAGGCCGTGCAGGCTGCGGAGGAGAGCGAATTTTTGCGCAGAGTGCTGCCCGAGCAGCTTGCCAGCCGCTACTTTACGGAAGAACTGAAGCGCTGCGAAGCACTGAAACACGCGTCCGACCCTGTTGAGTACGAGCGTACCCATTACTTCAATGCCATCTGACCCCTGCAAAAGAGAGTGTGTAGGAGAAAGGAGCGAAGGAAATGGGACGTGCACTGATCGTAAGTGCCGGTGCAAGCTCCAACGAGTATATCGCTGCACGGCTGACCGAAATGGGCTACAGCCGCCCGGTGATCATTCCCAGCGGGGCCGAAGCCCGGCGGCGCATGACGGAATCGGATTTTGAGCTGATCGTGGTCAACTCTCCCCTGCCCGATGAATTCGGGCATGAGGTGTGCATCAATGCTGTGGAAAAGACAGATGCCGGTGTCGTGTTTCTGGTCAAGGCCGCACAGGCTGAGCAGCTTTTGGGGCCTTTGAGCGAGCAGGGGGTATTGCTGCTGTCAAAGCCCTTCAGCACCGCCTTTTTTGTGCAGGCCATGCACATGGCGGCGGCGGGCAACCACCGCCTGCTGCGTGCACGGCAGGAGAACGCCCGCTTACAGGAAAAGATCGCACAGGTGCGGCTGATCAGCCGGGCAAAATGCTGCCTTGTGGAGCACGAGCATATGACCGAAGCCGAGGCACACCGCTACATAGAAAAACAGGCCATGGATACCCGTCGTGACCGCACAGAAATTGCACAGGAAGTCCTTGAAAATTATGAGGACATGGGTGTATAATATTGGATTGGGAAAAGTATCCTTGCTTTCACCGGCTCATTTTGGGAGAGGTAGAAAGCAAGACCGTTCACCTGAAAGAATTCACAAAGGTTTATAAGGGAAAAAATTCAGAAAAGCAAAAATAGAGGAGGAAATTCTATGGCAGAGAAACAAACCAAATTCATCTTTGTCACCGGCGGTGTCGTCTCCGGCCTTGGCAAGGGCATCACAGCCGCATCGCTGGGCCGTCTGCTCAAGTGCCGCGGTCTGAAGGTGGCCAGCCAGAAGCTGGACCCCTATGTGAATGTGGATCCCGGCACCATGAGCCCGCTGCAGCACGGTGAGGTGTTCGTGACCGACGATGGCACTGAGACCGATCTGGATCTGGGCCACTACGAGCGCTTCATCGACGAGAACCTGAACAAATACTCCAACCTGACCACCGGCAAGGTGTACTGGAACGTACTGAACAAGGAACGTCAGGGTGCATATCTGGGCCAGACCGTGCAGATCATTCCCCACATCACCAACGAGATCAAGAGCTACATCTACAATCTGGCCTCTTCCACCGAGGCTGACGTGGTCATTACCGAGATCGGCGGCACGACCGGTGATATTGAAAGCCAGCCCTTCCTCGAGGCCATCCGTCAGGTGGGTCTGGAGCAGGGCCGCGACAACTGCTGCTACATCCATGTGGTGCTGGTGCCTTACATTTCCGGCTCGGACGAGTACAAATCCAAGCCTGCACAGCACTCTGTGAAAGAGCTGCAGGGCATGGGCGTGAACCCGGACATCATCATCCTGCGCGCAGACGGCAGTGTGGGCGGCGACATCCGCCGCAAGATCAGCACTTTCTGCAATGTGAAGCCGGAGTGCGTGATCGAGAACCTGACCATGCCCAGCCTGTACCAGTGCCCGCTGATGCTGCACACCGGCGGTCTGGACGAGGTCGTGGTGCAGAAGCTCAAGCTGGATGTGCCCGCTGCCGACCTGACCGAGTGGAAGCAGGTGGTCAGCCGCATTGCCACCCGCAGCAAGACCTGCAGCATTGCACTGGTGGGCAAATACGTCAAGCTGCACGACGCTTACCTCTCCGTGATGGAGAGCCTGTACCACGCCGGCTTTGAGAACGACAGTCAGGTGGAGATCCGCTGGGTGGAGAGCGAGGACCTGACCGACCAGGCCGCCTGCAAGGAAGCCTTTGCAGATGTGGACGGCATCATCGTACCCGGCGGCTTTGGCGACCGCGGCATTGAGGGCATGATCCAGGCTGCACAGTATGCCCGCGAGAACCATGTTCCCTACTTTGGCATCTGCCTTGGCATGCAGATCATGGTGATGGAGTTTGCCCGGGGCGTTTTGGGCTACAAGGATGCAAATTCCAGCGAATTCACCCCGGATGGCAAGCATAATGTGATCGCCCTGATGGCCGACCAGCAGGGCAACATTCCCAAGGGCGGCACCATGCGTCTGGGTAAATACCCCTGCAAGGTGATGCCCGGCACCAAGATGGCCGAGTGCTACGGCGAGGCTGAGATCTGGGAGCGCCACCGCCACCGCTACGAGTTCAACAACGAGTTCCGTCAGGAGATGCAGGACGCCGGTCTTGTTATTTCCGGTACCAGCCCCGACGGTCGTCTGGTAGAGACTGTGGAGCTGCCCGGCCGTGACTTCCATTTGGGCGCACAGTTCCACCCGGAGTTCAAGAGCCGTCCGAACCGTGCTCACCCGCTGTTCAAGGCATTCATTGCTGCGGCACTCAAGTTCCGCGCCAGCGAGCAGCGCAGCCTGCTGCACATGTAAACCATAAAAATAAGGTGCTGTCTGTGCGGACAGCACCTTATTTTTTACCCATATAATCCATGATCCTGCAAGGCATGGTTCTTTTGCTTGTGCTTATACATCCGCTGGTCAGCCAGACGGGTGATTTTGTCTGTATCCGTGCCTTCTTCCGGGTAGAGGGCAAAGCCGCAGCTGGTGCCGATCGTCAGAAGACTGCCTGCAACATGATAGGGTGCTGCAACAGTCTTACAGATAAACTCGACCTTGCGGCGGGCCTCTTCCGGGGACATTGCGCCGATGGTCAGCAGGGCAAATTCATCGCCGCCCATGGTGTATACTTCTTCCTGCGCCCCTATGAGGAAGCCGCGTGGGCCATCTTTTACCGGGACATCACCGCCCCGTCTGCTGCACCGGAGGAAAATTTCTAAAAAGTCTATTCCCTGTATCACACAAAAAGACACCGGGAGCTTTCCGCTTTTTGCAGAGAACTCCCGGCGGCTTTGTTCTATCCTTGATTTCCGATCAGCACCACGGCCACATCGTTGACATTCGTGCCGGTCGCGCCGGTGATGATGAGCCCATCCACCGCCTTGAGGGCATGGTAGGCATCGTTGTTCTGCAGCACATCGTACACGTTCAGCTGGTTCTGCGCCAGTGCCGCGGCCGTGCTGCCGTCCACATAGCCGCCCGCAGCATCGGTTGGGCCGTCGGTGCCATCGCTGCCCACCGAAAAGACCGCTGCATCCAGCCCGGCGATCATTGGTGCTGCAGCAAGGGCCAGCTCCTGATTGCGCCCGCCCAGACCTGTTCCGATCAGATGGACGACCGTCTCACCGCCTGCAAGAAAGGCCAGCTTTTTGCCCTGCCCCGCGTGGGTGCGGGCTATGGAACCAAGGAAGCTGCCAGCCTCCCGCGCTTCACAGCAGAGCCTGTCGGTCAAGATCACCGGCTCATAGCCCAGCTCCCGGCAGGCGTTGGCTGCTGCGCTGCACAGCTCCCGCACGCTGCCGGTGATCTGCGTGGCAACACGGTCCAGCACCTGTCTCTTATACACATCTGACGCTGCCGACG
>ERZ1026915.1451-NODE-1451-length-9767-cov-6.183690_pt1 | contig 9767 bp, 7 predicted proteins | sample MGYA00519466_ERZ1026915 | MGnify/ENA primary metagenome ERZ1026915 (study PRJEB26926, sample SAMN06164884) | human gut metagenome | biome: ENVO:00009003; feature: ENVO:2100002; material: ENVO:00002003 | host: Homo sapiens | place: USA | collected 2012 ... | reverse complement strand
GCAAGACGCGCGCAATGCGCAGCGGATGCTGGGTGCCGCAACCCGGCCTTGTCGAGCGTTAGCGAGACTGAGAGGTTTTATCAATTCAATATAAAGGATAAAAAAGAGTTATGGAAAAGTACGATCTCATCATCGTTGGTGCCGGCCCTGCCGGCATCTTCACCGCTGTGGAGCTGCTGCGCCGCGGCAGCAAGAAGCACATCCTGCTGGTGGAAAAAGGCAAGCCGGTGGAAAAGCGCCACTGCCCCAAGGCCGAGATCGGCCACTGCGTCAACTGCCGCCCCACCTGCGCCATCACCACCGGCTTCTCCGGTGCAGGCGCCTTCTCCGACGGCAAGCTGAGCCTCTCCTATGAGGTCGGCGGCGACCTGCCCAGCCTCATCGGCGAAGAGTTTGCACAGGAGCTCATCGACTACACCGACAAGATCTACCTCGAGTTCGGCGCTGACCCCCATGTGGAGGGCATCTACACCGGCGAGGACATCAAGGAGATCCGCAAGAACGCCATCCACGCTGGTCTGAAGCTGGTGGACTGCCCCATCCGCCACCTCGGCACCGAGAAGGCACAGCAGCTCTATCTCGCCATCCAGAACTATCTGGCTGACAACGGCGTGGAGATGCTCTTCTCCACCGAGTGCGAGAACATCATCCTCGAAAACGAGGAGTGCAAGGGCGTGCTGCTGCGTCAGGGCGAGGGAGAGCCCCGCGCCGTCTACGGCGACACCGTGGTCATCGGCACCGGCCGCCGCGGCGCAGACTGGCTTGAGAAAATTTGTGCAGAGCACCATATCGCCCACAAGCCCGGCACCGTGGACATCGGTGTCCGCGTCGAGTGCCGCAACGAGGTCATGGAAAAGGTGAACAAGGTACTGTATGAGTCCAAGCTCATCGGCTACCCGAAGCCCTGGAAGAACAAGGTCCGCACCTTCTGCCAGAACCCCGGCGGCTTCGTGGCACAGGAGAACTATGACAACGACCTGGCCGTGGTCAATGGCCACAGCTTCAAGGAGAAGAAGAGCGAGAACACCAACCTCGCCATCCTCGTCTCCCACAACTTCACCGAGCCCTTCAACCAGCCCATCGCCTACGCCCAGAAGGTGGGCGAGCTGACCAATATGCTGGGCGCAGGCCACATCATGGTGCAGCGCTACGGCGACATCCTCGACGGCAAGCGCACCTGGGCGAAGGAGCTGGCCCAGTCCAACGTCAAGCCCACCCTGAAGGACGCCGTGGCCGGCGACATCACCGCCGCCATGCCCTACCGCGCCATGACCAACATCATCGAGTTCATCAAGATGCTGGACATGGTCGTCCCCGGCTTCGCCGCCAACGAGACCCTGCTGTACAGCCCTGAGCTGAAGTTCTACTCCAACAAGGTCAAGATGGACTCGAACCTCGACACCAACATCAAGGGCCTGCACTGCCTCGGCGACTCTTCCGGCTGGACCCGCGGCCTGATGATGGCCTCCGTCATGGGCGTGCTGATGGGCCGCAAGCTGGCTGAGAAGGAAGGCTGCTGAAACGCCTTTCTGCACTAAGCTGCGCTGAATATTTGGTTCCCGATGCCTCTCCGCACTCCGCGGAGGGGCATTTTTTGCGCTTCCTGCGGCAAAACTGTGCAGGATACAAAAATCGGCAGAAAAAGTCAATTTCCGTCAACCCTGAAAATTTATGGAAATTTGAATTGATTTTCTTCGTTCAAACTGCTACAATCTCAAGTAGAACTCAAGAAGAAATTGCGTCTTGCGCATAATGCGAGGAGGGATCACTTATGTGCGAAGCCCCCGGAAGCGTAGTAACGCTGCTATGTTCCGGCATCCAGCTTTACAGCGCCGAGAGGCGCATTGCGGACTGCATCCTTGCAGATGTAAAGCGGGCGTCGATGTGTACGTCAGCAGAACTGGCCCGGCTGAGCTGTTCGTCCGAGGCCACCATCACCCGGCTGTGCCACAAACTGGGATTCGAGAACTACCGCAAATTCCAGCTGGCGCTGGCACGGGACGCCATGGAGCAGCAGGAAGCCCAGCGTATGCGGGACGAAGGGCAGGACGAGCTGCATCAGGCACTTCTGAACATTCTGGCAAACCGCGAAGAGGAGCTGCGGGCCACCATTCAGGCCATTGATACCCGCCAGCTGCGGCAGATCCTCTCTCTGCTGCGCAGCTGCGAGGTCATGGAGGTGGTCTCTGAGGGCGGCGGCCTGCCGGTGGCCTTCGATGCCTCCATCCGGTTCAGCCACCTGGGCAAGCGGTGCGTTTCCAGCGCAGTCCACGAGAAGAACCTTGCCTTTGCCCAGACGCTGACACCCAAAGACATCCTCATCGTGCTCTCGGCCTCCGGGCAGAGCTCCAGGCTGGAAGAGGTGTCCGCTGCCGCCAAAGAGCGGGATGTACCGGTGCTGCTCATCACCTGTGACAGCCACGGCCCGCTGGCCCAGCTGGCCGACTATGTGATGACGGCTTCCAACCGCGAACAGCGGCTCATCGAGGGCAGCCATGCGGCATCGTTGCTCTCGCCGAACGTCCTTATCGAGGTGCTCTACTACCTGCTGCGGATGGAAAATCTGTAAAAAACAAACGCTGGCACGTTCGTGCCAGCGTTTGTTTTTATCATTGGAGCTCTAAATCACTGGGCAGGATGACATCCAGCTCCGCCGCAGGCTCTGCCACGAGGCGGCGGCTCTGGTTGAAGATGGCTTTTTCCAGCGTGTTGCGGGCGAGACGTCCGTTGCCCGCCGTGCGGGCATCCTCTGCCTGGCGGCGCTCGTAGTAGCCTCGCAGCGGTTCCGTGCAGCTCTCGGCCAGCCTGTAGCCCTTGCCCCTCGCCAGCACATTCGTGATGTCCAGCAGCTCATCGGCGGTGTAGTCCGGGAACTCTATCTTGTTCGGGAAGCGGCTGGCAAGGCCGCTGTTGGCGGTCAGGAACGTCTCCATCTCCCTGGTGTAGCCCGCAAGGATGACCACCAGCTCGTCGCGGTGGTCTTCCATCCCCTTCACCAGCGTGTCGATGGCCTCAAGGCCGAAGCTGTCCTGCTCGCCCCGGTAGAGGCTGTAGGCCTCGTCGATGAAAAGGACGCCGCCCAGCGCGCTCTGGATGACGCTGTTGGTCAGGGGGGCGGTGTGGCCGGTGTAGCGGCCCACGAGATCTCCCCGGCTCACCTCCACCAGCTGCCCGCCCTTGAGGGCGCCGATGGCCTTGAGGTACTTTGCCACGAGCCGGGCGATGGTGGTCTTGCCGGTGCCGGGGTTGCCGGTGAAGATCATGTGCATCGAGAGGCTGGCGGTCTTGAGGCCCGCCGCCGCACGGCGCTGCTGCACCTGAATGTTATCGGCAAGACCGAAGACGTATTCCTTCACCGGTGCAAGGCCCACGAGGTCGTTCAGCTCTTTCCTGATTTCTTCCACTGCGCCGGTATAGGCGGCGGGCAGCAGGTCGAAGAGCTTCTGGGGCCCGGTGTCGTTGAGGGCAAAGTCCAGGCCGTCCTCCCGGGCAGTCAGTGTAATCGTTCCGGTAAGCGTGGCATCTGTTTGCAGGCAGTATTCGCTCAGAGCGCGGAATATCTTATCGCAGCAGGCCGAAAGCCCCGCCGCACCCTGCTTCGGGCTGCACTGGGCCGCCACATAGTCCCGCACATCCGCGCCCGCCGACAGGGTCAGGCCGAGGCGGGTCTTCACTTTTGCGGCCAGCGCGTTGAGCTGCTGGGCGGCCAGCGCGGCGAGGGCTTTCCGCGCAAAGGCGCTGGTCTCACAGACATCGCCCAGCGCCGAGACGAAGGCCGCACCGAACTTGTCAGCCAGCGCCTCCCGTCCCTTCTGGGAGAAGAAGACGAGGTACTTGCCGCAGGGAGTGATGCGGCTCACAGCCCCGGGGGCAAGCGCCGTTCCGGCGTCCACGAGGATGCCCTCCTTGTTGACAAGATACCGGCTGGACAGGGGCGCACTGCCCTTGACGGCGAGGTCTGCCAGCGTCTTCAAAAAGCCCGGGTAGCAGCTCTCGTAGTGCTCAAAGACCAGGATCTCGCCCGGCGCATGGAGGGCGGCGTACAGATCCTGCAAAAAGAGCTTTTCAGCCCCCGAGTTGGGGTAAAGCGCCAGATCCATAACGGCCAGCTTATCGCTCTGCAAAAGACCCCGGACGGCCATGCAGCGGGCCGTCTCCGTCAGAGCGAAATGCCGCCCCGTGCCGGGCGCACCGCAGAGCAGGATGACGTTCCGGGCCGTGGGGGCCTCCGTCCCCAGCACGAAAGGCCGGCGCATCGCCCGCACGACGCCGTCCACGAAGGCGTCCTGCCCCAGCACTGTCTTTTTCACCTCAGCGGCCAGCCCTTCGAAGCTGCCCAGATGCTCCTGTCTGACTTCGGTGGTGCCTTTGGCCAGCAGGCCGTCGGCCTCCATATCCTCAAGCATCTTCCGGCTCTGGGCCAGCGCCTCCTGTGTGGTGTCTCTGCGCAGCTCGGCGTTCTGTTTTTTCAGCATTTCGTCCAGCTTTTTCTGCTGCTCGAGCAGGGCTGAGTTCATATCGGGCAGACCGGGCTTTTCCGGCGGCGTTTTCTGCGTATCAAAGCGCAGTTTTCCTCCCGGGCCGAACACTCCGTTCATCAAGTTCTCCCAATCGTCGGTGTATGCCATCTGCCTGCCTCCGTCCTGCGTTTTTTCCCAGTATAGTGTACTTTGCCCCCTTTTGCAAGAAAAGTCTTGAAAATCCACGGGCAGGCGGGTACACTAATTTTATATTGATTTGATATGCGAAGGGAATGGAACGAAATGAAAACGCCCGCAGCGTGGAAAACGCTGTTCGAGAGCAGCGCCTTTGCACGGCAGACAAACTACAGCGGCCCTCTGGGGCCAGAATATAACCCCTCCGGCACCCGGCTCCGGCTCTGGGCGCCCACGGCGCAGAAGGTATCAGTCAATCTCTACCGCCGGGGCGACGGCGGGGCCTGCATGGGGACCCTGCCGCTGGAACAGCACGGGCAGGGCGTCTGGTCGGTTTATCTGCCCGGCGACCAGCACGGACATTACTATACCTTTACCGTCGAGGTGGACGGCACAGTATACGAGACGGGCGACCCCTACGCCCGGACGGCGGGCGTCAACGGCCTGCGGAGCATGATTTTAGACGCGCCCCGCATCGACCCGCCCGACTGGAACCACGACCACCGGGTCATCGTCCCAGCCTCCCGCCGGACGGTGTGGGAGGTCAGCGTCCGTGACTTCTCGCAAGACCCGGCCTGCGGCGTTCGGAATGCATGGCGGGGCAAATTCATGGCCTTTACCCAGAAGGGAACCACCCTTTCTTCCGCCGGCACCTTCCCCACCTGCCTCGACTACCTCAAGCGGCTGGGAGTGGGCTATGTGCAGCTGATGCCCATCTTCGACTTCGGCAGTGTGGACGAGAGCCGCCCTCTCACCCGGCAGTACAACTGGGGCTACGACCCCACCAACTACAATGTCCCCGAGGGCAGCTACTCCACCGACCCCACGAAAGGCGAAGTCCGGGTGCGGGAGTGCAAGGAGATGATAGCTTCTCTCCACGCGGCGGGCATCGGCGTCATCATGGACGTGGTGTACAATCATATGTACCGCAGCGAGAACCCGCTGAACAGCACGGTGCCTTATTATTTCTTCCGGCAGAACCCGGACGGCAGCTTCTCCAACGGCAGCGGCTGCGGCAACGAGTTTGCCAGTGAGCGGCCCATGGCCCGGAAATACCTCATCGACTCGGTGCTCTACTGGGCGCAGGAATATCACATCGACGGCTTCCGCTTCGACCTCATGGGCCTCTATGACGTGGACACCATGAACGAACTGCGGGCCGCGCTGGACGCTCTGCCGGGCGGCAGAAGCATCCTGATGTACGGTGAGCCGTGGCAGGGCGGCGGGAGTCAGCTCCACCGGTACGAGGCCAACAAGGCGAACCTCGCCATGCTGTCCGAGCGCATCGGCGTCTTCTGCGACAACACCCGCGACGTCATCAAGGGCGGCTGTTTTGACGCCCGAGAGCCGGGTTACGTCGAGGGCAAACCGGGCAGCTTCTGGGACATCGGCGGGGCCGTGGCCGCGTGGTGCCGCAGCGACAAGCTGCCCGCCCATTCGCCCTCCCAAATCGTCAGCTATGTCTCTGCCCACGACAATTTCACTCTCTGGGACAAGCTGATGCTCGTCCGGTACGCCCGTCCCGAGTACACTGCCGCCGACTCGGCGGCGCTGGCCCAGAACCGGCTGGCGGCGGGCATCTATCTCACCTGCATGGGGATGCCCTTCATGCAGGCCGGCGAGGAGTTCGCCCGCACCAAAAAAGGTCAGGGCAACACCTACCGCTCTTCGCCCTCCCTCAACCGTCTGGACTGGAAGCGGGCCGCGCAGTTCCACGGACTGGTGGACTATTACCGGGGCCTGCTGGGCCTGCGGGCGCAGTTCCCCCGACTGAGCGCCTCGGACACGGCCAGCCCGGCGGCCATCAAGTTTTTCTCGCTGGAACAGCCCCTCGTGGGCTGGACTTTGCCCGCCGCGCCCGGCGACGGCGCGGCATGGCGGGCGCTCTGCGTCTTTTACAATCCCACGAAAGAAGAAAAGCGGGTCCACCTGCCCGACGGCCAGTGGAAATTGCTGAGCGACGGCGTATCGTCTGCGCTCTGGAAAGGCCCCAGCCGGGTCTGCGGCGGCGAAGTGACACTGCTGCCATACAGTGCAACGATTTTCGGCCAGGTATAACAAAAAGCGGCCCGCCGCTTTGCGCGGCGAGCCACCCAATAATATCCTGATTTAGCCCTGCGGGTTCTGCTGAGGTGCAGACTCGGCAGACTTCTCCTGACGAGATGCGCCGTTGGTGGCATTTCCGCTGTTGGAGGCGTTCTTTTCGCCCAGCGTCAGGCTGACAGTCTGCATCTGACCGTCGCGGGCGACGGTGATGGACAGGGTATCACCGGCAGAGTGCTCCTGCATCAGGGTGCCAAGGTCGGTCTTCTGGGCTACCTCGGTGTTGTCGATGCTGACGATGCGGTCACCGGCCTTGAGGCCCGCCTTATCGGCAGGGCCGCCGGACACGACGTCCACGACGTAGATGCCGTAGGCGTTGACGCCCAACTGTGCCGCCGTCTGTGCGTCGTTGACAGCCAGATAGGTGATGCCCATGTAGGGACGGCCCGTGACGTAGCCGTTCTCCAGCAGGTCCTGCGCCACCTTGATGGCGTCGTTGATGGGGATGGCGAAGCCCAGACCCTCAGCGTCAGAGCTGGAAGACTTTGCGTTGACGATGCCGATCAGCTCGCCGTTCATGTTGAACAGGCCGCCGCCGGAGTTGCCGGGGCTGACAGAAGCATCCATCTGAATGAGGGACATGGTGTTGACAGAGCTGGAGCTCTGGATGGAGACACTGCGGTTCAGGGCGCTGACGATGCCGCTGGTGACGGTGCCGCCCAGCTCACCCAGCGGGTTGCCCACGGCCAGCACGTTGTCGCCCACGGCCAGCTTGTCGCTGTCGCCCACGATGGCGGGGGTCAGGCCGTCGGCATCGACCTTGATGACGGCGATGTCGCTGGTGGAATCCTCGCCCACGACGGTGGCGGTGTAGTCCTTGTCGCCGATGGTGACGGTGATGTTGGACGCGCCGCTCACGACATGGTCACAGGTGAGGATGTAGCCATCCGAGCTGATGATGACGCCGCTGCCGGCGCCGCTCTCCACCTGGCTCTGGCCGTACCAGGACCACTGGGAGTAGACCACCTGCTCGGTGGTGATGACCACGACGCTGGGGCTGACGGTCTTGGCCACCTGTGCGGTGGTCATGCCGCTGGAAACAGCCGTGCCTTCGGCGGCGCTCTCAGAGTCTGCCGAAGAGCTGCTAGACCGCTCCACCTGCTGGATGATGACTTTGTTATTGCCGCCGAAGCGTGCGCCCACAAAGCCGCCCATAAAGCCCATGGCTGCGGCCAGCACCAGAGCGACGATGCTCTTTACAGCCTTGCCTGCATTCTTCTTAGGCTTCTTCGGCGCGGCAGAGGCTGTGTTCTGCGGGCCTGCGGGGGGCGGCGTTGCGCCGCCGGAAGGCTGGGTGCTCTCGCTGAAGGTAGAAGCAGTGTTTGCGGTGTTCATGCCGCTGGACCCCACATTGGGGTAGCCGGTATCACCGGCAGGATTATTGGAAGAGGAATAGTCATATTCCCATTTGTTTTCATCCATCGTGATTACTTCCTTTCTAAGGGATATGGTCGGGGGAAGAGCTTTTCCGCTCCTCTCCGGCACGGTTTTATTCTATCTGCTAATTGTGAAAATCAATCGTTTCCCTAGTGAAGAATGTGTGAAATCAGAAGTTGTTTCCATAGCCAGAGTGCGCCGGATAAACGAGATTTTTTGCCCGCAGGCAAGGCGATTTTCCGCAGCAATCCTGACGGATTGCAAGGGAAAGCAACGCAGAATGCGGTCAAAAAAGCCGTTCAGACGGTGTGCAATGGTTATGGAAACAGCTTCCAAGTCCTAAGGAGTTTCTATGAAAATCAGCGCCACTCAAACGGGCTTTGCCCTTTATAAAGAGGCCGACATCATTGGCCGGTGCGACGTCACGCCCACCCCAAAAGGCGCGGACATCACGGCCCTGTCCGTCCTGTTCCAGTGGCGGCGGAAAGGCTACGGCTCCTACCTGTTAAAAGAGATATTGCGCCGGTTCGGCGGTTATGACCGAGAGGCTGCGACGGTGTTCACCGCGCCTCTGCCCGCCGACGAGGGCGAAGGGCTGTTCTGGCAGAAATTCGGCTTTGCGCCTGAGGATGGGCGGCTCGTCCGCCGCCGCACCCCCGATTTGACGGCGGTGCGCTTTGTGCAGGACTATCTTGCCGCCCATCTCCCCCACCCGAAGCTCTGCATCGACGCCACCTGCGGCAACGGCGGCGACACGGCGTTCCTCTGCCGCCTTGCCGGCCCGGAAGGCCGGGTGCTGGGCTTCGACATCCAGCCCGAGGCCATCACTTCCACCCGCGCCCGGCTCGAAAAGCAGGGCCTTACGGCAGAGCTTATCTGCGACAGCCACGCGAACCTCTTACAGTATGTCCGGCCCGGCACGGCGGACATCGTGATGTTCAACTTCGGCTGGCTGCCCGGGGCCGACCACAGCGTCTTCTCCACAGCAGACAGCAGCATCCCTGCGCTGGAAGCCGCCCTCGCGGCGCTGCGCGCCGGCGGCGTGCTCAGCGCCATCCTCTACAGCGGGCGCGTCATCGGCACGGACGAAAAGCAGAGCATCCTCGGCTGGCTGCGGGCTCTCCCGCTGGAAAAATATACCGTACTGGTGTGCGATTTTGCCAACTGGGCCGACACCGCGCCCCTGCCCTGCCTTGTTCTGAAAAAATAGCAAAAACTCTTGCATCCATGTGGATTTTCTGTTAAAATAAGCGTTGTATGTAATTTTATAGGAGAGTTTCCCATGTAAACAGACCCTATTGTTTGCTGATACATCCACCCGGCCCTTCGCGGGGCCGCATCTCAGGAGAACGAAACTTTTATGACAAATCGTGAAGAAATCGAGCGCCGCCGGACGTTTGCTATCATCAGCCACCCCGACGCCGGCAAAACGACGCTGACCGAAAAGCTGCTGCTGTACGGTGGAGCCATCAATCAGGCTGGCTCTGTCAAGGGCAAGCAGAGTGCAAAGCACGCCGTGTCCGACTGGATGGACATCGAGAAGCAGCGCGGCATCTCCGTCACTTCCTCTGTGCTGCAGTTCAACTACTGTCTCTTATACACATCTCCGAGCCCACGAGACTAGGCATGATC
>ERZ1026915.1412-NODE-1412-length-9938-cov-13.739249_pt1 | contig 9938 bp, 9 predicted proteins | sample MGYA00519466_ERZ1026915 | MGnify/ENA primary metagenome ERZ1026915 (study PRJEB26926, sample SAMN06164884) | human gut metagenome | biome: ENVO:00009003; feature: ENVO:2100002; material: ENVO:00002003 | host: Homo sapiens | place: USA | collected 2012 ... | reverse complement strand
TGCCTGCGACGCTCTGAACGCTCGGACTTTGACGGTAAGGGAGTATCAGCCTGTCGGTATGTCATGGCCCGCAAGCAGCTGCGCTTGCATTACGGCGTGGTGATGATCGCTCCACTTTTCAGAGAAAAGCATCGTGGCGCACCCACCGCCCGGCTCGATACAGACAGCAACGTATCCGTTTGCCCTATGATGCACCGCCATTGTCTTGCGGGCTTTCTTTGTCAAAGAACTAGAAAAGGCATCGTATGGAAAGGGGAACAGCACACGATGCCTACGTTGAATCAGGTCAAGTCAAAATCAAGGATAGCAATTATCAGTTTTGCTTCCAGACGATTGCGCAGTTCTTCATCAACTTGCAGACGAGGATAGCCGTCAGAGCCATAGCTCGTCCGAGTTGACAGTGCGGCAATGTAGCTGGAATAATGCTGGACTACCCGGCTCACTGCTTCGGCGTCTCCTGCAACAGCGGCAGCGATTATCGGGTAAGGAAGCAGCGATGCCCGTGTGTGCGCAGATTTAGTCATCCGCTTCACCTCCCATCAGCTTTTTCAGCAGCCGATAGGCTTTATACCTGCGAGTATTGACCGTTCTTCTGGCCATGCCCATGCACTTTGCTATCTGTTCGTCTGTCATCCATAGAAACCAGTGCATCATAAAAATTTCCCGGTCTTTTGGTGACAGCCGTAGAAGTGCTGTGGCCAATCGGTCGTTCTCGATTAGCACAACAGCATTTCCCACGGGAAAAGCCGTATACTCCCATGAGTAACGATCGTAAACTGCAAGCTGGGCCACATCTGCCTCGGACAGTTCTTCCAAAGATGCAAAACGTTTTTGATGACGGCTGATCTGCCGATAGCCGTTACATGCCTCGCATTTCAACACCTTTTTGCAGTAGCTGTCAAAGGCGTGCTGCTTGTGTTCGTAGTAGCGGTTTGGTTTCAAGTTTTCACCTCCCCTCGTGCTGGGAGGCAGCTCTTTTCTTCCCCTTTCGCTCACTACTCGTTCACCAACGGGTTCATTTGGCTGATTTTTAAGATTGATATGAAAATTTTTCCTGCCGTTCATAGAATTGTTCCTTTCGTTCTGTTCGGGTTTATAGGCCGGAGCAAAACGAGGCGGAGAACGGCATCCGATACCCAATCGTAGGTTGTCAAAATGCGGGGCTTTATCGGATGTGAATTGAAGTATATAAAAAGCGAGCCACAACTCACTTCTATGAGTATGGCTCGCCCCTAGGTTATTTGAATATTTTTTTAATTGGTGTTAGGGCTTTTCGAGTGGGCGGTAAGCCCCATTTTATTTTGCGCTCCTTTATTTTGATACTCTTATCCATATAGCTCTTTGCTTCAAATTATGAGCTATAACTCATATAATGTGAGTTGTATGGTTATTTATATGAGCGATGGCACACCCTACAATGAGGTAGAGGTGATGTATAGTGAACAATCCTCTTGACTTGTTTGCATGGAAAGTGCGGTCAGAACGTAAGCGGCAGCATTTGACACAGAGAAAATTGGCTGAACGGCTCAATATGAACGCCCGTACAATCATAGATTTGGAAACCTGCCAGAGTAACCCCAAATTTGAAACGGTGGCTCTTGTCGCCAAAGAGTTAAATATCAGCGTGGATGCTGCCATTTTTCCAGACATGGTAAATCAGACGGTTTCAAAAACAGTTGTAGACTTCTTTGCCGGGAAAAGTGAGGCGGAAATTGAAAAATATATTGCGCTTTGCAAACAGGCGGAAGCATTTCAAAAAGACGAATAACGCGGCCGGATATATCAATCCCGGCCGCGTTATTTTTTACCTATTTGTTTCTATGCGGACGGATTATGATATACGCACAATGGAACCTCCGCATCGCATACGCTGAATTTTGTTAAGCAAGGCTCCATCCAGCCGCATTCTTTCGGATGTTGACAAACTCCTGATAAATGCCGGGCTGCTTCAAAAGTTCTTCGTGCGTGCCCTGCTGTGCAATCTGGCCGTTGTCAATGACCAAAATCTGATCGGCATTCTGGATGGTATTCAGACGGTGGGCGATTACGAGAAGTGTCTTGCCCTTTACCAGTTCCGAGATGGCCTCCTGAATATAGCTTTCGTTATCAGTATCTACGCTTGCGGTAGCTTCATCCAAAATGATGATAGGGGCATCTTTCAAGATACAGCGTGCAATCGAGATGCGCTGCTTTTCACCGCCGGAGAGTGTAGCACCGCCTTCACCAACTACGGTCTGGAATCCATCAGGCAACGCCATGATGAAATCATAGCAGCGGGCCTTCTTAGCAGCTGCATAGACTTCTTCCTCTGTGGCGTCCGGTTTGCCTATGCTGATATTGTTATAAATGGTATCTTGGAATAAGTACACTCGCTGGAATACCATGCTGATCTGCTCCATCAGCTCTGCCAAAGGCACGTTCCGAATGTCCATACCTCTTATTATTATGCTGCCAGATTTTACATCCCAAAGCCGAGCCAGCAAATTGGCAATGGTAGACTTTCCGCTGCCAGAAGGTCCGACTAAAGCAGTCATAGAATCTTTCTTCATGGCAAAGCTGATATGATGCAGAACTTCTTTGTCCTGATAAGCAAATACAACATCGTTAAACTGAACTTCTGGCTGTCCCGGCTGTGCCTGTGCAGGAAGATGCTGCTTGCCCGTGTCGGGAAGTTCAGGCTCATTCAGGACTGCTTCAATGCGGTCAAGAGCTGCATTCATAACGGTAAGGCGAGATGCTTCCCCATAAAGAGCTTTCAGCGGTCCAAAGAGGTCAAACACAAACAGCAGAACACCAAGCACATAGGCCAGCGGAAGTGCGCCGCGCTGTTCCAATACAATCGACAAGCCGAAAATCGCCGCAATACCAATGCCGTAAAGGATATTCAGACTCATTGTCCATGGTGTCATTTTCTGCTCAAAAGCAAGGGAGGTGTTTCTGGAACGCTGGAAATTGTCAGTCAGTTCTTCTGATTTTTCGCCCAGCAGGTTGTAGCTCTTGATGACGCCAATGCCCTCCACAAAGGATAGCACCGCATCGGTCAGCCGTTCGCTCTGCTCCTGCCGCTCTGCGGCTTCCCGCAGGGAAACCTTGTTCATTCCTTTTGACACCAGCCATGCCAGAACCGTGACGGCGGCAGCAATCAAACCAAGCTGTACGTTCAAATAAAACATGAATACCAGCAGAATCAAGGAGGACAGCAGATAGCCCATCATGTTGCCCAGCGTACTCATAGCGACTTCTTCAATGAATACCATATCCGTGCTAAGAACAGAGCTGATTTTGCCAATGTTGCCGGAAGTAAAATAGCCCATCGGAAGTTTCCGCAGATGGCTGCCCAGTTCCATGCGTTTATCCGCAAACATCAAATATCCTGCGGCACTTTGCAGGCTGTCGCTGAGGTAATGAACAAGCATTTGCACCAACACTGCTGCGGCAAGTCCAAGGCCGATATAAAGGCAAGTCTGGCTGGTCAGTGTGTCAGCTGCAAAGCGGCTTAAAACTACAAAGGCAAGAACAATTGGCATTTTTGACAAAATGGATTCCAAAAACGCACAAACGAATGCACCTTGAATACGGCCTTTATAACGGCCGGAGAGTTTCAAAATTCTTGAAAACATCGCAAACATTTAGGCTCCCTCCTTTGCAGTGTGTACTTTCCATTCGGCACTGTCCTGTGCGGCTTTCCACAATTTCTGATATTCAGGGCAGGAGCGAATCAAATCCTGATGCTTACCCGCTGCTACCAATTTTCCGTGGTCGATGACACAAATTTGATCGGCATTCATAATGGCGGGCAGTTTGTGAGCAATCACCACGAGGGTCTTGCCTTTTACAAGTTCTGCAATGGCTGCTTCCATCTTTTCTTCATTTTCGGGGTCAGCATAGGCTGTTGCTTCATCAAGAACCACAATGGGGGCATCCTTTAAGATTGCTCGCGCCAGAGAAATACGCTGACGCTGACCGCCGGAGAGCATTTTTCCGGCATCGCCTGCCATGGAGTGAATGCCCTGCGGAAGTTTTTCAATGAACTCCATGCACTGAGCTTTCTTTGCGGCCTCTATTACTTCTTCATCCGTTGCAGTCAACCGACCGAGCCGGATGTTTTCCAGCAGAGAAGTATTAAACAAATACTGATCCTGCGCCACATAGGAGATACGACTGTTCAATGCTTCAAGGCTCATATCGCAAAGTTTCTGTCCGCCGATGGAAATGCTGCCCTTTTGCGGGTCATAATAGTGAATCAGCAGTTTTGCCAAGGTACTCTTGCCGGAGCCAGATTCACCGACAAGAGCAGTTTTTTGTCCAGCCTTTGCCGTAAAGGAAATATCATGGAGAACTTCATCCTCAACCACCGCGGGCTTTCCATCCGGGCTGGGCTGTGTTGTCTGGTAAGCGAAAGAAACATGGTCGTAAGTAATGGTGTCATCTATTCCATGGAATCTATCATTCGTCTGCTGAAGTTCCGGCGCATCCAACACCTGCTCCAATGCGGAGATTTTATAGTTGAGCTGGGGCATGGTTGGCAGAAAGCCAAGAGATTTCAGCAGCGGCATACCGATACTCAAAGAAAGACACAGCACCAAAATCAAATTGGGCAGAGCCGACCAGCCGCAGAGGACAAACCATGCACCCACAGGCAGGGTCAGGATGATGGTACAAGGAAGCAGGCTGCTGTAAATCGCCATCCACGGCCATGCCGCCCTATACCATGCCAGTGTATAGTTCCGATAATCTGATATATCTTTGCGGAACCGTTCGTAAGAATCTGCGTCTTTATTGAAAACCTTGACGACTTCCATACCGTTGATGTACTCAATAATGGTATTGTTCATCTTTTGCCCGGCCATATAGTAAGGTCCCATTTTCTTCATACCAACGGAATACATCGTCATCATGGCAACTAAGCTAAGCGGAATGGATGCCAAAGATAACAGTGCCAGCTTCCAGTCTACAAAGAACATTGCCACATAAACTGCAATGGGAACCATCAGGTTGGCGATGCCCTCCGGCATAGAGTGTGCCAGCAGAACTTCCAGACTGTCTACATCGTCCACGAACAGCTTTTTCACGGTGCCAGTGCCTTTGTCCTGAATAACACCCAGCGGCAGTTTTTCAAACCGTTTTTGCAGAGCCGTCCGCAGGCGGAGCAGCGTGTCATAAGCTGCTTTATGAGAGAGATTCAGGCCCCAGCCATAGAAAAGAGCTTGCAGCACCAGACATACCAAGACCAGTATGACATGCTGGATGATAAAGGAAGCAGTGATTGCCTCCCCCATGACCAGCGGTGCAATTACCTGATATGCCAGCACAAAGGGAAAAACACCCAGCAGAACACTGACCAGCACGATGGCTGTTGCAGCATAGAGGCCTTTTTTATGAGGTCCGGCATATTCAAATACTTTTTGGAACATAAGTCCAACCTCCTATCATGTGAAATATTTTTCAGAAAGAGATTTCAAAACCGTTGGTGATAACTGCTGATTTTGAATTGTTCCATCATCATCCAGCTGCACAACCTCTGTGCAGGTACGGACAATAAATTCAAAATCATGAGAAACCACGAACACGATTACCCCGGAATCGGAAAGTTGTTCAATCAGCTTGCTGACACGCACCATAGAATCATAATCCAAGCCGCTGGTGGGCTCGTCGAAGTAGATTACGAGGCTGTCCTTTACGATTGCCACTCCAATGGTAACCCGTTGTTTTTGACCGCCTGAAAGCGACGCTGGGTGTCTTTCCCGATAGTCCGACAGTTCCAATGCGTTCAATACTGCATCTATTTTTTCTTTGCAATCTTCCTGCATTCCAAGGGAAAGCTCTTCTTCCACGCTGCTGGCAAAGAGTTGATAGTCTGTATCCTGCATAACAAGATAGGAAAGTGACCGCCGCTGCCGGGGTGTGAGCTTTTTTCCATCAAGACGAACTTCTCCATGCCGCTGTTTCAACAGGCCAGTCAGAATAGACAGGAGCGTTGTTTTTCCGGCACCATTATGGCCTAAAATGCCTATCACGTCCCCCGAATGAGCTTCAAAGCTGACATTTTGGAATACTTCTGGACCTTTCTTGTAGGCAAAGCCTAAATCGTGGACTTCTAGTAAGTGCGTTGTATTTTGAGAATGCGACTTTTCCTGATAATGCTCTGCATCACGTTCCGGGGATGCGGTCCGCAGACCATAAGAAATTCGTGTTTCTTCGGGCAAAGAGCAAAACTGTTCCCTTGTAAACTCATGCTCAATTTTTCCATTCTGTATCAGAAAAGCTCTGTCAATCAAATCTCGCAGATAGTAAAAGCGGTGTTCTACTACAAAAATGGTATAGCCGGCACTCTTGAGCTTTTCCATGATTTCAGCAAGCCGTTTGGTGGCGGCATAGTCCAGATTGGCCGATGGTTCATCAAAGATGTAGACCTTTGGGGCAAGCGCATAAACAGAGCCAATCGCAATCTGCTGTTTTTCTCCGCTGGATAACGCAAAAATACTTCGATTCAGGTATTCGACCAACTCCAATTCTTTGACTGCTCGTGCAATCCGGTCAATGGTTTCCTCACGGGCCAGTCCGAGGTTTTCACAGCCGAAAGCCAATTCTCGTGTGGTATCGGTCATAAAAAACTGTGAGCGTGGGTCTTGAAAGACAGTTCCTACCTGTCCGGCCAGTTCGGAGGGCTTCATTTCCAAAAGCGAATGTCCATCCATAAGCAGATCGCCTTTAATTTCACCGGGGTAAAAATGTGGAATAAGTCCATTGAGGGAACGAATCAACGTTGTCTTGCCGCAGCCACTTCGCCCGGTCAGAAGAATAAACTCGCCGGTCCGTACAGTCATGTCAATGCCGCGGAGGGTAAAATCTTTGCTTTCTTCATAACGAAAGCTGAAATTCTGGAATGAGATCATCGTCATACCCTCCATAAAATGATTTTGCCGATTTGGGTCTGGTCAATAAAAAGCAGTCCGACCAAAAAGAGGATACCAAGCAGTGATACCACAATTTCCGGCCATGCAAAACGAATCGGGCGCAGTGCATACCGCTTACATTCCAATTCCAGACCACGCGTTGTGCCGGAGGCCGCCAGTTCATCGGTAACTTTCAAGCAGCGCATCAGCAACGGTATCAAAATGTACTCTATGGTTGCTAATGGGTGACATACCCGCTTCCACACTGTATCGCTGATACCGCGAATATCCATTGTGCTTCGGATTTGCCGATATTCAATCCGTAGGGTAGGAATATAACGGAACATGACCACAAGCGGAATCGTAACTGCCTGCGGCAGCCGCATTCTTTGGAGGGCTACCATCAAGTCATCCATATAAGTGGTCCGCAATATCCAGAGCCCCATCATTACAATGGGAATCAGTTTCAGAACGGTCACGCCAAATACGCTCATAATCACGCTCAAAACTGGAACTTGCACATAGCGGAGCAAGGCATTAAGATAAGCCACAACGATATAAGTTATTATCATTTTTGCGGCCCATTTTCCGCCATTACCTAAGGCAATGAACAGCCCATAAACCAGCATGAGCGCAAGGCTGACCACTTCTCCGGCCAGAAAATAACTGACAAAACCGATACAGACTAAGAGAAGAATTTTGCAGCGCGGGTCCAGAAGCGCAGTTCCATGAAGGGGCTGTCGCTCAATAATTTGTTTGATTTGTGTTTCATCCATTCTGATGCCTCCTTATCAACAGCAGAGCGCGGGACTACTTCCAGCCCCGCGCTCTGAAATCAGGCAGCCCGTTTGCCTGCGTTTGTATGATGGATTTTCAGGGGGCTGTTCTTGTTATTTTACAGAAACGAGTCCAGCCTTGATGAAATGCTTTTTCAATGCTTTCTGGCCGATAAATCCGCCAATCAGGCCGCCCACCAGTCCAGCAGCAACAATGACTACCAGCATGGGAACAGAAGTGATATTGAGCATTCCCTGAATGTACTCCGGGGCAATATTGTTTTTCTCCATTGCGCCAACAAACGCACTTTGAAGAAATTTGATGGGGCAGATAGCACTAAAAGCAAAAATAGCACTGAACAGCGCATAGGCCGCCATCATGGACTTCATTGTGATTTCATTTCGGCCCATGATCAGAAAATCGCAGATGACACCGCCAATTACCAAGCCGATGGGAATGAACCAGAAAGCACCTACCAGCAGGAACAGGATAGCCTGAATTGCGGCACAAATGGTAAACACGCCTTTCTTCGGAACTTTGGCCAGCAGAAGCATCATAACGATGCCATTCGGAATAGCCACAACGGACGGATAAAACACGTTGGTCACTGGGCCAGCCACGCTCATAATAGTGCTGATAATCATGCAGATAATCCACATGAGCGCTGTCAGGACGCCAATGAGAATAAAGTCTTTCGCATTCAACTTTTGTTTCATTTTTATGCCTCCTCGCTTTTATCGGAAAATAAAAAATGCGATGTGGTTATTTGAAACTAACCACATCGCAAATTGTACCAATTTAGATTATCAAATCCAACCCAAAACCTACCCGTTTTGACCCAAAAACAGTCAGAAGCTACTTTTTATGGGTATCAAATCGGCTTTCACGGTAGTTCTTTGGTGCCACACCATATCGCTTTTTGAAAGCGGCGGCAAGATTGCTGGGCTTTCCGTAGCCAACGATTGCTGCAATCTCGCTTACATTTCGGTCCCCCTCCAATAGCAGCTGTGCTGCCTGTGTCAAACGCTGTTCAATTATGTATTGATGAATAGGCATACCATAAAATGATGAAAAACCGCGTGTCAATTTTGTTGTGCTTAAATGCACCAGATGGGAAAGTTCTTCACAGGATGGGGCAAACGCAAGCTGACTGTCTATAATCCGTTTAGCTTCCATAATGGCAGTCCGTTCCGTTCTGGACATGGAAACATTTTTTCCCATTAGAATATCCAATTCAAGGACTTCGCCTAAATAAATAGACAATAGCTCCAGAAGTTTTCCGTCAAGATATAAGTAACCCAATCCTCCACGGTATTGTGTAAATTGGCTTGTTTCCGCTAGAATTTGTTCCATGATGGGGGTCACTGGAACTTTTGAAATGCCATCAAGAAGTTTCTTTTCGTAAGCCGTTGCTTCCTGCCCATCAAAATAATCTGTGAGCAGCTGCGAGAAATAGGCAATCGGAATTTTTATACTCTTAAATGAAAAATTGCTATCCTTTTTATAGCAGGCATATTCGGTTCCACCATGTCCCGCATAGATGCAGGATTCATTTTTTTGAATCGTAATGGAACGCTTTTCATCCATGATGCCCCAAGAGATTCCATCATTCAGGCAGAAGATAATCTGCATATAATCTTTACTGACGGTTCCTTGTACATTCATATCCGACTGGTAACACATTTGCCAATCCGAAAAGATGATGCCGTGCTTGATTTGGGTTTGTGCAATTCGTCCTTTCCCCATATCAGACGGAATATCTATTGAAATTGTTTGGGGCGAATTGGCTATCAGGTCGTTGTATAGCTTACCAAGATAGTGACTTCCATGCGTCATAGGATGAGGTTCACCTCCCATTTTGGTTAGTCTGTGCTAATTATGATACTTTATTTTTGCATCACAGTCAAGATGTAGCCAAAAGACAGGGTTTGAATTGTAGTATTAGTAGAGGGGACGGTTTAGGGGAGAACTTACAGAGCAAGCATAGGAAGTGTGTACCCACTTCCGTATTTTGCCCTGCAAAACAGCTTGTTGGGAAGTGTCCCAAACCCTCAAAATGGAAAGGAGAGTAAAAACGTATGGAGGGCAGAAAGCGAACCGTGCAGGTCAAATTTTATGTGACGGAAGAAGAACGGAGGTTGATTCGAGAAAAAATGAAATTGATACCAACCCGGAATATGGCCGCCTATCTGCGAAAGATGGCGATAGATGGTTATGTTGTCCACATCGACACCACCGACATCCGGGCGCAGACCGCCGAATTGC
>ERZ1026915.1408-NODE-1408-length-9963-cov-4.106984_pt1 | contig 9963 bp, 10 predicted proteins | sample MGYA00519466_ERZ1026915 | MGnify/ENA primary metagenome ERZ1026915 (study PRJEB26926, sample SAMN06164884) | human gut metagenome | biome: ENVO:00009003; feature: ENVO:2100002; material: ENVO:00002003 | host: Homo sapiens | place: USA | collected 2012 ... | reverse complement strand
GTAATGTAATTTTCGATGTTCAGTTCAAAATTCTTGTTGATGGTGCGCATGGCAAGCTGACCGCCGCCGCGCGAATAGGCGGTGTTGATGCGGTTCTTGTTCTTGTAGCCGGGAATGGTGACATACAGGTCACGCAGGATGCTGGTCAGCTTAATCGAGCCGTCGTCCTTATTGATGGACACGATAATCTGCACGTCGCCATTCTGCAAGCCGTCATCCAGCGACGTCGAGCGGGTATCCACGCCGACGAGCAGGATGTTGACGACGTTCGAGGGAAGGTTGGTGTTGATGTCCAGCTTATCGGGGTCAATGGTGTCGTCGATTTCGTTGTCCGTGATTTCGATGGTCGAGCCGTCGTCATCAAAAAATACGTCGCCGCCAAGGTCGTCGTCATCATCGAGGATAATATCGCCATTATCGCCGATGGTGTAGTCCTCACCCGCGGATGATTCGGTCACACTGCCGACTTCCTCGTCCAAATCATCGGTCAGGTCAATGCTGCCCGCCAGTGCACCCGGCATCAGCAGGCAAAAAATCATCAGCAGCGCCATCCACTGCTTCCACATCTTCATGGGCAAATTGCCTCCTTACGGGAAATTTCGTCGTATGCATTCCTATTATAGCGGCTTGGTGGGAAAAATGCAATCCATTGCCGACTTTTCGCGGAAATTGTTACATTTGTGCAGGCGCGCCGAACACGCCGCGCAGGAAGCAGATACTTTCCAGCAATGCCTGTTCGCTTTCGACAAGCTGCGCGTATGGTTCGAGAATCACCGCGCCGTCGAAGCCATCCTCGCGCAGGACGCGCGCAAACTGCTGCCAGTCAAACACGCCGCGCCCCGGCAGACACAATTTGCCATCCGCTGTCCAGTCCAGCACATGCAGGTGGCGCACATGTCCACGCATGGCGCACAGCATGTCGAGGGGGTCAACGCCCGCCTGATGCACCTGCTTGGTGTCAAGCACGAACTCCACGTCCGGGATGCGTTTGAGCAGGATGCGCACGTCCTCCGGCGTGGCGACGCTGCACCAGCTGACGCTCTCCCACAGCACGCGCAGGTGATGCCGCGCCGCACGCTCACGCATTTGGTCGAAACGCTCTTCCAGGAAGGGGATGTTCGCGGGCGAAAGATGCCCCCGCACGCCGAACGGCCCGTGAAAGATGTAGTACGCCGCGCCGAGCGACTCCGCCGCACGGCAGACGTTCGCAAACATTGCAAACGCATCGTCCGACTGGCGCGCGGCGCGGCCGAACAGCTGCGGCTCAAACTGCGTGCCCAGCGGGTGCACCGACGTGACAGGGAAGTTGTTCATGTTGTAGCGCATCCGGAAGGTAAAATCCGTCGTGTATTCGCTGGGCGTTTCCAGAAACACTTCGCAGGTGTCCAGCGGCAGCTCCGCAATGTGCGCGGCGGCCTCATCCGTCTCCAGCTGGCCGTAATAGGCGGCGCTTGACAGCCCGATTTTCATGCCTGATTCCCTCCCGGCTGATTCAGCTCATCCAGCGTGAGCGAGAACGAGGGGACAAATTCGCGGATGAAGTCCTGTACTTCGGGCAGGGTGATGGCATCTAACTGACGGCGAATCGCCTCGCCCGCCGCGTCGAACTCGTGATTGCCCGCACGCCGCTCTTCCACGCACTTGAGGTATGCGCTGAGCGAATCCGCCGCCTTGACGATTTGGTGGTCATAGTCGTGCCCCTCGCACAGGTACGGCGCGAAACAGCCGCGTAAATCCTCCGGCAGCATGGCAAGCAGGCGGTCGTTCGCCATTTTTTCTACATCTTTATATGCGCCGCGAAGCTCCAATGAATGGTACTTGACGGGCGTGGGCATATCGCCGGTGATAACCTCGCTGGCATCGTGATAGACGGCGAGGGTGACGATATGCTCCGGGTTGCAGTCGCGCCCGTAGCGATTTTTGCCGATGAGCGCCATTCCATGGGCAAGCATGGCGACTTGCAGGGAATGCTCCGCATCGTTCTCGGACATGGACGAGCGCATCAGCCCCCAGCGGCGGATATAGCGCAGGCGGGCGATGTAGGCGAAAAAGTGGTGAATCATCGGGAAAACTCCTCCTGTTGGGGTGATTTTGTGCTGATGGAAGCGAATAACGTTTCTTGGCGAAACACGCGAGCACAGCATGAGAGCGCGCTCAACCCAATCGCGCGAAATGGTCAAGGGGCAGCACCACCCGCGTTCCCCCATAAACACGCGCATACTGTATGCAGTAGCGACCAACTCAATCGCGAAAAAGGGAGTCCAGAGGGTCGAAGACCCTTTGGCAGGGTCAAGGGGCAGCGCCCCTTGCGCCTCTCTATTGTACTTGCTTTTTTTGCGCGAATCAAGGGAAAAAAGCAAAAAGATGTTGACAAATTTCACAGGAATGGGTATGATAGGGAGGACAATCGTATCATCCGCGATGGGAGCTGTGGGCGAGGGCTGCACGGCTGAGAGGGCATTTTGCCGACCATTTGAACCTGTGTAGGTCATCCTACCGTAGGGACAGCGGAGGGACATGCGCATTTTGCGGGGAATTTTTCCCGTGCGGACGGCGCGCTTGGGAGAAGAATCTCCCCCTCCTGTTTCCTGCGTGCAAACGCGGGATTTTTTCATTTCCGGAATACGAGCGTCACCCAATACGCCGAAATCGGCGAAAAACAGGAGGAAAATCAAGATGGCAAACTGGTTCTTGGGTCGCGCGCTGGCGGAGGAAGCCGAAGCGGAAAACGCGCCGTGGTCGTTCCTGGGTGAGGGCGTGACGTTCTGGGTCACGGTGGCGGTGCTGCTGGTCGTTGGCGTGGCAGTGTACCTCATCACCCGCAAAAAGAGCAGTAAGAAGTCCTTCTGGACGGCAAAGACGATGGCGGTCGGCGCAATGTGCATGGCGCTGTCGTCCGTGCTGAGCCTCATCAAGCTCTGGTCGATGCCGATGGGCGGGTCGGTGACCCCCGCGAGTATGCTGCCGCTGCTGCTGTTCGCGTACTGCTACGGCGTTGGCCCCGGCATGGTGCTGGGCGCACTGTACGGCGTGATGCAGTTCCTGCTGGACGGCATGGCGTGGGCGGCGCTGGGCGCCATCCCGAACCTGCTGGACTACCCGATCGCATTCGGGCTGCTGGGGCTGGCGGGCTGCTTCCGCGGCAGCAAGGCGAAGATGACGGCGAGCTTTGTGCTGGGCTGCTTCGGGCGGTTCATGGCGTCGTTCCTCTCCGGCTTCATCTTCTATGGGCAGTACGCGCCGGAGGGCGTGAACCCCGTCTGGTACTCGCTGACCTACAACGGCAGCTACATGCTCGTCGAGTGCATCATCTGCATTGCGCTGGGGCTGCTGGTCGGGGAACGGCTGGCGAAGGAACTCAAGAAAGTCGCATGACGAATTTCCCTCGGAAGATGCTCCGGGGGATTTTTTCGTGCGCTGATTCAGCAGGATTTTGCCCCTCCCGCGGCGAAATCAACAGGTGGAAAACGAATGGGGAGGCTAACACGGATGATTGACCTTTGCACGCTGGGCACGGGCGGCACGATGCCCCTGCCGGATCGCGCGCTGGCGAGCCTGTATGTGCGCGTGGGCGGCCGCGCGGTGCTGGTGGACTGCGGGGAGGGCACGCAAATTGGCATACAGCGCCTGTCTTGGGGCATACAATGTATTGATGCCATTTTGCTGACGCACTACCACGCCGACCACTGCTCCGGGCTGCCGGGGATGCTGCTTGCCATCACCAAAGCCGGGCGGACAGCGCCGCTGCACATCTACGGCCCGATTGGGCTGGAGCGCGTAGTCGCCGGGCTGCGGGTGATTGCGCCGTCGCTGAGCTACCCCATCGTGCTGCACGAAATCATCGACGATTATTCGCCGTTTGCCGCCATCGGGCTGATGATAACGCCCTTTCCGCTCAAGCACGAAATGCCCTGCATCGGCTACCAGTTTCATCTGCCGCGTCCGGCGCTGTTCGACCCCGTCCGCGCGCGGGAGCAGGGGATTCCGGTGAAGCTGTGGAGCATCCTGCAGCGCGGCGAAACGGTCAGCATGGACGGGCAGACGTACTATCCGCATCAGGTGCTGGGGCAGCCGCGGCGGGGGATTACGTTCGTTTACGCGACGGACACGCGCCCTGTGCCGGGCATTGTGCGCATGGGGCAGGACAGCGATCTGATGATGTTAGAGGGCATGTATGGCGCGGAGGAAAAGCTGCCTCTGGCGCACAAAAACTGCCACATGCTCTTCCGGGAAGCGGCGCAGTTAGCGCGGGATGCCGGCACGAAGCGGCTGCTGCTGACGCATTTCTCCACATCCATCGAAACGCCGGAGGAGTTTTTGCCGAACGCGCAGGCGGTGTTTGCGGAAACGACGTGCGCGACGGACGGCATGACGCTGACGCTCAGGTATCCGGAGAAAGAAAAATAAAACCTATCGGTAAAGCTCAATAAACATGGGAGTGCACCGAAGGAGTCCAGAGGGCGATCGGAAAGCCCTCTGGAAGCATGGCGATTACCAGAAAGATAGAAAAAACAACTATGCCATCATAAAAATTGTCATCAGCAAAATTGGAGGAATCATCACCATGCCAAGCGAATTGGAACGATTCAACGAGCGGATGCAAGCCTTCTTCGCGCCGCTGTGGCCGGGGGAGGAAAAGCCGCTGGTGCTGGGCGAGGGGTGCAGTGAGCGCCCGCCTGTGATGCTCATCGGAGAAGCGCCGGGGGAACAGGAAGCCATGTCCGGGAGACCTTTTGTCGGCAAGGCAGGGAAGAACCTCGATGGCTTCTTGACAGTGCTGCAATTAAACCGTGAGGATATTTATATCAGCAACGTCGTGAAAATCCGCCCGACGAAGGTGAGCGAAAAGGGGCGTGTGTCTAACCGCACGCCGAACCGCGAGGAACTGGCGCTGTTTACGCCGTACCTGATGGAGGAAATCCTGCTCGTGCAGCCGAAAATGCTCGTCACGCTGGGGAATACCGCGCTTCACGCGCTGCTTGGCGCGAAAAGCACCATCGGGGCGTGTCACGGGCAGGTGCTGACGGCGCACGTTCAGGCGGACAAGCAGGCGGGGGATTTTTCGCTGTTCGCGCTGTATCATCCAGCGTCGATTATCTATAATCAGAAGTTAAAAGACGTGTATCAGGCGGATTTGGAGCGGCTGCACGGCGTGCTGGCGGCGCAGTGACAATTCAGACGAAAAAATGTATCTTTGAGACAAAAAGCATAGCCAAACGGCGAAAAAACTGCTATACTCAAAGTATCAATTCACGCGGAAGGAGGTACGGGACGTGATAGACTTCATCATGACAAATCTGCCCATCATTGTCTGCTTTGTGCTGGGAATTGGGCTGTTGATTGTGGAAGCGCTGATGCCGGGGTTCGGTATCGCAGGCTTCAGCGGCATTGCGCTGGAGGTCGTCGCGCTGGTGCTGACGTGGCAGCAGCACGGCACGATGGCGACGCTGGGGATGCTGCTGATTGTGCTGTCCGTGCTGGCGATTGCGATTTCCACATCACTGCATTCGCTGACAAAGGGCAAGCTCAGCAAGAGCAGCATCGTCAACAGCCACACCGAAAGCGCGGACGCGGGCTACCGCTCGGCAGAGGACATGCAGGTGTTTCTGGGGCGCGAAGGCACGGCGACAACCGCGCTTAGACCTACGGGACTCGGCGAGTTCGACGGCGTTCGGCTGAACGTGGTCAGCGAGGGCGACTTCATCGAGAACGGGACGAAAATCCGCGTTACGCAGATTGAAGGCTCGCGCATCGTGGTCAAGAAGGTGTGAAAGACAGCGGAGCTTCCGCGGAAGGAAACGCTCTGGCGGCGGCTCATGCGGTACATCGAAAGGAACGGGAAAAGATGAAACGGCTGATGAGCATGATGCTGGCGCTGCTGATGCTGGTTGGCATGGCGCTGGCGGAAGAAAAGTCGGACCCGATTCTGGGCGACTGGTACACGGCGGACGGGCTGATCTGCTTTACGTTTCGGGCGGACGGCACATTCACCTACGTCATAGACGGCACTTGGAGCAAGTCGGAGGACGGCGAATACCTGCTGACGTATGACGACAACACGCAGGACCTGCTGAATTTGCTTGACGGCACCGTGGATGGGGAAATCCCCGAAGCGGACATGACGGCGCGTCTGACGACAGACGGCTTGGTGATTACTTGCTTCGGAGCGCCGGAAGGTACGGAGATTTACCTGCTGCGGGACGCCGTGGATTTCCAGACGGAGCGGACGCCCCGCACGGACACGCCGCTGGAAGATTTCGCGGGGACTTGGACGATGGAAACCATGTTCCTCGGCACGATGCAGCTGACGTATACCCCGGAAATGGGCGAACGTCAGGTGTTCTGCACGATTGACGGTTTGACGATGTTCCCCGGTGCGGGGCTGGAAAGTTTCCCGGAAGGGACGAGCTTCCCGCTGACGTTCGAGGACGGCGTACTGCGCACGACGATTCCGCTGACGGTGCAGATGGCAGCTTCGTCGGCGCTTGTGAAGGAAATCGTGGTGGACTACGACCTGACGTTCTTCCAGACGGAGGATGGCAGCCTGTACGCGACGCTGCGGTTGAACGATGTGCCGGACAACCCGACGACGATGTTCCTGCTGGTTCCGAAGGAGTAACACGTTCCCCCAATCAACACGCGAGAGTAGTAGGAGAGTGTCACCAACTCAATCGCGCGAATGGGTCAAGGGTCGAAGACCCTTGTGGAGTCCAGAGGCAAAGCCTCTGGTAGGGTTAGGGGCAAAGCCCCTGTTAGGAGGATTGTAACATGGATGGCAATATGGCAATGATTCTTGGTATTATCGCTGTGGTGTTTGTGGTGGTGTGCGTGTTCCTGTCGTTCGTGCCGCTCGGACTGTGGATTTCCGCGCTGTCCAGCGGGGTGCATGTGTCGATGGGCGCGCTCATCGGCATGAAGATTCGCCACATCAAGCCGCACCGCCTCGTGCAGCCGCTGATTAAGGCGAACAAGGCGGGTCTGGGGCTGAACATCTCCCAGCTGGAAACGCACTTCCTCGCCGGCGGCAACGTGGACCGCGTGATTAACGCCCTGATTGCGGCGCAGCGCGCGAACATCCCGATGGCGTTCGAGAAGGCTTGCGCGATTGACCTCGCGGGCCGTGACGTGTTCGAGGCGGTGCAGATGTCCGTCACCCCGAAGGTCATCGAAACCCCCGTCGTCGCCGCAATCGCGAAGGACGGCATTGAGCTGCGTGCCAAGGCGCGCGTCACCGTCCGCACGAACATCGACCGTCTGGTCGGCGGCGCGGGCGAAGAAACCGTTATCGCGCGTGTCGGCGAGGGCATCGTGACCACTGTCGGCTCGGCGGAAACCCACAAGCAGGTGCTGGAGAATCCTGATCTGATTTCCCGCACGGTGCTGTCAAAAGGCTTGGACGCGGGCACGGCATACGAAATTCTGTCCATCGACATTGCCGACGTGGATGTTGGCCGCAACATCGGCGCGCAGCTGATGATGGATCAGGCGGAATCCGACCGCCGCGTTGCGCAGGCGAAGGCAGAGGAACGCCGTGCCATGGCTGTCGCGCACGAGCAGGAAATGAAGGCCGCCGTGCAGGAGATGCGCGCGAAGGTCGTCGAGGCGGAAGCTGAAGTTCCGAAGGCGATGGCGGCTGCCCTGCGCGAAGGCAAGCTCGGCGTGATGGACTACTACCAGATGCAGAACACGATTGCGGATACCTCCATGCGCGATTCCATTGCCAAGGCGAGTGCGCCGCAGAGTACGCCCACGCATAGCCTGGAGAAGAAGTAAGCCGCTGCTTGACCGAAAGGAGGGGCAGCAATGTCAATATCATCCTATTTGGCGCTGATTATCATCGTGATTATCGTCAACGTGGTGAAGAGCGCACAGAAGAAGAAAGAAGCCGAGGAAGCGCGCCGGATGCCGACCGCGAAGGCACAGCAACCGAAGCAGTCCGCGCCGAAGGTGCACAGTCAGCCGATTGTGCCGACGCCCGCGCCAATGCCCGCCCATGCACACACGACCGTCCATGCCGCGAAGCCGAAGGTGCATGAGCATCTGGCGGCGGAGTGCGACCTGGATGCGGAACTGCAGGGGAGCATAGGGTACGACAGCCCGGAGGGACGCGACAAGTGCCACGAGGACGAACTGTTCCCGGCGCACGAGAAGCGCCCGGAAATGCCGCATGAGGAGGTAAAGTCCGGCTTGAAGCTGGATTTCAGCCCGAATGCGATGGTACAGGCGATGGTGATGCAGGAGGTGCTGACGCGCCCCTGCGAGAGAAGGAAGCGCTGATAAGCACAGCCCCTCTGCTATCGGTGATTGATGGCAGAGGGGTCTCCGTCGCAGGGGTTTCGCGCCCACAGGCGCGAAGTCCCTGCGTAACACGCGCATATAGCATGAAATCGCGCGCAACTCAATCGCGCGAATGGGTCAAGGGAGGAACTCCCTTGAAGGAAGGTGAACACCCATGGAGACACCAATCCGCGTGCTCATCGCGGACGATAATGCCGATATGCGGCGCATCGAACGCATGATGATCAGCCGCGCAGAGGGTTTTGAAATCGTTGGGGAGGCGGAGGACGGCGTGCAGCTGCTCACCCTTGTGGAGCAGGAAAAGCCCCAGCTCGTTTTCCTTGACGTTGAAATGCCCGGCAAAACCGGCGTGGAGTGCGCGCGGGTGATACAGGACATGAACCCTGCGATTGTGCTGATTTTCGCGACGGCGCACGATGAATATATGGGCGACGCCTTTGAGGTGTACGCCTTCGATTACCTGCTCAAGCCCTTCAAGAAGGAGCGCGTGATGCAGACGCTCGAACGCGCGAAGAAGCGCATCCGCCATCAAACCGACGGCGAAACGCCCCTGCCCGTGCACCCCACGCCCCACCCGGTCAGCGGACGGCTGATGCTGCACCATAAGGACGGCGTGTCGTTCCTGAATGTCAGCGACATCGTGCTCGTGCAGCGTGAAGACCGCACGACTGTGTTTTACACCGCGTCCGGCGAGCGATATGTTACGTCCGATTCGCTCTCTGACACGGAAGCACGGCTTGATCCATCCATCTTCTTCCGCTGCCACAAAAGCTACATCATCAACCTCAACCACATCAAAAACATCACCCCCTATGGGCGCTGGACGTACATTGTCCACCTGCAGGGGACGGAGCAGGACGCGCTCATCACGCACGAAAAGTACGAGGAATTGGAGAAAATGTTCTCCTGACCTGCTTGACAAGATTGGTGCGCTGTGCTATCATAGAAACGCGGTTAGAAGAAACTAACCGCAAATTTTTGACCGGATGGTTAGTGAAAACTAACCGCAAGGAGGAAAACATGAAGCAACCTGTGAAGAAAATCATTTCCCATCTGCTGATGTTCGCCCTTGTGCTGTGCGTGGCGATTGCGCCCAGTCTGGCGGAGAGCAAACCCGATTGCCTGCAAACTATCAGCGGGGAAAACGGCACGACGTACAGCAATCTGTTCGATGTGATTCTGTCTGACGACTACGACAGCGTGTGGGAAGAACACTGCAAGGCGATTGTGGGCGAGGAGAACGCAGCAGAAGCAGTCGAGATGCTCAAATCCTTCATCAGCGGCGACGTGTATGGCGACGACGCGGTAGCGCTGTACGGCGACGGCTCGGAGGGCTTCATCTTCGACTGCTGGTATTTGAACGATGTCAATTCCTTCACCATGAACGGCGACGAGATTACCATCAATAAGCTGGATGGCACGAGCGAAACGCACAAGTACCGCTGCATCGGCACCTATCAGATTGGCGCGGACGAAACGATGACGTGGGGCGGCGAGACGTTCTGCCCGGCGTTTGACTGCGAGGTGTATCAGGCGACTGACGACGCGGGCGACTTCACCTACTTCTTCTTCCGCGACGACACGATGGAAACGACCTACCACATCGAGTTCCGCTACGGCAGCGATTTGGCGGCGCTTCAGCAGTACATGAAGGGGCAGTATGCC
>ERZ1026915.1389-NODE-1389-length-10050-cov-5.760780_pt1 | contig 10050 bp, 8 predicted proteins | sample MGYA00519466_ERZ1026915 | MGnify/ENA primary metagenome ERZ1026915 (study PRJEB26926, sample SAMN06164884) | human gut metagenome | biome: ENVO:00009003; feature: ENVO:2100002; material: ENVO:00002003 | host: Homo sapiens | place: USA | collected 2012 ... | reverse complement strand
CGTCGGCAGCGTCAGATGTGTATAAGAGACAGGCTTAGTGATAAGCAGAGCGCACAGGAGATCATCAGTGCATTTGAAGAGAAACAGCAGCTGGCAGATCTGGTGACAGAGACACTGGCAAGTGAGGAGAACAACGGCATACAGGTTTACATCGGAGATGAAACTCCGGTTAAGACCATGAAAGACTGCAGTGTTGTTACCGCCACATATGAGCTGGGAGAAGGTATGAAAGGAACGATTGGAATCATCGGTCCGAAGAGAATGGATTATGAACATGTCATGAAGACGCTGAAAACGCTGCAAAGTGAGTTGGATGCGATTTATAATAAAGAACCCAAAGAGTAATAATAGGAAGGTAGAAAGCTGGTGACAGAGAACATGAGCAAAGAAGATATGGTAAAAGAAGCTGTTGAAGAGGCAAAAGCAAAGGCTGCAAAAGAGCAGGCAGAAGCTGAAGAGACAGTAGAAACAGAAGATGCCCAGGGAGTTGAGGCTGAAGCGAAAGAAGCAACAGAGGAAGCAACTGAGACTGAAGGAGATTCAGAAGCAGCATCAGAAGGTAAGAAAAAGTTCTTCGGAAAGAAAGAGAAGAAGGACAAGAAAGACGAGAAGATCGAGGAACTCACAGACCGCGTTACTCGTCAGATGGCAGAGTTTGATAACTTCCGCAAGAGATCTGAGAAGGAGAAATCCCAGATGTACGAGATCGGAGCGAAAGATATCATAGAAAAGATTCTTCCGGTTGTAGACAACTTCGAGCGTGGACTTGGTTCCGTACCGGAGGAGGAGAAGAATGCTCCGTTCGTAGAAGGAATGGAGAAGATCTACAAACAGCTTATGACTACACTGGAATCCGTTGGAGTAAAACCAATCGAGGCAGTTGGTCAGGAATTCAATCCGGATTTCCACAACGCAGTGATGCATGTAGAAGATGAGGGGCTCGGTGAGAACATCATCGCAGAAGAATTCCAGAAAGGTTACATGTACCGTGAAAGTGTTGTAAGACACAGCATGGTAAAAGTAGCAAACTAATTTGATTTTTAACAAGATTCAGAGATTAGATAGAGGAGGAAATTTATCATGGGAAAAATTATTGGTATTGACCTTGGTACAACAAACAGCTGTGTAGCCGTTATGGAAGGTGGACAGCCAACAGTTATCGCGAATACAGAAGGCGCAAGAACAACACCGTCTGTTGTAGCATTTACAAAGACAGGAGAGCGTCTCGTAGGTGAACCTGCAAAACGTCAGGCTGTAACAAACGCAGCAAGAACAATCTCATCCATCAAAAGAGAGATGGGAACAGATTATAAAGTAGATATTGACGATAAGAAATATTCTCCACAGGAGATTTCTGCAATGATCCTTCAGAAACTGAAAGCAGACGCAGAAGGATACCTTGGTGAGAAAGTAACAGAAGCTGTTATCACAGTTCCGGCTTACTTCAACGATGCTCAGCGTCAGGCTACAAAAGATGCAGGTAAGATCGCAGGACTTGATGTAAAACGTATCATCAACGAGCCTACAGCAGCTGCACTTGCTTATGGTCTTGACAACGAGAAAGAGCAGAAGATTATGGTTTACGACCTTGGTGGTGGTACATTCGACGTATCTGTTATCGAGATTGGTGATGGAGTTATCGAAGTACTTTCAACAGCCGGTAACAACAGACTTGGTGGAGATGACTTCGACCAGAAGATCACAGATTACATGCTTGCAGACTTCAAGGCAAAAGAAGGCGTAGATCTTTCTGCAGATAAGATGGCTCTTCAGAGATTAAGAGAAGCTGCAGAGAAAGCAAAGAAAGAGCTTTCAAGTGCAACAACAACAAATATTAACCTTCCGTTCATCACAGCAACAGCTGAAGGACCGAAGCATTTCGATATGAACCTTACAAGAGCTAAATTCGACGAGCTGACAAGAGACCTCGTAGAAAAGACTCAGGAACCGGTAAGACGTGCACTTTCTGACGCAGGAATCACAGCTTCCGAGCTTGGACAGGTACTTCTCGTTGGTGGATCAACACGTATTCCGGCTGTTCAGGAAGAAGTTAAGAGACTGACAGGCAAAGAGCCTAGCAAATCCCTTAACCCAGATGAGTGTGTAGCACTTGGTGCTTCCGTACAGGGTGGTAAACTTGCAGGAGATGCAGGCGCAGGAGACATCCTTCTTCTTGATGTAACTCCACTGTCACTGTCTATCGAGACAATGGGTGGTGTAGCTACAAGACTGATTGAGAGAAATACAACAATCCCGACAAAGAAGAGCCAGATCTTCTCAACAGCAGCAGATAACCAGACAGCTGTAGACATCAACGTTGTACAGGGTGAGAGACAGTTCGCAAGAGACAACAAGTCCCTCGGACAGTTCAGACTTGATGGAATCCCGCCGGCTCCACGTGGAATCCCGCAGATCGAAGTTACATTCGATATCGATGCAAATGGTATCGTAAATGTATCTGCTAAGGATCTTGGAACAGGTAAAGAGCAGCATATTACAATCACAGCAGGTTCTAATATGTCTGATGACGATATCGATAAAGCTGTAAAAGAAGCAGCTGAATTCGAGGCTCAGGATAAGAAACGTAAAGAAGCAATCGATACAAGAAACGAAGCAGACGCTATGGTATTCCAGACAGAGAAGGCAATCAAAGAGGTTGGCGACAAAGTCGATGCTACAGAGAAGGCAGCTGTAGAGGCTGACGTTCAGGCACTGAAAGATATCCTTGCAAAATCTGCTCCGGAGAACACAACAGAAGAGCAGGTAGCAGAGATCAAAGCTGCGAAGGAAAAACTGATGGAGAGCGCACAGAAACTGTTCACAAAGATGTATGAGCAGGCAGGTGCTGCAGCAGGTGCAGGTGCACAGGCTGGTCCTACACCAGAAGCTGGTCCGGCTCCGGATGGTTTCCAGGGGGATGATGTTGTAGACGGAGACTACAAAGAAGTCTAAAATATAGAAAAGATGCCGGTAAGACAGAAGAGAAACAGGCAGCAGGGCATCAGATAAATGAAGCATGAAGAGAAATTCTACGGAGCTTTGTAGCTTCGTAGAATTTCTTGAGGTTAAGAAAGAGATACAGAAAGGTTAGTATTTGTGTTATGGCAGAGGCAAAGAGAGATTATTATGAGGTGCTCGGCGTAAGCAAAGATGCAGATGATGCTACAATCAAGAAAGCATACCGCCAGCTTGCGAAGAAGTACCATCCAGATATGAATCCAGGGGATAAAGAAGCAGAAATAAAGTTCAAAGAGGCTTCCGAAGCCTATGCCGTTCTGAGTGACGCTGACAAACGTCGTCAGTATGATCAGTTCGGCCACGCTGCATTTGATGGTGGTGCCGGCGGCGGAGCAGGTGGATTCGGTGGCGGATTTAATTTCAATGGAGCAGATTTCAGCGACATTTTCGGAGATATCTTCGGAGATATGTTCGGTGGCTCCAGAAGAGGCGGCGCAAGCAATGGTCCTATGAAAGGGGCTAATATCAGAAAGAGCATCCGCATCACATTCGAGGAAGCTGTCTTCGGATGCGAGAAAGAACTGGATCTTGTACTGAAAGATCCTTGCGAAGACTGTCACGGCACAGGTGCAAAGCCTGGAACATCACCGGAGACATGTCCAAAGTGCGGTGGTAAAGGTCAGGTCGTATATACATCCCAGTCCTTCTTTGGAACCGTACAGAATGTACAAACATGTCCGAACTGTGGTGGTTCCGGTAAGATCGTGAAAGAGAAATGTCCGAAATGTGCAGGTACAGGATATACATCCAGCAGAAAGAAGATCAAAGTTACGATTCCGGCAGGTATTGATAACGGACAGAGCGTACGCATTCGTGAAAAAGGAGAACCGGGAGTTAATGGAGGACCGAGAGGAGATCTTCTCGTTGAGGTTAACGTATCCAGACATCCAATCTTCCAGAGACAGGATATGCATATCTTCTCAACCGTTGCGATTTCCTTCGCAGTGGCTACACTCGGTGGCGATGTGAAGATTCCAACTGTAGACGGAGACGTTCTCTACACAGTAAAACCGGGAACAAAGACAGATACAAAAGTACGTCTGAAAGGAAAGGGAGTTCCATCCCTTAGAAATACTCAGGTAAGAGGAGATCATTATGTAACATTAGTGATCCAGACACCGGAGAGATTAAGCGCAGAGGCGAAAGAGGCTCTGAGAAAATTCGATGAGCTCAGTGGAAATACACTTCATCAGCATGATGACCTTGCTACAAAATCTGAGAAATCAGAGAAAAAAGGCAAGAAAAAAGGATTCATGGATAAGATGAAAGAGGCCTTTGAGGATAAAGAATAAAAAGAGAATGATGAGAGCGGCAGCTGCTGACTGAGAGGTTGGTGGCTGCCGCTTTTTAGCATATCTAGCGATGTAAGTCGCTAATACGCTGAAGAATATGATATGGGAATAATTGAAAAGCAGATTCAGGGAATCAAGGTTAAATAGATGATTTATAGCAAGTTTCTCTTGGTCTGGTTTTCCAAAATCTTAACATGTGTCAAACATCCAGCAAAACTCATATCCAAAAAAATCCCTCCTAGAACATCTCCTTGTATTTACACGCGAAATCGGATATATTAGAAGATATTGGAAATGCGTTGCACGAAGCATCCGCAGGCATCGTAGTTGTGGGTTTTGTCTCCAACATCTTTACAAATATAGCAGAAAGAAGGTGACTTTCATCGTGAATCAGATCGTTTTGACAGGAATGGTGCTTTCTGTCGCACCGGTGGGCGAGTACGACCGCAGAGTTGTCATACTTACAAAAGAACAGGGGAAGATCTCAGCCTTTGCAAAGGGATCAAGAAGACCAAACAGTCCTCTAGTGGGAGCGGTGAATCCATTTACTTTCGGTGAATTCATGATGTATGAAGGTCGTTCTTCTTACACAATTCAGTCTGTAAATGTATCAAATTATTTTTCAGAATTGAGAGCAGATGTGGTAGGTGCATATTATGGCTTTTATTTCCTTGAGGTTGCGAATTACTATGCGAGGGAACGAAATGATGAGCGGGAACTTTTAAAATTACTTTATCAGACGATGCGTGCGCTGACAAATCCACATCTTCCGAATCAGTTGATCCGTTACATTTTCGAGTTGAAAGTGCTGACAATCAACGGACAGGGACCGCAGGTGTTCCAGTGTGTACAGTGTGGCGACCGGACGAGGCCGGCAGTGTTCAGCGCGGCGAAGGGCGGACTTGTGTGTAATGAATGTGACGGAGAAGTGAGAGATGGAATGTTTCTTGACGGTTCTACGCTGTATACGATGCAGTATATTGAATCCAGTACAATTGAGAAATTATATACATTTAACGTGAAGCCGGAAGTGCTGGAGAAGTTTGGACGTGTGATGGGACGGTTGATGAAGATGTATGTAGATAAGGAGTTCAAGTCTCTGGAGATACTGCAGACATTGCTGTGATATTTGGGGTATTATTTAAAAATTCTCAACAACATTTAAGACATTATGCAATTGTTGAATCATGAAAAAAATCATGCTATACTACGGTTATATCACCTGTTACATGACAGTGTGAAACGAGTGCATTTTGTTGTAAATGTAATAGTAGCAGAGGAAAGAAAAGAGAAAAATGATGGACGAGAACATTTTTATGAAGGAGAAGAAACCGATTTCTTTCGAAGACTACCTTGAATATGATGAGAACAGCAGGGGGAATCTTGGAGGAGAACTCCCTGTGATTGTATATCGGCTATTGGAATATTCTATAAAAGACGAGCTTGCGGTACGTTACGGAAGAGCAGAACAGGTTGAGATTTTCCGAAATGCGGGAAGGAAAGCGGGAGAATTTTTTGCACGTAAGATGCTGAATCTGAATCAGCCGCTGGATCAGTTTGTGGGTGAACTCCAGAAGAAGATGGCAGAAATGAAGATTGGAGTACTCCGTATTGAATCAGTAGACGAGGAGAGCGGGCAGATCATTCTGACCGTCTCGGAAGATGCGGACTGTTCGGGGCTTCCGGTGCTTGGTGAGACTGTCTGCAATTATGATGAAGGATTTATTTCCGGAATTTTATCTTTATACTCTGGAAAGGAATATGTAGCAGTGGAAACGGACTGCTGGGCTACAGGAGGCCGTGTCTGCCGTTTCCAGGCAGATGTAAGAGAAGGTGACAGTTAGTTATGGAAGAGAAAAACTGTGAGATATTATTTGAATATCTGAGGGATATTATATATGATTCCGAGAATGCAAAGTTGGATCTTGAACAGCTGGACGAACCTTTTTGGAAACTTGGAAAAGGTCTTCAATATCTGGATAAAGCGGTGAAAGAAGTGAAGCATTATTCAGCGGAGATTTCAAAGGGAAATCTGTCAATTGAAGCGCCGGGGCGAGATAATTTCCTCTGTGAGAATCTGAAGAATATCCATGCGAATCTGAACCATCTCACCTGGCAGGCAAAGCAGGTGGCGAAAGGGGATTATTCTCAGAGTGTTTCTTATCTGGGAGAATTTTCAGAAGCATTTAATACAATGACAAAGCAGTTGAAAGAACGAGAAGAGGAACTTGAAGAAGAGGCTTACAGAGACAAACTTACAGGGATTGGAAATCGTCATCTGTTCCATGAACGGGCGGAGACGATGCTTGCTACAGGAAAGAAGATTGTCTTTTGTTATTGTGATCTTGATCATTTGAAATATGTGAATGACTATTTTGGACATCAGGAAGGAGATCAGTATCTGAAACATTTTGTCGATATAGTGAAAGCAAACATTCGGCCGGGAGATCTCTTTGTGCGTCTTGGCGGTGATGAATTCTGTATTGTGCTCCTGAATTGTTCGAAAGAAATTATGAAGAAGAAATTTGAGCATGTGTATGAAGTATTCTGTAAGGAGGAAGACAATGACTATCCGAAGAGCTTCAGTTACGGTATTACAGAACTCCCTGAAAGACATGATATAGTTTCTACCGAAGAGATTCTGCAAAGAGCGGATGAAGTTATGTATGAATATAAGCGGAAACATAAAGAGAAGTACTTAAAACAGCTTGAAAAATAAGGCATTAGTAGTTATAATAAGTAACATTGATGTGCAAGGTGAATATTTTCTTAAGAAAATGTGGATAACTTCTCTGAAAATACTGACCAAAGTGCATAAGGTATATAAATAATGTAAATGATAAAAAAGAATGTGAGGAACATACAATGGTTGAAAAGACAATGGACAAGATCGTAGCACTCGCAAAGTCAAGAGGATTCGTATATCCGGGTTCTGAGATCTACGGCGGACTTGCCAACACATGGGATTATGGTAATCTTGGTGTTGAACTTAAGAATAATGTGAAGAGAGCATGGTGGAAGAAGTTCATTCAGGAGAATCCATACAACGTTGGAGTTGACTGTGCAATCCTTATGAACCCACAGACATGGGTTGCTTCCGGACATCTTGGAGGATTCAGTGATCCGCTGATGGACTGTAAACAGTGTCATGAGCGTTTCCGTGCAGATAAGATTATTGAAGATTATGCAGCAGAGAATGGAATCGAGCTTGAGAGCTCTGTAGACGGATGGACACAGGAGCAGATGGCAGCATTTATCGAGGATAATAACATTCCATGTCCGACTTGTGGAAAGCATGATTTTACAGATATCCGTCAGTTCAACCTGATGTTCAAGACATTCCAGGGTGTTACAGAGGATGCGAAGAACACAGTATACCTTCGTCCTGAGACAGCACAGGGTATCTTTGTAAACTTCAAGAATGTACAGCGTACATCCAGAAAGAAACTTCCATTCGGTATCGGACAGATCGGTAAGTCTTTCCGTAACGAGATCACACCGGGTAACTTTACATTCCGTACAAGAGAGTTCGAGCAGATGGAGCTTGAGTTCTTCTGCAAACCAGACACAGACCTTGAGTGGTTTGATTACTGGAAGAGCTTCTGCCTGAACTGGCTGTCATCTCTTGGACTGAAAGATGAGGAAGTACGTTACCGTGACCATGATCAGGAAGAGCTTTCCTTCTACAGTAAGGCTACTACAGACGTTGAGTTCCTTTTCCCATTCGGATGGGGTGAGCTGTGGGGAATCGCTGACCGTACGGATTATGACCTGACTCAGCATCAGAATGTATCCGGACAGGATATGACATACTTTGATGATGAGACAAAGGAGAAATACATTCCATACGTTATCGAGCCATCACTTGGTGCTGACCGTGTTGTACTTGCATTCCTTTGCAGTGCATATGATGAGGAGAATATCGGAACAGAAGAGAAACCGGATATGAGAACTGTACTTCATTTCCATCCGGCACTGGCTCCGGTTAAGATCGGTGTGCTCCCACTTTCCAAGAAACTGAACGAAGGCGCAGAGAAAGTATTTGCAGAGTTATCCAAGTACTACAACTGTGAGTTCGATGATCGTGGAAATATCGGAAAACGTTACCGTCGTCAGGACGAGATCGGTACTCCATTCTGTGTAACATATGACTTCGATTCTGAGGAAGACGGAGCTGTTACAGTACGTGACCGTGATACAATGGAACAGGAAAGAGTTAAGATTGAAGATCTGAAAGCATACTTCGAGAAGAAATTCGAGTGGTAAGATAAATAAGAAAAGCCCGGACTGTAGTTCACAGGTAAGCTTGTGGATTCAGTTTGGGCTGTTTCTTTATAACTTTAAAATAGCATGGAAGATAGAACAGGAGGAGAATGACATGGACAGAAAAAATGCATGGACAACTTACAGTAAGGAAGAGCTGGACAGATTAGAACAGGTGAATACAGAATACAAGAACTGCCTTGATGCCGGCAAGACAGAGCGCGAGTGTGTTGCACTGGCAGTTGAAAAGGCAAAAGCAGAGGGATATAAGGATATCAGAGATATCATTAAAAATGGAGAAGAAGTGAAAGCCGGAGATAAACTGTATGCCGTGTGTATGAACAAAACAATTGCGCTGTTTCATATGGGTACAAAACCGCTGACAGAAGGTATGAATATTCTTGGAGCTCATATCGATTCCCCGCGCATTGACGTAAAGCAGAATCCTTTGTATGAAAATGAAGAGTTTGCTTATCTTGATACACATTATTATGGTGGAATCAAGAAATATCAGTGGGTGACACTTCCACTTGCCCTTCATGGAGTGATTGCAAAGAAAGATGGCACAACAGTTCAGGTAAGTATCGGTGAAAAAGAAGATGATCCGGTCTTTGTTATCACGGATCTGCTGATCCATCTCGCGTCGAAACAGATGGAGAAAAAGGCTGCAACGGTTGTAGAAGGAGAGAAGCTTGATCTTCTGATCGGAAGCCGCCCGATTGAGCAGGATGAAACATTAGAAGAAAAGGAAAAAGAGGCTGTAAAAGCAAATGTAATCAATCTTCTGAAACAATATTATGACATGGAGGAAGAGGATTTCCTCTCCGCAGAGCTTGAAATTGTTCCGGCAGGAAAGGCTCGTGACTGTGGATTGGATCGCAGTATGGTGCTTGCTTACGGACAAGATGATCGTGTGTGTGCATTCACATCCCTCTTTGCAATGCTCGATGTGGAAGAAGTAGAGCACACAGCATGCTGTATTCTTGTAGATAAAGAGGAAATCGGAAGTGTTGGCGCGACCGGAATGCATTCTCGTTTCTTTGAAAATACAGTTGCAGAACTTGTGGCACTGACAGAAGGGGAGTCTGACCTGAAAGTCAGAAGAGCGCTGATGAATTCCAGAATGCTTTCTTCTGATGTGAGCGCAGCTTATGATCCGATGTATGCTGAAGTATTCGAAAAACGCAGTTCTGCATTCTTTGGAAAAGGACTTGTATTCAACAAGTTTACAGGTGCTCGCGGAAAGAGCGGTTCTAATGACGCAAATGCAGAATATCTTGCAAAGATCAGAAATGCAATGGATGCGCAGAGTGTTGCATACCAGTTCGCTGAACTTGGAAAAGTAGATGCCGGCGGTGGTGGAACAATCGCTTACATTATGGCAAATTATGGCATGGAAGTCATCGACAGCGGTGTCGCAGTGTTGAGTATCTGTCTCTTATACACATCTCCGAGCCCACGAGACTAGGCATGATCT
>ERZ1026915.1386-NODE-1386-length-10070-cov-8.382626_pt1 | contig 10070 bp, 5 predicted proteins | sample MGYA00519466_ERZ1026915 | MGnify/ENA primary metagenome ERZ1026915 (study PRJEB26926, sample SAMN06164884) | human gut metagenome | biome: ENVO:00009003; feature: ENVO:2100002; material: ENVO:00002003 | host: Homo sapiens | place: USA | collected 2012 ... | reverse complement strand
CCGTCCATGATGGTGACGGAGTAGCCCATGTCCTTCAGGTACTCTTCCAGATCGGAGCGGTACAGGGTCATGAAGTTATCAGCAAACTGATAGATGCACACGCCGATGTTTGCGGAACCGTTGGTTGCAGCAGCGCTGGAAGCAGCAGCAGAAGATGCAGCAACAGAAGAAGCAGCAGTAGAGGTGCTGGAAGAGCCGCCGCAGGCGGTCATAGCAGCAGTTGCACCAACAACAGCAGATGCCTTCAGGAAGTCACGACGCGAAATCATTTTCATAATAATGTTCTCCTTCAATTCGTATCTCAGCATTTTCACAGGAGCAATCTTGCATGCACCTGTAATTCCTGTTCGTATTATACCCTTGCAGCACCCCACTGTTCAAGAGAACAAGTTCACAAGATTGAAGGAGTTCTTTTGTGCTATTTCAACAAATGCTTTTTGGGCTCGCCAATTTTTTTTCTCGAAACATCACAATTTTTCATACATTTGCAACCTCCCTACAAAAGCAAAAAAATTATGTCATTTTTCTCTCAAAAAGATTACAAAATGTTGCATCGTCCGGTTTTTGCAGCTTTTTTATTTCTTGTATATCTTGAAAAATATTTTCAGGAATAGTTCATCCCTGTTCTTCCGCATTTTTTCGCTTCATTTCTGAAATTTTCTGAAAATCGCCTGTCATTCCCGGTTCCTGCCGCCCGCCTTTTGCAAAGAAAATGCCCAGAAGCTTTCCTGAGCCTCCGGGCATTCCGATCCGAGTATCTTTTACAGATGCAGCAGCATCTTTGCAATGTTGAAGTAGATCAGCAGCGTGGTGGTATCCACAATGGTGGTGATCAGGGGTGAAGCCATCACGGCCGGATCCACATGCAGCTTTTCTGCCGCCACCGGCAGAATGCCGCCGATGATCTGCGAGAGCAGGATGGTGCAGATCAAAGTCAGGCACACCACCAGCGCCACCGGAGCCGCGATGCGGTCAAACACCAGCAGCTTTACAAAGTTGCATACGGCCAGCGTGCCGCCGCACAGCAAGGCCACACGGCTCTCGCGCCACAGGATGCGGGGCAGATCGTGGGGCTGGATATCGCCCACCGCCATGCCGCGGATGATGGTGGAGGTGCTCTGGCTGCCCGCGTTGCCGCCTGCGTCGGTCAGCATGGGGATGTATGCAGTCAGCACGGTCACAGCGGCCAGTGCATCCTCGTATCCGCGAATGACCAGACTGGAGAAGGTGGCGCTGATCATCAGGAACAGCAGCCACGGTGCGCGGCTCTTGTACAGATCCCACATGCTCTGCTTGAAGTAGGGCTTGTCGGAGGGGCCGATTGCGTTCATCTTTGCAATATCTTCGCTGGCCTCGTCCTGCAGGATGCTGATGGCATCGTCAATGGTCACGATGCCCACCAGCCGGTTCTCGGCGTCCACCACCGGAATAGCCAGAAAGCCGTATTTCTCGAACAGGTTGGAAACATCCTCCTGATCGGTGGTGGTGCTCACGCTGACCACATTGGAATCCATCAGGTCCTTGATAGGCTCTTCTGTGTTCTTTGCCAGCACCAGCACCCGCAGGGACACCACGCCGATCAGCCTGCGGCTGTCATCGGTCACATAGCAGTTGTTGATGGTCTCCTTGTCAAAGCCATTCCTGCGGATGGCCTCCATAGCTTGTGCCACGGTCATGTCCGGCCGCAGCTCCATCAGCTCGGTGGTCATCACGCCGCCGGCCGAGTCCTCCGGGTACTTGAGCAGTTCGTTGATCATGCGGCGGGTGGTGGGGTCGGCCTGACCCAGAATGCGCTTGACCACGTTGGCAGGCATTTCCTCCACAAGGTCGGTGGCATCGTCCACGAACAGTTCGTCCACAACAGCCTTCAGCTCGGTATCGGTCAGGCCGTCGATCAGCTTCTGCTGGGTCTCAGGGGTCAGTTCGGTGAACACATCTGCGGCCAGATCCTTCGGGCACAGACGGAACAGCACCGGGAGCTTTTCTGCAGGCAGATCCTCAAATACCGCCGCAAGGTCGGGCGCGGGCAGAGTTTCCATCACATCCCGCAGGCTCTGGTATTTCTTGGCATCGTCCAGATTTGCCAGCATGGTCTTGAGGGTATCGATCGAGATTTCAGACATAAAAAAAGCTGCCTCCTTTTCAGTGGCAGCTCTCGTTTCTTCTTTTCAGGGAACGCAAACACGCACCGTGTGCATTCACACACAGCAGGGTCTGCGCAAAGCAGAAACGGCGGCTGCCACCATATAAAATAATCGGGGAGAAAGACTGCTGCTACTGCCAGCAGGTTCCATGACAACCACCTCGTTTTCCTGTTGTAAAAAGACACTTTTTGCCTTTTCCGCCCATTACTTTACCACTGCTTTTTTGCTGCGTCAACCCTGCTTTTTAAATTTTTCCGTTTCTTTACAAAAAGTAAAAGTGCCCGATGACATTTTTCGTATCATCAGGCACTTTTATCCTGTCAGAGCATGTCCCGGGCGGGATGGAAGGCTCTTTGCTTACAGGGTCTCTACCGTATCAAACATTTCTTTTGCGGCTTCCACAGCATCCTTGCTGCCAAACACCACCCGCACGCCGTTTGCCATGGCGGCACCCAGCTCTGCAGCCTGCTCCTTCAGCAGGGCGGCATCCACCGCACACAGGGCCTTGCGGTCTGCCGCCATCATTTCATCAGTGATGCCGCAGAAATACCGGCGGTCCGTCTCGCGGGCCTCAGCACGCGGCTTGCGAGGGGTGTCCAGCTTGGCCACAGTACCCACAATAAAATCGTTCAGGTCTTTTTCGGTGTACTCCCGTGCTGCCAGTTCTGCCGGACCTTTTGCAAAGGTGTCGTAGCTTTCCTTTACATGGGGGTCGCGGTAGGTGTACAGGTATTCCACGCCGTCCGAGGAGAGCATTCCGGTGCCGTAAGCGCCGCCCACCTCGCGGATGTTGTGCCACAGGTATTCGTAGCTCATCACGCGGGCCAGCGCCTTGCGGTCGCTGCGGCGCTCCATGGGCCATACCTGTACATCGTAGTTCACACCGCCGTCAATGATAAACGCTTCGTTCACCGGCGGTGTCAGCGGCTCCACATAGGGCTTTGCCGCAGCGCGGCCCTCGGCAGCAAAGCGGCTGTCCGGCAGCAGAGTGCGCAGCTTTGCAAGGGCATCCTCGCTGCCGTACAGGCTGACCGTCAGCTCCGCGTGCTGCAGCACCTCTGTGCGCAGGGCATCCAGCTTTTCACCCAGTGCTGCCCAATTGCCGCGCTCCTGCACGCCGCACAAGAACTTGTAATAGCTCACACCGCTGCAGCGTTCACTCACCGCGCCGTCCACCGTGTAGTGGGCACTGGCGCGGGTGGCTGCGTATACATTGCCCTGCTGGATGAACTGCTGTTCCATGTTCAACTTCTGCTGGCTCAGCACCCGTGCAAAAGCAGCTTCTGCCGCCGGGCCGGTAAGGATGGTATCATACAGCCATTCGCCGCCCAGCTCCACAGCCTTTTCCAGACTGCGTTCCAGCAGGCTCAGGCACAGGCTCAGCTTGGCATGGCAGGGTGCACCCTCCTGCCGCCCAGTCCAGATGTCCAGCTGGGTGCGGCTGTCGCCCAGCCATGTGCTGCGCAGAGTGTTCAGTTGCTGAGCGGTGTGTTCGGTGCTGTCCAGCTCGTCCAGCACATCGGTCAGCAGGTCCAGATACGGCATGTCCTCAGGCTTCACATTACCAAGGTCATAGTAGAAGTTCAGGTACAGGCTGCCTGCCGAAGGGTGATGCAGCAGCTGTACCCCGGCCAGAAGTTCCCGCTCGCCTGGGGCCGTCCTTGCTCCGTCGCCAAGGTCGGCAACGGTCAGCGGGTGCTCCAGCACAAGCTTGCCGTCGGTGCGGATGGGTTCGCCCTCCTCCTTTTTAGGCAGGGTGGGCACCTGCACTACCTGCACCGGAGCCGGTGCAAACAGCTCACGCAGCAGCTCATCGAACCAGCCATCGGCCAGCTTTTCCCGCAGGGAAGCAAACAGTCTGTCCGTGTGCAGCAGCAGAGTGGGATCGCCGGTGTGCAGCCAACCGGTGGAAGCGTTGATGGCATCCAGCACGCCGTCTGGCAGGGTGCCCGGGCGCTCCAGCGATGCAAACTCTGCTGCGTTCAGCGAAGCCAACAGCAGTTCCTGCGGGATGCCCTCGGCCAGAATGCCGTCCACCGCCTTGCGCACAGCGGCAGCAAACTTGCGGGCGCTCTCCTCGGTGGCACCGCGCAGCACCAGTTCCAGCACCGGCTGCAGGGTGCTGTCGTCAAAGCCAATGTCAATATCTGCGCCCAGCTTTTCGGCCAGCAGCGCCGCCTTCAGCGGGGAGTTATTGGTGCCAAGCAGGGCATCCAGCAGGATCTCCACGCCCAGCTGCCGCTCCCGGTCTGCAAAGGCACCGGTGTACCATGCCAGAGCACACTGCACCTCGTCCGGCTCCGGGTTTTCGGTATAGTAGGGCAGTTCCACGCAGGCACCCGCCTGCTCGTGCTGCACGGTCAGCTGCGGACGGCTGGTGCCCTTGGGCATTTTTGAAAGATAATCCCTGTCCAGCAGTTCCAGCTTTTCAGCCATATCCATTTTGCCATAGAGGGTAATGCAGCAGTTGTCGGCGCTGTAGTGGCGGTGATATACCCGCTTATACTTTTCATAGGTCAGCGCCGGGATGCTGGCCGGGTCGCCGCCGGAAACAAAGCCGTAGGCCGTATCCGGGAACATGGCCCGTTCCAGTGCATTTTCCAGCTGAGCATCCGGTGCAGCCAGAGCGCCCTGCATCTCGTTGTACACCACTCCGCTCACAGTGCCGTCGGCACTGCGGTGCCAGCCCTCCTGCTCAAACACGCTCTTGTCCACCATAGCCAGCGGGCAGAACACCGCGTTCAGGTAGACATCCATCAAGTTTTTGAAGTCGGTCTCATTGGGCGTAGCGAACGGGTAGACCGTCTTATCCGGGAAGGTCATCGCATTCAGGAAAGATGCCATGCTGCTTTTGAGCAGCTGCAAGAACGGCGAGGTCACCGGGTATTTTTCGCTGCCTGCCAGCACCGAGTGCTCCAGAATGTGGAACACGCCGGTGTCATCGGACGGGAAGGTGCCAAAGCCGATGCCAAACGCCTTGTTGGTATCATCATTTTCCACCAGCAGCACCGTGGCACCGCTCACATCGTGGGTAAGCACGGTCAGGGTTCCGTGCTGTTCAGGGCAGTCCTCGGTACGCACGAGGGTATAACCGGGAAATCGTTCCATTTCGTTTTCTCCTTTGTGGTTTTGAAATCGTTTGACACTATTGTATCATTCGAGGGCAAAAAACACAATTACAGGTTTGTTAATTATAACCAGAAGAACGGTTTTTGATGATTTGCTTCCCGTGCAGAGCGTTTTCGCGTGGGGCAGGTTCTATGGCTTTTGCAAAAGGCATTGCCGCCGAGTACGTTCTCTTTTGGTTGCAAAAGAGAACCAGAAAGGACGGCGGTGCCCGCAGGGCATGAAAGCCCCAGTGGGGCTTTCATGCCGCAGACCGGTTTGCGCAGCAAATGCTGTGTGTTCAGCACAGCAAGGTCACAGCGATTTCAACGCGCTGGATCCATGAAAAAGGGGCTGCTCGCCCCTTTTAGACCCCAAAGCTGTTAGGCTCCATACAAAAAATCCAAATCGCTGCGCTAAAGGATTTTTTGTGTTCCGCCGATTTCGAGTCGCTTACGCGACGAGCTGTACGGGTAAGTTTGTGCTTTATCTGCTGCGCGGCTGACAGCGGCAATATGCCGTTTGCCATTGCGCCCTTCCCGTGAAAAAGGAAACAAGCCGGCCCCGCAGGGCTGGCTTGTTTGCAAAATTATAAAATAATATTTCCTCTGATATTGCCAAAGCGAAAGCATCGGCAATTTTAAATCGTATTTTTTACACCTGTTTTGCGCCCTCAGTCCGGCAGGACACCCGGAACAGCACAAAGCCCACTGCAAACAGCAGCGCCAGCATCCCAATGCCCACATTGGCGCTGCCGGTCAGCTGGCTGCCCACGCTCACGATCATGGTGCCAAGGAAGGACGCGCCCTTGCCGCAGATGTCGAACAGGCCAAAGTATTCGCCGGATTTTTCAGCCGGGATGATCTTGGCAAAGTGGCTGCGGCTCAGTGCCTGCACGCCGCCCTGGAACATGCCCACCAGCACGGCCAGTACCCAGAACTGCCACTGGCTGGTCAGGAAGAAGGCGAACACCGCAATGCCGGTGTAGGCCGCGATGCAGACCGGGATAAGCTGGCTGGACGGGTATTTTGCACTCAGCCGACCAAAGATCAGCGCCGAAGGGAAGGCTACGATCTGCGTTACCAGCAGGGCCAGCAAAAGGCCGGTGGTCTCCAGCCCCAGTGCCGTGCCGTAGGCGGTGGCCATATCGATGATGGTATACACGCCGTCGATGTAGCAGAAGAAGGCCAGCAGGAACCAGAACACCTGCTTATCCTCGCGCAGATGCTTGAGGGTGTGGCCGATGCGCACAAAGCTCTGCTGGATGGCGTGCTGCTCTACCTCCACATAGTTGATCTGCTTATAGTTCCGCAGCAGCGGCAGGGTGGTGCCCAGCCACCACACAGCGGTGATGAGCAGCGCCACGGAAAGGGCGGTCATCTGGCTCAGGCCGATGGCCCCGCTGCCCAGCACCAGCGCCAGACACACCACAAAGGGCACGCAGCTGCCAATGTAGCCCCATGCATAGCCCTGCGAAGACACAACATCCATGCGTTCCGGGGTGGTCACATCGCCCAGCATGGAATCGTAGAACACCAGACTGCCCGAAAAGCCGATCTTTGCAAGGATGAAGATGATCAGGAACGGCAGCCATGTAGTGGCAAGGCCCATAGCACAGCAGCCTGCCACGCCCACGAACAGGCAGAGCATGAAGATGGGCTTTTTAAAGCCTCTGGTATCGGCCAGCGTGCCCAAAATCGGCCCCAGCACTGCCGTGATCACCGTGACCACCGAGCTTGCATAGCCCCAGTAGGCCAGATAGTTCACCGGACTCAATCCCCCGGCCTCGGCCAGCGCATTAAAGAAAATGGGCACCAGTGTGGCGATCATCAGCACAAAGGCCGAGTTGCCCACATCGTACAGGATCCATGACCGCTCCAGCGGGGTCACCTTGAATTTTTCGCTTTGCATTTTTACTCTCTCCCTGCACCGCCGGGCGGTGCACCCTCATTTTTTGTGCCCGCTCAAAACTCCCCGAAGGTGTGGTCAAAGGCCTTGCTCAGGGGCTGGTCCGTGTCCAGCTTTGCCACAAATTCCAGGATCAGCGTTTCTGCCAGCGGAAGCGCCTGCGCATACAGTTCTTCCAGCCGCTTGCCGCTCTCCACGCACTTCGGGTTCGGCTGCGGATCTGCCACAAGGCCGTGCAGCATGTCGTATTTGCCCACCACCTTCATGCCGGTCAGCACCACCCAGCGCTTGACAGGATTGGACGCCTGCAGCAGCCTGTGCACTGAGATCATGCCCTTGAGCGAGTCCAGCGCCACCTGCTCCGAGATGCCCTCGTAAAAGGGCGCGATCGCCTTTGCATTCTGTTCCGACGGGTGGATATGGCTGGCTGTGAAAAACTTCAGCGGGTCGTATCCGTCCCGGCGCAGCAGCATGTTGTCAAACTCGGTCTCGATCTCGCAGTGGGTCACACCGCTTTCCCGGGTGAACTGCTCCACATACGGGTGGCATGTGCTGTCCAGCGCAAAGTGGCACACAAAGCCCAGCGCATATGCCAGCGCAGCATCCCGGTCTGCCTCGCAGTGCACCACCCTGCGCGCCCGGTCAAAAAAGACCCGCCCCGGCTCCTCGTGCATGGCGTTGCCCAATGCACCCACCGGGTTGGACTTGGCAGCATGGTAATAAAACAGCAGGTCCGGCCCGTGCAGGCCGATATCGTAAAGCTCACGGTTCTGTTCCAGCTGAGCACGCAGTTCATCCGGCAGATGTTCCAGCACATTGGTGCCAAAGCGGCGGTGCGCATAAGTTGACGGCATGGCAGATTCCTCTCTTTCTCTCCGACAGGGTGCACAAAACGTCCCCCGGTTTTTGCGTTCTGTTTCAGTATAGCAGAAAGTTTCCCGACCTTCTACCCTTTTACGTCTGATTTTGGTAAAAAATTTGAATTATTTTGTGTTTTCGGCCAGTGGGCAGGCCGCGCAGCAAAAAAGGCACAGCCATCTGCAGACAGCTGTGCCTTCTCCCTTAAAATTCAGACTTTTTCGTAGCCCTGCGGCATCTCGTTCTTCCGGTTGCGGTCCATCAGGGTGCGCAGCGCGTCGCTGGCGCTCATGCCCTCCTTCACGATGGCGTTCACCGTCTGCACAATGGGCATTTCCACATTGTACTTTGCTGCCAGCTCCATAGCGGCAGGCAGTGCATTGATGCCCTCCACCACCATGCCGACTTCTTTGACTGCCTGCTCCGGGCTTTTGCCCTTGCCGATCAGAATGCCCGCACGATTGTTGCGGCTGTGCATACTGGTGGCCGTCACGATCAGGTCGCCGATACCGGCCAGACCCGCAAAGGTGTGGATGTTGCAGCCCATGGCCACGCCCAGCCGGGCGATCTCGGCAATGCCGCGGGTGATGAGGGCTGCGCGGGCGTTGTCGCCGTAGCCAAGGCCGGTGGAGATGCCAACACCCAGCGCAATCACATTCTTCAGCGCGCCGCTCAGCTCCACGCCCTTGATGTCGGCGTTGGTGTACACACGCATACAGGTGTTGCTGAACACATCCTGCACATACTCGGCAGCGGCTTCATCCGGGCAGGCCGAAACGATGGTGGTGGGCATGTCCAGCGCCACCTCTTCCGCATGGGTCGGGCCGGAAAGGGCCACCAGCTTTGTGTTTTGGGGGCCACCCTCTTTGTTCAGCTCGTCGGCAATGACCTCAGTCATGGTATACAAGGTGTCCGGCTCCATGCCCTTTGCAACGTCCACAAGGATCTGGCCGTCCGGGATGTAAGGCCGGGCCTTGGCCGTGGTGGAGCGCACAAATACCGACGGCACTGCAAACAGCAGCACATCCTTGCCGGTGCACACTTCCTCAATGCTCTTGGTAAACTGCAGCTCTTCCGGGATCTTCATGCCCGGCAGATTGGGGTGCACCCGCGTAGCGGAAAGGTTCTCCACCTCAGCCGGAAGCGCCGACCACACCTGCACATCATTGCCGCTGACACACAGCATCCGTGCCAGAGCCATGCCCCAGGTACCTGCACCCAGAACGCCAATTTTTTTCTTCGTCACGTTCGTGTCCTCCGTGTCTGCACCGCGCAAAGGGCACTGCGCCCTCTGCGGTGAATTTGCGCCTGTGCCGGGCCAAGCCCGGTGCGCGTTGTTATGTTCATTGTACACGAAAGCCGGTGCGCCGTCAACCGCTTGCCGCATTGCACAAAGTTTTCCAGATGGGTCGTCCGTTTTTGTACACATCACGCGTTTTGAGCAAACCGTTTGCACTCCATCCGGATTCATGCTATAGTATTCTGGTAGGTTTTGTAGGAATTTTAGAAAAAGCCCTTGACTTCAAGCGCACTCCAAGCCTTATAATACCTTTGTTCTTACGATTTACAAAGTATTTGAATACCGTTCTGAGGGAACATTTTTCATGTTTGAAGCATTTCTTTCCAACCGTACGGTCAGCGTGCTGGCGGAGGCCCTGCCCCGTATCCTTACGGCAGGCCTTACCATGACCATCCCGCTCACGCTGGTCTCCTTCTTTTTTGCCATGATCATTGCCGTGGCCGTTGCGCTGGTGCAGTACGCCAATGTGCCGGTGCTGCGGCAGATCGCGCGGTTCTACATCTGGGTCATCCGCGGCACACCGCTGCTGGTGCAGCTGTTCATCATCTTTTATGGTCTGCCCAGCGTGGGCATCATGCTGGACGCTTTCCCTGCTGCGGTCATCGCCTTTGCCTTCAACGAGGGTGCCTACTGTGCCGAGACCATGCGCGGCGCACTGGAAAGCGTGCCGCAGGGCCAGCTGGAAGCCGGTTACTGCGTGGGCATGAGCTGGTGGCAGATCATGCGCCGCATCGTGCTGCCGCAGGCCCTGCGCA
>ERZ1026915.1370-NODE-1370-length-10167-cov-8.105815_pt1 | contig 10167 bp, 9 predicted proteins | sample MGYA00519466_ERZ1026915 | MGnify/ENA primary metagenome ERZ1026915 (study PRJEB26926, sample SAMN06164884) | human gut metagenome | biome: ENVO:00009003; feature: ENVO:2100002; material: ENVO:00002003 | host: Homo sapiens | place: USA | collected 2012 ... | reverse complement strand
AGATCATGCCTAGTCTCGTGGGCTCGGAGATGTGTATAAGAGACAGCCTCCACGGTCATGGGGGTGAAGTCGGCCAGGCCGGTGTCGTCATCATCGTCGTCCGTGCCGCCGCAGGCGGCCATCACGTCCTCCGGCGTCACCGCCCGGGGCTCCAGACTCCGGGCCATGCGGTTGGCGGCGGTGGTATAGAAGCTGTTGCCGCTGAAGAAGTCCCGGGGCGCCGCCTCCGTCACCACGCCGCCGTCGAAAAACAGGGCGCAGCGGTGGGCGTACCGGGCGCAGAACTCCACGTCGTGGCTGACCATCAGCAGCGACACCCCGCGGGCCAGCAGCGTCCGCAGAATCAGGGCGAAGGCCTGCTTGAACTCCGCATCCAGGCCCTTGGTGGGCTCGTCCAGCAGCAGGATCTCCGGCTCCAACAGCAGCACCTTGGCCAGGGCTGCCCGCTGCTGCTCGCCGCCGGACAGGTCGTAGGGGTGCCGGTCCAGCAGGTCCTCCAGGCGGCACAGAGCCACCATCCGGGCCACCCGCTCCTCCTGCTGGGGGCGGGGCGTTTTTGTGCCGGAAAATATCTCGAACAGGTCCTCCCGGACCGTTTTTTTCACAAATAAGGTCTGGGGATTCTGGGGCAGCATGCCCAGGGTCCCCTTTACGGAAATGTTGCCCCGCTGGGGCTTTTTCATGCCGGACAGCAGCTTCAGCGTGGTGCTCTTGCCCGCGCCGTTGCCGCCCAGCAGGGCCAGAAACTCCCCACGGCCCAGGGTCAGGTCCAGCCCCTTGATGACGTCGGGGCTGTCCGGCTCATACCGGAACCACGCGCCCTGCACCGTCAGCACCGGCTGGCGCCGGGGGTACGTCTGCTCCCGGGGCAGCGGAACCAACGGATGCTCCGCCGCATAGCTCCGCAGAAAATCCCGGCCCTCCCGCACGGTGACGGGACAGGGGGCCTCCGTTTCCACCGAGGCCCAGACGCGCATGGCGGCGGGCATGGCCAGAAACATCCGGTGGCCCAGGGCCTTTAGCCGGCGGCCCACGTCGTAGGGCGTGCCGGTGCACAGCAGCTGCCCCCGGTCCATTACCGCCACGGCGGTGGCCAGGGGAAAGGCCTCCTCCAGCCGGTGCTCCGTCAGCACCACGGCGGTGCCCAGCTCCCGGTTGATCTTTCCCAGCACCGCCAGAAAATCCGAGGCGGCGATGGGGTCCAGCTGGCTGGTGGGCTCGTCCAGAATCAGCACGTCCGGCTGCATGGCCATGACGGAGGCCAGGTTCAGCAGCTGCTTCTGGCCTCCGGACAGCTGGGAAACGTCCCGGTAAAACCAGTCCTCGATGCCGAAGAATGCCGCCATCTCCGCCACCCGGCGGCGGATGGTGGGGGTGTCCACCCCCAGGCTCTCCAGCCCGAAGGCCAGCTCGTGCCAGACCTTGTCGGTGACGATCTGGTTTTCCGGCGACTGCTGGACAAAGCCGATGCGGGCCGCCAGCGTCCGCTGGTCCACCCGGTCCAGCGGCGTATCCCGGAACAGAATACGGCCCTGCCGGGTCCCGTGAGGGGCCAGGGCGGGCTTCAGCTGCCGCAGCAGCGTGGACTTGCCGCAGCCCGAGGGACCGCACAGCACCAGGAACGCACCCTCCGGCACCGTCAGCGACAGGCTGTCAATGGCCCGGGCGGTCTGCCCCGGATAGGAAAAGGTCAGATTTTCGACGGTGAACAGCGCCATACCCGCGCCTCCTTTCGGTCTATGATCACCGGCGTCAGGCACAGGGCCAGATACGCCAGGTAAAAGCTGATGGAAAACGGCTGGGCCATGGCTCCCTGGAGCATGGGGAAATACCACCATTTCAGGCCCCCGGCAAGGCTTCCGCACAGCAGATACATGCCGCAGAAGCCCAGCCAGCCCAGGGCGTATTTGTCCCGGTCCTCCATGCGGTAAATGGAAAACGCCGTCCGGCCCCGGAGGCCGTAGCCCCGGCTTTTCATACTGTCGGCGGTTTCGATGGCGTTCTCCAGAGCCCAGGTCACCATGATGGAAAAGATGGTGACGGCCCTTCTGGCCCGCTGCCATGCGCTGCCGGTGGAGGCGTCCCGCCCGATGAAGAACTGCGCCTGGCGCACCACCTCCAGCTGCCGCCGGAACAGGGGCACGAACCGCAGTGTCATGCTCAGCACCAGGGACAGGGCCGGGATGACCCGGCCGAACAGATATACGAACTTGTCCGATGTGATCACGGCGTTGAAGCACACGAACCACAGCACCACGGCGCACAGCATGGCCCCCGCCGCCAGGCCGTAGAGGATGCTCTCCAGGGTCAGGGGATTGCCGGAGGGCAGATACGTCAGAATGGTGATTCCGGCGTGGTTGAAAGCCGGGTTCACGATGGCCGCCAACAGAAGCACCGGCAGGGCGAATTTCAGGTGCCCCGCCAGGGCCCGGCGGCCTCCCAGCTCACCGGCGTACACCAGCGCCCCCGTCAGGGACACCGCCAGGCACACCGGGTGCATCAGCACCATGGAATAGGCCAGCACCAGGGCGAAAAACAGGAAATTCACCAGGGGATGATAGCGGGAAAAGGCGTCGCCCACGGCTCCGGCCTCCTTTCGTCAGACAGCTCTGTGCAGGGCGGGGCGCACAGGCCCCGCCCTGCGGGATTTTTGCGGTTTTCGGGGCCTTACCCGGCGGCGTAGCCGCCGCCTACGTCATACCCCAGGTCGCAGGTATACACCCAGCAGATCACGTCCCCCTGCTGCACCTGATACCGGGAGCAGCCGTAGTTGGGGAACCAGTCGTTGACCTTGTACATCCAGCCGGAGCCGTCGCCTATGTCGAACTCATACAGGTTATAGATCCCCTCGATATAGGCGGAGTTATAGATGGGCGTGAAGCTGAACTCCATGGGGATCTTCCGCTCCCGGCACACCCGCTGCAGCACGTCGAACACGCTCTCCCCCGGGGAGAACGTCACCGTGGAAGCCGCCAGAATGGTGCCGTCGGCGGGGATCAGCGCCCGCTTGGCCTCGTCGCATTTGTCCATGTTGTCCAGGATGGTGGCGCAGGAGATGGAGATGGTGCAGGTGGCTTGCTGAGAGGTGTCGGGCTTGGTCTCCTCCGGCTCCACCGGCTGGGGCTTCCCCTGGGGCACCGGGTCCGTGTGGTATTGGTCCTGGCCGGACGGCTCGGACGTGTCCGGGGTGTCCGGCTCGTCGGGGGTATCCGGGGTATCCGGCGTCTCGGGCTTGTCCTGGGGATCCGTCTGCTCCGTGCCGGGGTTCACCGGCGTTACCGGCGTGTCCGGGGTCTGGCTGCCGCACCCCGCCATCAGCAATGTCAGGGCCAGCACCAGGGCCAGCAGGAATTTTCCATATCTTTTCCGCATAGGGGAACACCTCCATTTATAGCACCGAAGCTGCATCAGGTTTTGTATAAGACGTCACAGCGTGTTTTCACACGCTCAGCTTGTCAAAAAAAGCCTCGCAGAGTTTGCCGCCCGCAGGCGGCAAAGCAAGTTTAATCCGTTTTTTGCGGCGGCGTGTACGTCGCAAAAAACACTTCTCAGTCTGCAAGTGTGGAATTTGTCCGCTTTCAGCGAACAAATTATGCGCGCAGCAGACTGCAAGCCTTTTATCCCCAAAGGGCTTGCCCTTTGGGGATAAAAAGAAAAGCACGGCCGAAGCCGTGCTTTTCCGGTTAAATCGGTTGTTTACTTGCCCATGGGGGCGCCGCAGTGGGGGCAGAAGTTGCTGTCGGACACGGTGCCGCAGACGGAGCAGGTCTTGGCATTGCCGGACTCCTCCTGGGGCTCCTCGTCCTGGGTTTCCTCCTTGCGCTTGGCGGCCTCCAGCTGAGCGATCTTCTCCTTGGAGGCGTTGACGGCGGCCACGACGTCCTTCACGGCGTCGGGCAGCTCACCCTGAAACTCGGAGACGAACCACTCGCCGATGGCCCGATAGTTCTTCTCGATCTCCCGCTGCTCGGAGAGAATTTCCATGTTCACCTTGGCGGCGTCGGTGGCAGCCTTGGCCTTCTCGGTGGCGGTCTCCGCCAGATCCTTGGCCTTTTCGGCAGCCGCACCGGCCACCAGCTGGGCCTTCTTGGTCAGTTCATCAAAAAATGCCATAGCAATGATCTCCTTTCAGAATCTGAATAATCATGATAAGTATACACCAACGCGGTAGGTTTGTCAATGCTCGATCCAGTCGGAGGCACGGGACACGGCGCGCTTCCACAGGCGATAGTCCCGGTCGCAGTCCGCCTGGGGCCGCAGGGGTTCAAACACCCGCTGGCTCCGGCGCAGACGGGTCAGCTCCTCCAGATCGCTCCACACGCCGCAGCTGAGGCCAGCCAGGGCCGCCGCGCCGAAGGCGGTGGTCTCCACCATCCGGGGCCGGTCCACGGGGATGCGCAGCAGATCCGCCTGCAGCTGCATGAGAATGTCCGACACGCTGGCCCCGCCGTCCACCCGCAGGGCGGTGATGTCGCACCCGGCGTCCTGCCGCATGGCCAGCATCAGGTCCGTCACCTGATAGGCGATGCACTCCAGCACCGCCCGGGCGATGTGGGCCCGGCCCGTGCCCCGGGTGACGCCCAGAATGGCCCCCCGGGCGTACATATCCCAATACGGCGCCCCCAGGCCGGTGAAGGCCGGCACCACCACCACGCCGCCGGAGTCCTCCACGGACTCCGCCAGACGGTCACACTCCGGGGCGGAGTCGATCAGGTGCAGCTCGTCCCGCAGCCACTGGATGGTGCTGCCGCCGTTGAAAACGCTGCCCTCCAGGGCGTAGGCCGTGCGGCCCTCCACCTGCCAGGCCACGGACGTCACCAGCCCCGCCCGGCTGCGGACGGGCTTTTCCCCCACGTTCATCAGGGTGAAGCAGCCGGTGCCGTATGTATTCTTGGCCTCGCCCGGGCGGAAGCAGGTCTGGCCGAACAGGGCAGCCTGCTGGTCCCCTGCCGCGCCGCACACCGGCACTCCCGCCAGCTTCTCCAAACCGGGAATGCCCTTTTTCACCAGGCCGTATACCTGACTATTGGCCACGGGAAGGGGCAGAATAGACATGGGTATCTCCAGCAGCTCGCAGAGCTCCGCATCCCAGCACAGGCGGTGGATATCAAAGAGCATGGTCCGGGAGGCGTTGGAGTAGTCCGTGACGTGGGAGCCGGTCAGCTGCCAGATGAGCCAGGTCTCCACCGTGCCGAACAGCAGGTCCCCCCGGTCCGCCTTTTCCCGGGCGCCGGGGACGTTGTCCAGCACCCAGCGGATCTTGGTGGCGGAGAAGTAGGCGTCGATCAGCAGGCCCGTGGCGGACTGGATGCGCTCCTCCAGCCCCCGGCGCTTCAGTTCCTCGCAGAACTCCGCCGTCCGGCGGCACTGCCAGACGATGGCGTTATATACCGGCCGGCCGGTGGTCTTGTCCCAGAGAATGGTGGTCTCCCGCTGGTTGGTGACGCCGATGCCGGCCACCTCCCCCTCCAGCCCGGCTGCGGCCTGGGCCGCCGCGCGGCGCTCCGTCTCCCAGATCTCCATGGGGTCATGCTCTACCCAGCCGGGCTGGGGATAGAGCTGGCGGAAGGGAAACTGGGCCTTGGACACAATGTCGCCCCGGCGGTCAAACACGATGGCCCGGGAGCTGGTCGTCCCCTGGTCCAGCGCCAGAATATAGGTTCCCATAGAAGTCTCCTCTTTCTTTTTGTTTCAGAGTATGCTAATATAGGGTATTATAGCACAGAAAGGACAGGATTACCATGACGGATTTCCAGGAATTTACCTTTCTTTCCAGCGACGGCCGCACCCAACTTCACGGGGCACAGTGGACTCCGGCGGACCGGGAGCCCATTGCCGTTTTACAGATCGCCCACGGCGTGGCGGAGCACATCCTGCGGTATGACGATTTTGCCCGGTATCTCAACGACCGGGGCATCCTGGTGGCGGGACACGACCACCTGGGCCACGGCAAGTCCCTGCCGGAGGGCGGCACGCCGGTGTATTTCGGCGACAGAGCCACCTGGGAGACGGTGGTGGACGACATCCACCTGCTCCATGACCGGCTGCGGGAGCAGTATCCGGATCTGCCCATCCTGCTGATGGGCCACAGCATGGGGTCGTTCCTGTCCCGGTCGTACCTGATCCGCTATCCCGGCACGGTGGACGCCGCCATCATCATGGGCACCGGCTGGCAGCCGGAGATGACCATCCGGGGCGGCCTGCTGCTGGCGGGAATTCTGTCCGGGCTCAAGGGGCCGGACGCCGTCAGCAAGATGGTGACGAACATGGCCTTCGGGGCCTATAACAAGGCCTTCGGCGACAAGCCCCGGACCCCCAACGACTGGCTGTCCGCCGACACGGACAACGTGGACCGGTATATGGCGGACCCCCTGTGCGGCGCGGACGCCACGGTGGGCCTGTTCCGCCAGATGCTGCGGGGGCTGCGGTTCAACCAGACCCCCGGGAACATCGACCGGATGGACAAAAACGCCCCCATCCTGCTGATTGCCGGGCAGGACGACCCGGTGGGCAACATGGGAGCCAGTGTCCGGCGGACCCACGACGCCTTCAAGCGGGCGGGGATCAAGGACGTGACCCTGAAGCTGTATCCCGGCCTGCGGCATGAAATTCTCAACGAGGCCGCCATGCGGGACACGGTTTACGGCGACATCGGGGCCTGGCTGGACCGGGTGCTGGGCTAACGCAGAGACGCCAGCAGGTTGGGCAGGCCCAGCAGGTCCACGTTGTGGGTCCGGCGCAGCAGGCGGACGGTGAAGAAGCTGTCCGCCGTCAGCACCAGCAGCAGGGCCAGACCCGCCCCGGCGGGGGCGTGCAGGGCGATGGGGTGCAGCAGGGGCTGCACCTGCCGGAGGGCGAAGGCCGTCAACGGACCCCATATCACCGCAAAGGGCACGCAGACCCGACGGTTCAGGTCCATGTGGGTGCCGGAATAGTCCCAAAACATGACCCCCAGCAGCTTGTCATAGAGGAAGTGCACGGCGTATTCCACGGCGGTGGCCGTGAGGCCGCCGTAAAAGGCCAGGCGGAGGAAGCCCCGGGTCAGGTCGGCGGGCAGATGCAGCACCGCCAGCATGGCCAGGCCGTACACCGGGCACAGGGGCAGCAGGAGAAAGCACTTGCGCACCTGATGCCGGGCCCCGGTGACGGCGGCGAAGATTTTTTCCAGCAGATATCCCAGAAAGCTATACAGACAAAACAGCCACAGCCAGTACACGGCGACGCCTCCCTTCCCCCTCATTCTGCCCCGGGAGAGCTGCCGCGATACCCGGGCAAAGGCGGGGAAAGGGAGGAAAGATATGGACCAGTGGGAGCAGCTGCGGCAGCAGTGCATGAGCTGCCGGGCCTGCGGCCTGGCGGATACCCGGACCAACGTGGTGTTCGGGGTGGGGTCCCCCACGGCGGAGGTGCTGCTGGTGGGCGAGGCCCCCGGGGCCAGCGAGGACCAGCAGGGCGAGCCCTTTGTGGGAGCCGCCGGGAAGCTGCTGGACGATATGCTGGCCATGATCGGCCTGCGGCGGCAGGAAATCTACATCACCAACAGCGTCAAGTGCCGCCCGCCCAAAAACCGGGACCCTCTGAACACCGAAAAGGACGCCTGCGCCGGATTTCTGCGGCGGCAGCTGGAGCTGATGCAGCCGAAGATCCTGGTGTGCCTGGGACGCATCAGCGCGGCGGAGATCATCAGGCCGGATTTTAAGATCACCCAGGAACACGGGCAGTTTTTTGAGAAAAACGGCATGTGGATGACAGCCCTGTATCACCCGGCGGCCCTGCTGCGGGACCCGGGCAAGAAGCCGGAGACCTTCCAGGACCTGAAGCGCTTGCAGGCCAAGATCCGGGAGGTCTGCACCCGGACGCCCATGGAATTTGCATAATCGTGAAAGAGGCCCCCGTTTTCGCTCAGCGAAAACGGGGGCCTCTTTGACTGTCTCAAATCAGGGCTCCATGTTGCGGATCTCCTCCAGCAGGGCGTCCAGGCTGTCGCGATCCAGGGTCTGGGGCTTGTCCTCCGGCTCCTCCGGGGCTTCCTCCGGCGTTTGGGGAGTGGGTTCCGGTTCCGGCACAGGCTCCGGTTCAGCCGGGACTTCCTCGCTTACCGGGGCCTCCGGCTCCTCAGCCGGGACTTCCTCCTCCGGCGGCGTGACAGCCTCCGGGGCGGGGGCTTCCTCCGCCGGGACGCTTTCCGGCACGATCACCGGGGGAACCGGCGTCTCCTCCGAAGCGGCGGGGACCTCCGGCTCCGGTACAGGTTCCGGCACAGACTCCGGCGTTTCCGGTACAGATTCCGGCTCCGCCGGGGACTGGGGCGGCTCCATCTGGGCCGGATGGTCCGGCAGACGGCGGCGGCTGCGGGCAATGCCCACGGCCCGGCCGATAAAGAACAGCAGCACCAGCAGAATCACCAGACCGGCGGCCAGAATGGCGTACATGGGGAGCCAGCGGTTCAGGGGCAGGTCCACCGGGGCGCACAGGGCCGTCCACAGGGCCCGGAAGGGGCCGGTCTGGGTCTGGGTCTCCTCCGGAGAGGGATCCTCCGGCTCCGGCTGGCCGATCTGGGGCAGGGTACCAGCAAAGGCCGGCATCCGCACCACATGGACCGTATAGTCCCGGGTGGCGCCGTCCTCGGCGGTGCAGGTGACGGTCAGCAGGTTGTCGCCCTCCTTCAGGGACGCATCGGGCTGGGTGACGCCCAGGGCCTTGCTGTCCTTGGCGGTGGCGGAAAGGGAGATCTTGGAGGTCTCATAGGGGACATACACGGCGTATTCCGTGATTTCCGGGGAAAAGGCCGGGGACAGCTGCCCCGTGGAGGGGGTCAGCTCCGACAGGGACGCGTCGCTGCTGAGAGTGCCGTTGGGGTCCGGCTGCCGGGTGACGGAGATGGTGTATCGCCGGGAGGCCCCGTTGGCAGCCGTAACGGTCAGCACCACCGTGTTGACGCCAACGGACAGCTGGTTGCCGCTGACGGATACATCGGCCCCGCCGTCGGCGGCCCGGTAATCCAGGGGCAGTCGGGACACGTCATAGGGTACGGTGACGCTGTATTCCGTGGTTCCGGCGGAGAAGGCCGGAGACAGGGCATAGTCCCCGCAGGACAGGCCCGCCAGATTGGCGTTGCCGGAGGGGGGCGCGGCCACGCTGGCCGCCCAGGACGCGTCGTTCAGGGACTGGTCGCTGTTGCCGTCGGTGGCCACAATGTCGGTGATGGTGGCGCTGACCCGGGTCCCGGCGGCCACGCCGGACTTCACCTGGAAGGTGACGGCCAGCACAGCGGCGCTGCCGGTGATGGGATTGGACAGGGACTGGTCATAGGCCAGCAGGTTGCCGCCGCTCATATCCACGGACCAGCTGGAGCCCACCAGCTGGCGGGTGCCGGTAAGGGTCAGGGCGCTGCTGTCGTAGTGCAGCACGGCGGTGATGCCCTGGATGTTGGAGCCGCTGACGGTGAAGGTGACGGTGACGCTGTCACCGGCCCGGACACTGCCGGAGCCGGAGAAACTGGCCCCGGCGGCCTCCGCCGTTACCGGAGCCAGGCCCCACAGCAGCAGCGCCGCCAGCAGGCCCGCCAGGACGGATGAAATTCTCTTTCTCATGGGTCAAGCCCTCCTGCTCAGTTGGGTTGGATGGTGCCCCGGCCCAGCAGATACGCCTGCAGCCGGATCATGTCGGTGATGGTGACCTGGCCGTCGCCGTTCAGGTCCGCCGCCTGAAGGGCAGCGCCGGTGAGGGTGTTTTTGCCCAGCAGATGGGCCTGCAGCCGGACCATATCGGTGATGGTGACCCGGCCGTCGCCGCTGAGGTCGCCGGTGACCACGGTGGTCAGGGTCTGGAGGGTCTGGCCGTCCCGGGCATAGGTGACGGTCATGCCGGTGCCCACAGGGCCCTCGCCCTGGACCGGCAGGGTGATGTAGTCGCTGGGGGACAGGCCCGCCAGCAGCTGCCGGGCGGTGGTGCCCACGGGGATGGCCCGCAGATAGCCGCCGGCGATGCGGTAGGCCCCGGTGGTGATCTCCTGGGGATAGCTCTCCACCGCCTTGGCCTCAAACTGGGCGGTGAAGGTGACGTTGCCGGAGATGGTCATGCCGCTGGTGTAGCCCTGCCAGCCGGTGAAGGTGTAGGTCTGTCTCTTATACACATCTCCGAGCCCACGAGACTAGGCATGATCTC
>ERZ1026915.1367-NODE-1367-length-10189-cov-7.919084_pt1 | contig 10189 bp, 6 predicted proteins | sample MGYA00519466_ERZ1026915 | MGnify/ENA primary metagenome ERZ1026915 (study PRJEB26926, sample SAMN06164884) | human gut metagenome | biome: ENVO:00009003; feature: ENVO:2100002; material: ENVO:00002003 | host: Homo sapiens | place: USA | collected 2012 ... | reverse complement strand
CTCACGGCCTCTTGAACCCCATTCAAGCGCGCTACCAAAACTGCGCTACACCCGGATATCTGCAAGCGGTTATCGCTCACAGCTCAATTAGTATACTTGATTCAGGGTGTTTTGTCAAGCTTTTTCTGCCAGGTTTTTGCAAATAAATTTTCAAAACTCCGGCTCGTTTTCCTGCAGCGGCTGATCCCTTGCGGGAAATGTTTCAAATTCAACAGTGGCAAGTGCAATTGCAAACACACTCTCGGCACCGGCTGCCAGCAGCGCCTGTGTGCAGGCTGCTGCCGTGGCACCGGTAGTGATCACATCGTCTACCAAAAGCACCTTTCTGCCCTCCACAAGTTCCGTGTCCGTCACCCGGAAGGCACCCGCCACATTGGCAAGGCGCTGCTCAAAGGGCAGGCCCGCCTGATGCCGCTTTGCACGAGTGCGGCCCAGTGCTTTCGGGTACAGCGGTATCCCCAGTGCGCGGGCCAGCGGCACCGCCATGAGCTGCGGCACATTGTAGCCGCGCACTCTGCCGGATACCGGTACGGGAACGATGCAGTCGTACCCAAGGGACATGCCTTCCACAAGCTCCGGCACCGGTTCTGCACCGGCCATATGCATCTCGCTGCCAAAGGCCAGCTTTGCCAGCCAGAGGCCCAGCTCCACCGCCGCCCACGGTGCAGCATGGTATTTTGTATGCAGGATGCCGCGCCGCACACAGCCCTCATACCGGAACGGTGCTGCTGCACCGGTCAGTTCCCCTAAATAATGCTGAGAAGCGTCCAGCCGCATTCCCGGCTTCCTGCGCAGCTCTTCCAGCTCCGCGGCACAATCCGGGCAGACAGGCACACTGCCCAGCACCCGATCACAAAACGGGCAGCGGCGCGGATACACCAGCTGTCTTGCCCCGCGCAGAATGCGGCGCGGGACGCTGTAATAATCCATCAGTCCTTTTTGACGGCCACGATCACACGCACGCGCTTGCCCGCAGCACAGCCAAAGTTATCGTACCAGCCGGTCAGGTAGTAGCCCTCCGAGTTGACCTCGGTCAGCTTGGTGGCGTAGTACTGACCCTTGTACCACAGATACACCTGTGCGTCGTCCGCCATCTCAAAGCGGGTGCCGTTGCTCATGACCGACGCTGCACCCACCTGATCGATCTTCATGGGCATGAGCTGGACCATCGTCCGCACGCTGCCGGTCGTCTCTCTGCGGGCTGCAACACCACCTACCAGCACCGGATATTTGACGTTGGTGGTGAAAGCTACCTGCGAACCATTGACATAGCACACATAGGTAGCACCGCCGCCAATATAGCGGAAGATGGACGCATACGGTTCGCCTACAAGGCTGCCCACCTGCCGCAGACCAAGGCTGAGCAGGCTATCCGTGTTGGCTGTGATCTTCTGCCACAGAGTGGAGAGGATGTCGCCGTTGATCACACCCCACAGCACTTCGCTGGTGGTGGGCACCAGAACATCCTTCAGGTCGTCCACGATCTTATCCTGCGTATCCGTGCTGTCGCTCTTTCCGGTGGAAATGATCTTGGCCAGCGTCTGCAGTTCCGAGTAGTTGACTGCCACATTCTTGATATCATCCAGCACGCCGTAGGTCCACAGGTCGCCGGTGACATCATTCAGGATCAGGCGGTCGATCTCGCCCTTCTCATTCAGCGTATAGTAGCGGACGTTCAGAAGATTCAGGTCTGTCCCCGCTAGGCGGCTGGGACGAACCGTCCCAGCCACACCCTCCGCAGTTGTATCCAGAATCTGTACATCGTCGGCAAGGGCATAGCTGCCCAGTGCCGTTGCATCTGCATTGACCTTGCCGGTAACGACCTTGTTCTCGATGCCGCTCACGGACTCGCCTTCCGGCGTTACGCAGATCTCTACCAGCCAGCCCTTTGGGTAGTTCAGGCTTTTGTCCACATTCACAGTGCGCTGAACACCATCGGTGCACATGACAGCCACGCGCTGCAGCACATCCGCGCCGTTATCTTCCACAAGGCTGCGGGCTGCGCCCTGCACCACGCCGTAGAACACCTCGTCGGCCTCTGCGCCGGTAATAACATCCGCCGCCTCATTGTTCATGCCCAGCAGCAGAGTGACCACTTCGCCCACGCCGCCGCCGTTCAGGCTGGACACCTTGGAAGCCACCGCTGTGCTGCCCAGCTGATAGCTGGTGCCTGCCACGGTAACCGCCGTGGGTGCGCTGGCGCTGGGCGAAACGGCAGTGATGCGGCCTGCTGCTTTGCGGGTGTAGATCCATACAGTCTGCAGACTTTCGCTGTAATAATACACATCGTAACGGTTCAGCTCTGCAGAAGCCGAGACCTTATCGTTGCGGTAGATGCTCACCGGCGTAAAAGGCAGCTGGGTGCCTTCCGCTGCCACAAAGGGTCCCTTCAGGCTCTTGAGCATTACCGTGGAGGTGTCCACCTGACCGTTCGAAACCGTAAAGCCCAGGCTGGTACCATAGGCGCTGCCAGAGGCGGTGTTTGCCGTGAGGGTGTTATACAACAGCAAAGCACAGTCCTCATAGTTCATGGCCTCGCTCTGGCTGCGGTTCAGCTGGTTACGCAGGCCCAGTTCCTGCGCCTTGTTCAGCTGTGCCGTCGGGAACACGCCGTTGAGGTCGGTCATTTTATAGCCCAGCAGCTTGAGCGCTGCGGTGCAGGCTTCTTCCAGCGTGACCGTATTATCCGGGCGGAATGTACCATCAGTATAGCCGTTCATCCAGCCCTGCTGCACCGCAATGCGCACATAGGGTGCCCACTGAGAGCTGCCGGGCACATCCTTATACAGTGTGCCCAGATTGCCCTGCTGGCTGGCGCTTTCGCGGTAGGCCGAAAAGGAGACCAGCATCTTGGCAAATGCACCGCGGGTGACGGCAGCATCCAGACTGCCGGTCTGGCTGGTATCCATAGCGCCCAGCGTGATGGCCGTCTGAATGGCCGAGTTGTTCAGGCTGGCCGCCGATGCCGGAAGCACCAGCACGGATACAGCCAGGCATGCTGCAAGCAGACATGCGAAAAGACGTTTTTTCATAGGTATATTCCCCTTCCTTGGTGTTTTGCAGTCCGGCGCAACGCCGGCAGAGAAGAGTTCAGTCATAGCGCAATGCTTCAATGGGGTTGAGCCGCGCTGCGCGCTTTGCGGGCAGGTAGCCGAACAGCACGCCAATCCCCACCGAGATGCCAAAGGCCACTGCGGTGGAATTGAAGGACGGGCTGACCGTGACCGTTGTGCCGCTGGTGAACATGGGCAGCACCTTGTTTGCTCCCATGGATACGATGTAGCCCAGTGCAATGCCCAGTGCGCCGCCGAGGGCCGAGGTGGTGGCTGCTTCCACCACGAACTGCGACAGAATGGTGTGTTCCTTGGCACCCAGTGCCTTGCGAATGCCGATCTCGCGGGTGCGCTCAGTCACCGACACCAGCATGATGTTCATGATGCCAATGCCGCCCACCAGCAGCGAAATGCTGGCAATGCCGGTCAGGATCACAATGACCATGTTGATCATGTTGTTCATTTCCTCCAGCCACTCGCTGGCGCTGTAGACATAGTAGCCGTTATCCGAGCCAAGCAGGCGCTGCAGTTCGCTTTCCACCGCAGACTTTGCTTCGTTGGCGCGGCCCTCATCCTCCATGACCGCGGCATAGTTGTTCACCGTGCTCTGGCTGGAAAGACGCATGGCCGTGGTATAGGGCAGGTAAACGCAGTCGTCATCGCTGCCCTGCTGCATGTCCGGATCGCTGACTTTGGCCGCCAGCACGCCCACGATGCGGAACTTGTTGGCACCGATCTTGAGCGTCTGGCCAAGGCCGTTGCCGCCAAAGGCCACACGGTTGAGGTAATCGCCGATGACACACACATGCTTGTTATCCTTCATATCCATGTACTGCAGGCCGCGTCCCTGCGCGATCTGGTAATTTTTCATGGCGGAATAGTTCTCGTCCACGCCGCTGATGTTGGACCAGCGGTAGCTGGTAGTGCCGATCTTCAGCGTGCCGCTGCCGCTGAAATCGATCTGCGGCGAAATGGACTGGATCAGCTCCGGGTACTCCGTGGGCAGCTTGTACATTTCCTCCACCGAAACGGTGCGGGAGCCGTTGCCCCACACCTGCACCGAAAGGGTGTTGGTACCCAGTGCCGAAAAGCTGTCGCGCATGCTTTTGGTCATGCCGTTGCCCAAGCCCACGATGACGATGACTGCCATAACGCCGATGATGATGCCCAGCATGGTAAGGAAGGTGCGCAGTTTGTTGCTCCACACATTCTGGATGGCCTGACGGAAGGTTTCAATAATCATGCTTTCTCCTCCTCATCCGGCGTTTCCGGCAGCAGCGTGGGCTGCACCACGGCTTCCGGTGCATGGGCATCGCCATCGTAGACCACCCGCCCGTCCTCCAGACGGATGATGCGGTCTGCCTGCACCGCAATGGAATTATCGTGGGTGATGAGCACCACGGTGTGGCCCTCATCGTGCATCTGCTGCAGCATTCCCAGCACTTCGCGGCCGGTGTGGCTGTCCAGTGCGCCGGTAGGCTCGTCGGCCAGAATGACCGCCGGGTTCCGCACCAGCGCCCGAGCGATGGAAACACGCTGCTGCTGGCCGCCGGAAAGCTGGTTTGGGCGGTTCCTGAGCTTATCGCCCAGACCCACCTGCTCCAGCACCTCTTTGGCCCGGGCGTGGCGCTCGGCGCGGCCGATGCCCGCATACACCAGCGGCACCTCCACGTTCTCCATCAGGTTGAGCCTTGGCAAAAGGTTGTACTGCTGGAAGATGAAACCCAGCATCTCGTTGCGGACGGATGCCAGCTCATTGCGGCTCATCCTGCCAACGTCTTTTCCGTTCAGGCGGTAGGTTCCGTGGGTGGGCACATCCAGACATCCGATGATGTTCATGCAGGTGGATTTGCCGGAGCCGGACTGGCCCACGATGGCCACGAACTCGCCTTTTTCGATTTTCATGGTGATGTGGTCTGCAGCCTTTACCGTGGTGTCACCCATCTGGTAATACTTGCACACCTCATCAAACTCGATCAGAGCGCTCATGCATTCCTCCTGTGTCAGCCCAGATAGACCACGCCGTCTGCCTGAGACGGATTCACGGCATCCTCTGCGGAGCCCTGCTTTTCCTCGGCTTCCACAGGCTCTTCCGCCGGTACGGTCCCGTTTTCCGGTTCTTCTTCATCGACCATGCTGTTCGCAGCATCGGCGCCTTCCTCGCCCTCGGTGCCCTCTGCATCCGCCTCGTAATAGCCGCCGTCGTCATAGTACGTATCGGTACTTGCTGCGGCAGAGTCGTAAGCCACCGTGTCATTGCCGGTCAGCCCGCTGACGATCTGGGTGTAGTTGTCATCGCTGACGCCGGTCTTGACCGGCACATACACATAGCCGTCCGGCGCGATCATGCCCGGGTCTGCGTTGACTGCGCTGGGGGAGTCCTGCGTGACCAGCACATAGCCGCCGCGCACGATGGCAGCGTTGGGCACGGTAAGGGTATTCTTTGCCTGTGCCACCACGATCTCAGCATTGGCGTTCATGCCCGGGCGCAGGCCATCGGTCTCATCAATGCGCACCTTGACCGGGTAGGTGGTGGTGCCGCCGTTGGAGGTACCCTTCATGGAAACACGGGTCACAACGCCGGTATAGGTCTTGTCCGGCACGGCATCCGCCGTGACCTGCACGCTCTGACCCACCGACAGGCTGCTGACCTGCAGCTCGTCCACGTTCAGGGTCATCTCCAGATAGCTCAGGTCAAAGATCGTGCACAGGTCCGAGCCGGCGGACAGCGCGTCCCCGGCCTTGGCATTCTTTTCAATAATGGTACCGCTGATGGGCGAGGTGATGGTGTAGTTGTTCATGGCCTCCTGCAGATTGTCCATGTTCAGCTCGGCGCTGCGCAGGCTCTCGGCGGCAGACTGGATGGCCTCGGTCAGGTCCTCGCCGCTGATCTGCAGCACGATATCGTCCTTGTTCACGGCTCCGCCTTCCGGCACATTGATGGCCGTCACGGTACCGGCGGCAAGGGCAGTCAGGGTGCGCTCTGCCTGATACTCAAAGCACTTGGCGGCAATGCAGTTCACGCCATTGATGGTTGCCGTTGCTGCCTGCGCAGTGGTCAGGCCGCCTGCATTGCGCACAGCAATGGTCACGGTGCGGGTGAGTAGGTTGCCGGTGCTCAGAGCATCGGTGCCGGTCACAGCGGTCACGGTGCCGGTCAGCATTTCAAAGGTGCCGTCCAGCGTCACCTCTGCGCTCTGGCCCACCGAGAAGGTGGCGGCATCTGCTGCCGGGAACTCCAGCCGCAGCACCATTTTGGAGCTGTCACGGATGACCGCCACTTCCTGACCGCTGGTCACTTCGTCGCCCTTGGCCACCTTGAGGGCACTCACAACACCTGCCACCTCGGCGCGGACATACTGGCGGTCTGCCGTCTTGTCGTAGCTGCGCTGTGCCTGCTGCAGAGCAATGGACGCCTGCTCCGCCTTGGTGGTGGCATCAGAGGAGTCCACTGTGTACAGCACGGTGCCTTCCTCCACGATGTCCCCTTCCTCAAAGCTGCTGGTCAACACCTTGCCCGCTACCAGCGACTTAACATTATATGTATTGGCAGGGTTCAGAGTGCCGGTTCCGCTGAGGGTGTTGGACACATCCCGTTTGGACGGCGAGACCTGCACATAGTTGATGTCCGTATTGGCGTTCTGTGCCTTGTCCGGGCGCAGGATGAACCATCCGCCCAGCACGGCCACGCACACTACCGGCACCATCCATTTCCAGTTCTTGCGGAAAAAGGCTGCTGCTTTGCCGCCCTTCGCTGCGGGCTTTGCCTCACCCGCAGCCGTCTGCTGTACCGCAGCATCCTGCTTCTTTTTAAAGATCATGCTTGCTGTTTCCTCCTGTATCTTTCAGGGCATGCCCTGGTTTCGGTATCGGGCGCAGGCTTTGCAAAAGCGCGCGATAAAGAGTTTATTGTTAGTTTATCGCATTTTCGTCTATTACACAAGCGTCTAAATTTTGTTTTGACGCATTTGTGTCAAAGTTTTACCCAACTTTCACACCGTGCCCTCTTTTGCCTTCCAGACAAAACAAAAGAGACAGTGCCCCGCTCTTGCAGGGTACTGCCTCTTTTTTTGAAGCACGATCTTTATTCAGCTGTAGTTTCCACTACCACATACACCCCGGCAGGGACGCATGCAGCCCATGCGCCGTCCTTGTCCAGCCAGCCGAATTGCTCGCACACATGGTCCGGGCACTGACTGTCCAAAAACGCGATGGCACCATCCTTTACCTGCAGATGCACGACATAATTGCCCATATCATACAGGTAATCGTGGTCTGTATCCAGCGGCAGAGTCTCGGTGATGCCATCGCCAAAATCGACGGTGGCCTGCAGGCCGCTGCCCTTGCTGCTGTGTGCTGCGCGCACGCCGAAATACAGCGCTGCTGCCAGCACAAGGATCACTGCAGCAAAGATCAGGTTCTTCATCCATGGCTTCAGGCCTTTGGAGCCGGAAGCGTTTTCAGGTGCTTTGCGGGTACTCATGCAGCGTAGTCGCTGGCAGCCTTACCTGCAATGCGGCCAAACACGGTGAAGTCTGCAACAGCGTTGCCGCCCAGACGGTTTGCACCGTGCACACCGCCAGTGACCTCACCTGCTGCAAACAGGCCGGGGATCACAGTGCCGTCCTCCTTGAGGACTTCGGTGTTGGTGTTGATGGTCAGGCCGCCCATGGTGTGGTGCACACCGGCAGTGACCTTGATTGCATAGTACGGAGCAGTATCCAGCGGGTTTGCAAAGCTGGTGCGGCCAAAGTCGGGGTCATTCTTGGCCTCAACATAGCCGTTCCAAGTCTTCATGGTCTCGGCAAAAGCAGCCTCATCAACGCCCATTGCCTTGCCCAGCTCCTCGTAGGTCTCGCCGGTCACGGTGTAGCCCTTCTTGATGTAGCCCTGAATGACGCTGGAAGCATCGACCATAGCCTGATCGACCACCAGCCAGCTGTAGCTGCCAGTCTGAGCGATCTCAGCAGCAGAGACCACGTCACGGGTGCCTACTTCGTCGATGAAGCGCTTGCCCTCGGCGTTGATCAGCACAGCGCCGTCGCCGCGCAGACCCTCGGTGATCAGGGCAGCGGTGTTGGCCTCAACGGTGGGGTGGATCTGGATCTGGTCCATATCCACGGTGCCAGCGCCGATGGCGGTGGCCATCTCAATGCCCTGACCCTGAGCGCCGGCAGCGTTGGTGGTCATGAAGCCCTTCAGCTCAGGCTTGTACTCGACAACCATGTCCAGATTTGCGCCGAAGCCGCCGGTGGTCAGCACCACAGCCTTGGCGTTCACAGTGACGGTCTCGCCGGTAGAACCGGTGGCCTTGATGCCCACAGCAGCGCCGTTCGCATCGGTCAGGATCTCGTTGGCGGTGGTGTTCAGCAGGATCTGAACGCCAGCCTTCTCACAGTTCTCCTCCAGCAGGGGGATCATGTAGGAACCGACAGAAACGGTCTTGCCCTCTGCGTCCACAGGGCGATGGATGCGCTTGACGGATGCGCCGCCAAAGCTGGAAACGCTGTGCAGGGTGATGCCGTGCTCGTCCAGCCAGTCGATGGCATCAGCAGAGTTGGAGCACAGGGTCTCCACCAGAGCAGGGTCGTTGATGCCCTTGCCGCCGATCATGGTGTCCAGCTCCATCAGCTCAACAGAGTCGAAGTAGCCGGTGGGGTTCTTCTGGTACTCTGCCCACTGCTCAGAGACGGTCTTTGCCAGAGCGGTGATGGTCTCGTTGTCAGCGTACTTTTCAGCAGCGGTCTTCAGGGTCTTTTCGACACCGGCAGACTCGCCGAACTCGTTCTCATCCTGATACACGGTCTTGCCGGCGTTCATGCCGCCGGTAGCGCGCACAGAGTTGCCGCCCACCATGGCCTGGCTCTCCACGATCACAACGCTCTTGCCCTCGGCAGCAGCGGTGATGGCAGCGGTCATGCCTGCGCCGCCTGCACCCACGATGACAACGTCAGCGTCAACGGTGGAATCCTCGGCCTTGGTCGCGTCGGCCTTGACCTCGATCTTATAGTCGTCAGCATTCAGGCCGGCGGCGGTCAGGGCAGCGGCTGCTGCCTCCTTGATGGCGTTGGAGGTGATGGTCGCGGTGGACACGCCGTCCACGGCGATGCTGCCGGTCTCAGCGATCTGAGCGGGCAGCTGCTCCAGTGCCAGCGTACCGATGCCGGGGGTCTCGTCCTTACCCTCAGCGGTGCAGCCGGTGATCTTGCCGTCTTCCAGCGTCAGGGTAACGGTAACGTCGCCGCCCATACCCTTGGCAGTGCCGGTGAAATCGCCGGACACGCCGCCTGCGGTGGAAGCGGACTTGCTGCCGCAGCCGTAGCCCAGCAGACTGACACCCACAACAACCGCCATGGCCAGCGCAGCCACGCTCTTGCGGATCTGATTCTTTTTCATTGTTTCTTCCTTCTCATATTCGGGTTGCTTGTGTTCGGACATCTATCAGCAAAAAAGGGGGAGCTGCTCATTCGGAAAGCAGCTCCCCCTCGCTGAAACTTAGAAAAGACTTAGGCGTTAGCCTGAGCTGCAGCAACAGCGCATGCGACGGTAGCGCCGACCATGGGGTTGTTGCCCATGCCGATCAGGCCCATCATCTCAACGTGTGCAGGCACAGAAGAAGAACCTGCAAACTGAGCATCACCGTGCACACGGCCCAGAGAGTCGGTCAGACCGTAGCTTGCGGGGCCTGCGGCCACGTTATCGGGGTGCAGGGTACGGCCCGTGCCGCCGCCGGAAGCGACGGAGAAGTACTTCTTGCCGTTCTCGATGGCCCACTTCTTGTAGGTGCCTGCAACCAGATGCTGGAAGCGGACGGGGTTGGTGGAGTTGCCGGTGATGGAGCACTGAACGTCCTCCTTCTTCATGATGGCAACACCTTCCATAACGTCGTTTGCACCGTAGCACTTGACAGCTGCGCGCTCGCCCTCAGAGAAGGGGATCTCCTTGACAACGGTCAGGGTCTGAGTGGGGATGTCGTACTCAGTCTGAACATAGGTGAAGCCGTTGATACGGGAAATGATGTAAGCTGCATCCTTGCCCAGGCCGTTCAGGATGACGCGCAGGGGGGTCTTGCGGACCTTGTTTGCAGTGCTGTCTCTTATACACATCTCCGAGCCCACGAGACTAGGCATGATCTC
>ERZ1026915.1366-NODE-1366-length-10202-cov-14.377846_pt1 | contig 10202 bp, 6 predicted proteins | sample MGYA00519466_ERZ1026915 | MGnify/ENA primary metagenome ERZ1026915 (study PRJEB26926, sample SAMN06164884) | human gut metagenome | biome: ENVO:00009003; feature: ENVO:2100002; material: ENVO:00002003 | host: Homo sapiens | place: USA | collected 2012 ... | reverse complement strand
AAGGCATGGGCTACAAGGAGTACACCGAAGCCAAACGCGGCACGAGCTGGAAGCAAAAGCTCAAGCAGACCATCGACCGGCTTGTCATCACAGCAAAGGACTACGATGACTTTCTACGGCTTATGCAGGAAGCCGGATATGAAATCAAGACCGGCAAATACATCTCTTTTCGAGCTGAAGGTCAGGAGCGGTTTACCCGATCTAAAACCATCGGTGAAAACTACACCGAGGAACGTATCAAGGAGCGGATTGCCGGACGGACGCCGCGCAGAAGTCAGAGACAGATCGCGCCGAAAGGCATCTCCCTTATTGGGGATATTCAAGAGCGCATCAGGCTTATCGACAGCAGGGGCTACGAGTACAAAGCCAAGCTCACGATCCTCAAGGAAGCGGCACGGACGCTCAACTATCTCACCGAGAATAATCTGCTTCAATACGCCGACCTTGAGAAGAAGGTCGAGGACGTTCACGGCTCCTATGACCGCACCGGCAAGGAACTGAAAGTCGTTGAGGCACGTCTGCGTGAAGTCCAGCCGCTTATCAAAAACATCTCCAACTATCAGCGGCTCAAGCCCGTGTATGACGCCTTCCAGAAGTCAAAAGACAAGCCGGGTTTCAAGGCAAAGCATGAGGCAGAGATTGTGATCTTTGAGGCGGCAAGGAGTACGCTGCTTGCCATGCAGGGCGATGAAAAACTGCCGAGCTTGAAGACGCTCCAAGCAGAGCAGCAGCGACTTCTTGAAGAGCAGCAGCGGCTCTATGATGAACGTGCGAAGCTCAAAAAGGAAGCTCGGATGATCGACACCATGAAAGCAAATGTAGATATTTTCCTCAAGCCGAGTGTAGTCCAAGAGCCTGAGCAAATTCGAGATAATCAGAGAGAATAACAAAAAGACTGTGCTGGTTTTTTGATCGGCACAGTCTTTCCCTTTCCCTTTAGCTGTATATCATCCAGCTCAGAAAAATTGAACATCTCGTGCAAATCGGTCGTATTCACCCAAAGTTTACGAAACTCTATTGAATAGCAGACCTTCTTGTGCTATAATATAAGTTAGGTTTATTTTACATACTTTGCTGAGGTGAAAGTCATGAAAGCAAGCTACAAAAAATTGTGGAAACTGCTCGTCGATAAGGAAATGAGCAAGGGTGATCTTCATAAGGCGTCCGGTCTTTCTTCAAGCACAATGACCAAGCTCAGAAAAGGTGAAGATGTGTCAATGGAAGCTCTGAGAAAAATCTGCATTTGCCTTGGCTGCAATATTGGCGACATCGTGGAGTTTGTCCCTGACAACACAACACAGTCCTAAATATGGGACAGGCAATATGGTACAGTATGCTATTAGGAATGGAGCAAATATAATGGATCAGACGCACCCTTATAACGGCAGCTTAACTGCTGAACAGTTTCTCTTCTACGAGATAAGAATTGCTGCAAAATACTATGTTTCTGGCTTGAAAATTGATGAGGCAATCGAGCGGATTAAGAAGGATAACCTCTTTCAATATCCAACAGAGAGACAAGTTTCCCGTTTGGCAAGAGCTTGTTATAAGCGGCTGGACGCGCTCGGCAACGACCAGCTTGTTCACGAGCTTGCCTCTGCACCAAATGAGATTGCAAAGCAGATCAATCTATACGCGGTGATGAGGTATAATCGTTTGGTCTGGGAGTTTATGATTCAGGTGATAGGCGAAAAATACCGCAATCAGGACATGAACTTCTCAAGGAAAGACATGAATGCGTTTTTTTCCAGATTGCAAGCACAGGATGATTCTGTTGCCGCTTGGAGTGATGCGACAATCACCAAAATCAAAAGTGTTCTCGTTCGGATGCTGATAGAGACAGGGTATCTGGACGGGCTGAAAGACACCACGCTGAATCCCGTTTTTCTCTGTGAAGAACTTGAACGAGGTATCGAAGCAAACAACGATTATGATGCACTTCCGGCATTTAATTACTTTAGATAGGCGGGCGGACACGACCATGATAAAACAGGAATTAGACAGGATCAAAGAGCGTATCTCGAATAAGGATTTCCTTGAAAACAAAGGACTTAGCAACGAAGTTGGTATCCATGTTTTCTGCTACAAAGCGGAGGATGAGTTGATCGTTCAGGATTATATTCGCAGATTAAAAAGTGAGGTGAACACGCCATATCGGATCATTGAGTGCGACCTTTATGAAGTGTTTCTCTCCCTTTTGGAGGACAAGCGCATTCTGAAATCAGTTGCAGGGTTAGAAGAAAAACGAGGCAAAAAGTATCTTCTGGATCAGTTGCAGAAGATCGCCACACCGGAAGCTCTCCTTGCCAAGATGGACTATTCACCCCATATCAAAGGGCAGGATGTTCTCTTCATGACAGGAGTTGGAAAAATTCATCCGTTTATGCGTTCCCATAAGATGCTTGATAGTATGCAGCATCTCTTTGAAGACATCCCTATTGTGATGTTCTATCCCGGAACCTTCAATGGGCAGACGCTCAATCTATTCGACGAGTTCAAAGAAGGCAATTATTATCGGGCATTCAATCTGCTATAATGGAGGTAGCAACGTGAAAATACAGAATATGTTCCAGAAGGACATTGAAAGAGACATCAACGGCGTTATCAAGGTTATGCAGGATGATGACCGGAGTTTGGAACAGGAACTCAGCGAATACATAATTACCAAGGAGCTTCGCCGTCACTTCCGCACATTCTTTGACAACTACACAAAGGCTATCGACCAGCCGACTGATAAAATCGGCGTGTGGATTTCCGGCTTCTTTGGAAGTGGTAAATCTCATTTCCTGAAAATCCTCTCTTACCTGCTTTCCAATCAGGAAGTCTGCGGTAAAAGAGCGATTGACTACTTTGCAGACAAATTCGATGACCCGATGATGTATGCTCAGGCGGTTAAAAGTGTGTCCGTGCCTACGCAGTCTATCCTTTTCAACATTGACATCGAAGGTCCTCTCACGAAGGATAAGACCGCAGTGCTGCGCGTCTTTGCAAAGATGTTCTACAATCACTGCGGGTTTTACGGCGATGATCTGAAAATTGCCAAGCTGGAACGCTTCATTGAAAAGCAAGGCAAGACGCAGCAGTTCCGCGAAGCCTTTGAGAAGGTCAATGGTGCGCCTTGGACGGAGACCCGCGATTCCTTTGCGTTCTTTGAGGATGACATTGTTTCGGTTCTGCAATCTACGCTCGGCATGAGCGAACAGGCGGCGCGGAACTGGTTCAATGGTGAGGAAACGAATGAACTGAGCATCGCCCAGCTCGTAGCTGACATTCAGGAATATGTAGACGGCAAGGGCAAGGATTTCCGACTGCTGTTTATGGTGGATGAAGTCGGTCAGTACATTGGTGACGATGGTGACTTGATGATCAATCTGCAATCTCTTGTAGAAGAGATTGGCATTCGCTGCCACGGCAAGGTTTGGGTCATGGTGACAAGTCAGGAGGCGATTGACTCCGTTGTCCACATCACCGGTAATGACTTTTCCAAAATTCAGGGACGCTTCAATACGCGCCTCAGCCTTTCCTCGTCCTCCGTTGATGAAGTTATCAAAAAGCGTGTTCTGGCGAAAACAGATGCGGCAGATCAGCTTCTTCGCATGGTCTATGACAAGGAACACGCCGTACTCAAAAACCTCTATACTTTCAACAATCCCGTTCTTGACATCAAGGGCTTTACGGATGGTGCGGAGTTTTCTGCAACTTTCCCCTTTGTACCGTACCAGTTCATCGTGATCCAGAAGGTGCTTGCCGAGATTCGCAAGCACGGCAATTCCGGTAAACATCTGTCCGGCGGTGAGCGTTCCATGCTCTCCGGCTTCCAAGAAGCAGCACAGGATGTGAAGGATAAGGATGAAAATGCTCTGGTTCCATTCCATCTGTTTTACAATACAGTTCACACATTCCTCGAAAGCCCCATCCGACGGGTTATCGACCGCTGCCAGACTGCGGCAGACAATCACGATGGGCTTGAGCAGCAAGATGTCAGCGTCCTGAAGCTCCTTTACCTTGTACGTTATATTGAGGACATCAAGGCAAATATCGACAATATCTCCATCCTTATGATCGATGACATCCGTACAGATAAGATTGCGCTGCGGGCGTCAGTTTCCGCCTCACTGGAAAGGCTTCTCTCGCAGAACTACATTTCTCGCAACGGCGATACCTATGCCTTCCTGACGGACGAGGAACAGGACATAGCCATTGACATCAAGAACACACCGGTTGACAGTGCGCAGGTTATCACCAGCATTGCACAGACGGTTTACGGGGAAATCTACCCTTCCAAGAAATTCAAGTACGGCAAGTACGACTTCGCCTATGACCAATACATTGACGAGACCCTGAACGGCTCTGCTTGCGGTGGAATGCGGCTTCGCATTGTTACCGTTGCAAGCGACTACTATGGTGCGCCGAACGAACGGCTTATTATGGATTCTCAGGTCAACAATGAAGCAATCGTTGTGCTGTCCAATGAGACACCGTATTTTGATGAGCTGGAACAGGCGATGAAAATTCGTAAGTATGTCAAACAGCGGAATGTATCTCAGCTCCCTGAAAGCATTCAGGACATCATCCGCAAGCGGCAGCAGCAAGCGCGTATTCTGGAAGAAAGAGCGCGTAGCTATATTGAAAAAGCTATCGTCGGTGCAAAGGTCATTGTCCACGGCGAGGTCATGGACATCAAGACTGGTAACGCGAAAGACAAGCTGGACGCCGCGATGAACGGTCTGGTTGAGAGCGTCTATTCCAAGCTCAACATGGTCAACCGGTTCGTAGAGAGCGACGCAGACATTCTTTCCATCCTGAATGGAACGGATGACGGGCAGATTGCCTTCACCGGTCAGGGCGCAAACAACGAGGATGCGCTGAACGAGATCAGCCAGTGGCTTGAGCTTCAAAATCAGAAGATGCTCAGCACCTCAATGGGCGATGTGCAGCGCCGGTATCAGGCGATTCCCTACGGCTGGCGTGAAATTGATATTGCTGCGCTGATTGCTCGTTTGATCTCTCAGCAGAAAATCTCCATCAAATACGGCGGCGCTTTGGTTGGCAAGGACGAACGCAGACTGGTTGATTATCTGCGGAAAAAATCCGAGATTGACAAAGCCGTCGTTACCCGAAGGATTGCCCCTTCCGAAGACCTTATGCGCAAAAGCATTGCCTTCCTCCGGGACTATCTTGGCGCGATGGACATTCCTTCCGACGAGGACGGACTGATCCGCTTTGTGCTGGACACCTTCACTCAAAAACAGGAGCATTATCAGGAGCTTCTTGATAAAGCCTATTCTGAGTTCCGTTACCCGGAAAAGGAAGTTGTCACAAAAGCCCGCGACCTCATGAATGATGTTCTGAGTCAGCGCAGGGACAACGTTGCGCTGCTTACCCGCATGGTGCAGCGTCAGGAAGACCTTCTGGATTGCTCCGAGGACATGGATGGTGTGGAGTTCTTCTTCAAGTCGCAGCGCAGTGTATATGATGAGGCACGGCGTCAGATGGACCGCGTGAATAAGGAACGTGACTATTTTGCTTCTGACGCGGATGCGCTGGAGGTCTTCCATACCATTGCAACCATCCTTGCACAGCCGAAGCCCTATGACCGCATTGGTGAGCTGCCGGAGCTGATTCAGAAGGTCAAAACGGCATACTCTGGTCTGCTGGATTTGAAGAAGGATGAGGTTGCCGAAAACATCCGTCAGTGTATGCAGGACGTTCATCAGCTTGCAACAGAAGCGCGGGATGCAGGAGTTCTGCTGCGTCAGGCAGATGACTACTTTGTCGGCAAGCGAGAGGCGGCGAAGAACGCTTTCTCTCTCACCGAGCTGGACGCTATGATCACCCAGCTTCTCACATACAAGGATAATATCTGCCGACGCATGGAGGTAATGTCCGCTTCCCATCAGGAGGCAACGACACAGGGAGGCACAGGAACAGCACAGCCCGCCCCGAAAATGCCAAAAATCACAACGCTTCGCCGGTATGACCTCTGCTCTGTCAAGCGTCTGCAATCTAAGGAGGACATTGACCGGTATGTAGATGGAATCCGCGAGAAGCTGATGAAAACATTGGAAGGCTGCGACGGTGTGCAGATTAACTGATAACATTATAGAAGGGACAGAATGGTATGCAGGAAATTAGATGCCCCAAATGCGGTGAAGTATTTCAAGTCGATGAAAGCGGCTACGACCAGATTGCACAGCAGGTGCGTGATAGAGAGTTCGAGAAAGAGCTTGATCGTCGAAAAAAAGAGTTGGATGCTCAACGCGAACAGGAGCTTGAGATAATTCGCTTGCAGGAGGAAAAAGAGCATACTGCGAGTATCACCCAGAAAGATGCTGAGATTTCTGAGAAGGATCAAAAAATAGCAGAGCTGCAAGCCAAACTTGACGCCAGTGAAACGGCAAAGAAACTTGCTGTTGCAGAGGCGGTTGAACAGAAGAACGCGGAATTATCTCAAAAAGCGACTGAGATTGCCGACCTCAAGGGCGAACTAAAGAACAAGGAAACTGAGAGCCGCCTGAGCGAGAAGTCCCTTCAAGAGCAGTATGAAGAAAAGCTCAAGCTGAAAGACGAACAGATTGAGTATTACAAAGACTTCAAAGCACGGCAATCAACAAAGATGATCGGTGAGAGTTTGGAGCAGCACTGCCTGACACAATTCAATGCGATCCGAATGACGGCTTTTCCAAACGCCTATTTTGAGAAAGACAACGATGCCAAAACCGGCAGCAAAGGTGACTTCATTTACCGTGAGTGCGGTGAAGATGGTACGGAGTTCATCTCCATTATGTTTGAAATGAAGAACGAGGCTGATGAAACCGCCACCAAGCACAAGAATGAGGACTTTTTCAAAGAGTTGGATAAGGATCGAAACGAAAAGGGCTGCGAGTATGCAATTCTTGTCTCTCTTCTTGAGATCGACAATGAGCTATATAACAATGGCATTGTGGATGTGTCCTATAAGTACCCGAAGATGTATGTCATCCGTCCGCAGTTCTTCATTCCGATGATTACGCTGCTGCGGAATGCGGCAAAAAACTCCTTGCAATACAGACAGGAGCTTCAAATTGTTCGCAACCAGCAGGTTGACATCCGCAACTTCGAGGAAAACATGAACGCCTTTAAGGAAGGCTTTGCCCGAAACTATCGGCTGGCAAGCGAGAAGTTTTCAACGGCGATTGATGAGATTGACAAAACAATCGACCACTTACAGAAGACAAAGGCAGCACTTCTTTCTTCTGAAAACAATCTTCGCCTTGCGAACAACAAAGCGGAGGACCTTAGCATCAAGAAGCTGACAAAGAACGCTCCCTCTGTTAAGGCGATGTTTGATGAACTGGGGCAAGAGAAAGCGTAATACAAGCATAGTTAGGAGATAACGAGCATGAATAAAGGTGCAATACAGCGATTTGCAATCTGGGCGCGGAACGAGCTGATCGCTCAGGTGTCGCAGAGAGCTTATCAGTATGGAATCACGAAGGAAGGCTGCGGCGAGGCAAACGCCGTGACGGTAGGTGGACGCGCATTGACCGGCGATGAGCAGAAGCAGCGCAAGGAGCTTGTCGATCAGATCCGCTCAAAAGGCTACACACAGGTCATGGAAGAGGTTGCCTACACTTGGTTCAACCGCTTTATTGCCCTGCGCTTCATGGAGGTCAACAACTATCTGCCCTCCCATATTCGCGTCTTTTCCGACAGCACCGGTGCGTTCAAGCCGGAGATTCTGAGTGATGTCCTGCACCTTGACCTTGCGGGGCTGAACCGGGAGAAAGTTGCGGAGTATATCGAAAGCAACGACACCGAAGGTCTCTATCGCTATCTGCTTTTGACGCAGTGCAACGCCCTGAACGATCCTCTTCCCCGTATGTTTGAGAAAATGGGCGGCTATACCGAGCTTCTGCTGCCGAACAACATTCTGAAACAGGACAGCGTTCTCGGTCACATGGTCGCGGATATTCCCGAAGAGGACTGGACGGATCAGGTGCAGATCATCGGCTGGCTGTATCAGTATTACAACTCCGAACTCAAGGATGATACCTTTGCGCTGCTCAAGAAGAATGTGAAAATCACCAAAGAGCGCATCCCTTCCGCAACACAGCTCTTCACTCCGGACTGGATCGTCCGCTACATGGTTGAAAACAGCCTTGGCAGAATCTATGTGGACAGGCGCAAAAACGAGGGCATCTATGCGGACGGTCGCGGCTTGGATGAAATGACTTGGCACGAAGCGGAATCCGAACGCATTGCAACGGAAAAGCTGATTGCCGACAAAATGGGCTGGAAGTATTATCTGCCCGAAGCGGAACAGACACAGGAAGTACGCAAGCAGCTTGACGAGATTCAGAACGAGTACGCCACGCTGGATGTCAAAGACATCAAGGTCATTGACCCCTGCATGGGCAGCGGGCATATCCTTGTCTATGCCTTTGATGTGCTGATGCAGATTTATGAGGCAACCGGATATAGTCAGAGGGACGCGGCGCAGAGCATTCTTGAAAACAACCTCTACGGTCTCGATATTGATGACCGTGCGGCGCAGCTTGCCTATTTTGCCGTCATGATGAAGGCGCGGCAGTACGACCGCCGCATCTTCTCCCGTGGTATTCAGCCTCACGTTTATGCTATCGTTGAAAGCAACGGACTGGACAGCAGCTCCGTCGAATACTTCACCAACAATGACCCGCAACTCAAAAAAGCCTTCGGAACGCTGATGAACGAGCTGCGGGATGCAAAGGAATATGGCTCTATCCTGAATATCTCTCAGGTGGACTTTGCCTCCCTCTATGCCAGAGTGGAGAAAGTGCGGGCTGACATCAGTATGTTCCGAGAGAGCGTGCTGAACAGCTTCCTGCCGCTGATTCAGGTGGCGGAGGTTATGGCGAAGAAGTATGATGTGGTGGTGACGAATCCGCCGTATATGGCGGTCAGCAACGCCGGGGCAAAGGTCAACGACTATGTAAAGAAGAACTTCCCGGACAGCAAGGCGGATCTGTTCGCCGTGTTTATTGAACGCTGCGGGCAGATGGCGAAGAAGAACGGCTATCAGGCGATGATCACACAGCACGCTTGGATGTTCCTGTCCAGCTTTGAGAAGCTGCGTACAAAGCTGCTGGCAGTCGATATTGTCAATATGGCACATCTCGGCGCAAGAGCGTTTGAAGAGATCGGCGGCGAAGTGGTGCAAACCACAGCGTTTGTTATTCGCAAAAGCCATATCGCAGATTATAAAGGTGAGTATTGCCGCCTGATTGAGCCGACCTCTCAGCAAGGGAAAGAGGATATGTTCCTCTCTGGTGAGAATCGGTATGCGGCAGATCAGTCCAACTTCTCCAAAATTCCCGGTTCTCCGGTGGCGTATTGGGTGAGCGACATAGTTCCGCTAATTTATACAGAGAATCCGACCTTAGAGAAACTCGCTGATGTAAAGCACGGGCTTTCGACTGGGAAAAACGAGATGTTTGTACGGCTTTGGGAGGAAGTTGCTTGGACAAAAGTTGATACCAGCATCACAAGCAGAGACCAAATTGCGACTTCACCAGCGAAGTGGTTCCCCTATAACAAAGGCGGTGAATTTAGAAAGTGGTATGGAAACGCAGATTATGTCTTATGGTATAACCTTGAAGGACAAGCAAAGATGGCGTCATTGTCTGGGCATCGACACGACGGCAAGGATCGGTATTTCCAAGAAGGAATAACCTGGTCCTTCATTAGTTCAAGTAACTTTGGCGTGAGATATACTCCGCCGGGTTTTGCATTTGATGTTGCAGGGTCATCTATGTTCTTTGACCGTGATATTATCAAATATGTTACCGGATTACTTTGCTCATGCTTGGGAACGTTTTTTATGAGCATTCAGAATCCAACCCTGAATTTTCAGGTTGGCAATCTTAAAAATGTGCCTGTTCTTATCAAGGAACAAAGTGCGGTTGAAGAAAGAGTTGACAGTTGCATAAACACGTCAAAGCAAGATTGGGACGCCTATGAGACCTCATGGGATTTCAAGCGGAATCCGCTGGTGTGAACCCCTCAGTCACCTGCGGTGACAGCTCCCCTTTCAGGGGAGCCTAATATGCGCCCCGCCCCAGCCACCCATGGAAGACACACCTCGCCTCAGCCTCCCCTGAAAGGGGAGGGGGACCGCGGAGCGGTGGAGGGGCTGTCTCTTATACACATCTGACGCTGCCGACGACTCCTTACGTGTAGAT
>ERZ1026915.1360-NODE-1360-length-10228-cov-7.325174_pt1 | contig 10228 bp, 8 predicted proteins | sample MGYA00519466_ERZ1026915 | MGnify/ENA primary metagenome ERZ1026915 (study PRJEB26926, sample SAMN06164884) | human gut metagenome | biome: ENVO:00009003; feature: ENVO:2100002; material: ENVO:00002003 | host: Homo sapiens | place: USA | collected 2012 ... | reverse complement strand
CCTTTGCGGAGGGCGGCATTGCGCCGTATACGCCCCAATGTTGACGCTGGTGCTGGGCGGTGCAGCCAGCGGCAAAAGTGAATATGCCGAGAGCTTTGTGCTCAGGACCACCGGCCCCCGCTACTATCTTGCCACCATGCAGGTGTGGGATGCCGAGTGTGCCGCCCGGGTAGAAAAGCACCGCAAAATGCGGGCCGCAAAGCAGTTTGAAACGGTGGAGTGTCCCTTGCATCTGGACAATGTGCGCCTGCCTGCGCGGGGCACCGCCTTGCTGGAAGACCTTGGCAACCTTGCCGCCAACGAGCTGTACGACCCGGTGGGAGCAGGGGAAAACGCGGCCAAAGCCATCCTGCACGGGCTGGAAAGCCTTGCAGCCCAGTGCGAAAACCTCATCGTTGTTTCCAACGAGGTGTTCAGCGGCGGGGCCGACTATGCCGGTGACACAGGCCGCTATCTGCTGGCACTGGCGCAGGTAAACAATGCCTTTGCCGCCCGGGCCGACAATGTGGTGCGGGTGGTATGCGGCATCCCGGTCTATCATAAAGGAGTGGAAAAATGATCGTTTTGCAGACCATTGCGGTGGCCTTTGCCATGTTTTCGGCCATCCCGGTGCCGCAGTTCGAATGGAACGAAAAAAATATGAGCTACGCCATGTGCGCCTTCCCGCTCATCGGTGCGGTGATTGGGGCGGCATGGTGCGTGTGCGGGGTGCTGCCCCTGCCGGGCCTTGCCAAGGCGGCGGGCTTTGCGCTGATCCCGGTATGGATCACCGGCGGCATCCATCTGGACGGCTATGCCGACACCTGCGATGCCCTTTCCAGCTACGGCGACCGAGAAAAGAAGCTGGAAATATTAAAAGACCCCCATTGCGGTGCCTTTGCGGTCATCCGACTGTGCAGCTATTTTCTGGCCTATTTTGCCCTGTGCACCTGTGTGAGTTTTACACCCCGCGTGGGTGTGCTGTGGGTTCTGGCACTGGTGCTGGAACGGGCGCTTTCGGGCTATGCGGTGGCGGCATTCCCTATGGCGAAAAACACCGGTCTTGCGCACACCTTTGCCACTGCGGCAGACAAAACTGTGGTGCGCCGGGTGCTGGCGGTGCTGGCCGCAGTGCTGTGCATGGGCATGGCGGCGCTGGGCGGCTGGGCACTGGTGCTGGCAGCGCTGGCGGTGCTCTGGCGCTACCATGCCGTGAGCCGGAAACAGTTCGGCGGCATCACCGGCGACCTTGCCGGGTGGTTTTTGCAAAAGGCCGAGCTTTGGATGCTGGCGGCGCTGTGTGCCTGCCAGTGGGGAGGGCTGCTATGATTTTTATTACCGGGCCGCTCTACAGCGGCAAGCGCACCTTTGCGCAAACACTTCCCGGCAAGCGTCTTTCGGACGTGCAGGTATTGGCTGCCGATGCCGCCGACCTGCCTGCCTTGGCAGACAAGCTTGCCCATGAATACGATATCCTCATCGCCACCGAGGTAGGCGGCGGTGTTGTGCCGATGGATGTCAAACAGCGCGCAGACCGCGAGGCGGCAGGCAGGCTTGCCTGCCTGCTGGCCGCACGGGCAGAGTGCGTGGTGCAGATGTTCTGCGGCATCCCCACGGTTTTGAAAGGAGAATTGTCTCAATGCTGATCTATCTTCTGCGTCATGGCCAGACGGAATACAACGCCCAGAAGCGTTATCAGGGCCAGCGCGACATCCCGCTCTCACCCGAAGGCGCTGCTCAACTGCGCCGGGCAGATTTTGACCCCGATGTGGTCTATGTTTCCACCTTGCAGCGCACCAGCCAGACGGCGCGCATCCTGTTCCCGGAGGCGAAGCTTGTGCCGGTGGACGGCCTGAAAGAGATGTGCTTTGGCAGCTTTGAGGGCCGCAATTTCATCGAGATGGAAAAGGACCCCGAGTATCAGGCATGGGTGAAGGCCAACTGCGAAAGCCCCTGCCCGGATGGAGAGCGCAAGACGGATTTTTCAGACCGCATCTGCCGCACCGTGGCAGAGCTGATCGATAAAGCTCTTGCCGCAGGCGAAGAGCGGCTGGTCATTCTGGCCCACGGCGGCACCCAGATGGCCGCCATGGAGCGGTTTGCCGTCCCCCACAGGGACTATTACGCATGGTGCGGACCCAACGCGGGCGGCTTTGTACTGGATGCAAAGGACTGGACGGAAAAGCATCTGCTGTATCTCGTGAAGACCGTCCAGTACACAAAGGAGAGCAGGGCATGATCCTTCAGGCAGTTGTCGGCGGTTTTGTGCTGGACGCGCTCTTCGGCGACCCGGCGTGGCTGCCGCACCCGGTGGTGCTTATGGGAAAATGCATCTCCCGGCTGGAAAAGTTCCTGCGCGCCCGCCTGCCCGGCACCCCGCAGGGCGAGCTGCTGGGCGGTGCCGTGACGGCGTTCTGCCTGCCGGTGGGCACCTTTCTGGTCACGAGCCTTGTGTGTCTGGCGGCGGCAAAGCTCAGCCCATGGCTGGGCCTTGCCGTACAGATGTTCTGGTGCGGGCAGGCGCTGGCAGCCAGAGGCCTTGCACAGGAGAGCACAAATGTGTATAACGAGCTGGTCCGGAACGACCTGCCCGCTGCCCGCAAAGCCGTGAGCCGCATCGTGGGCCGCGACACCCAGAACCTGACCGCCGAGGGCGTGACCAAGGCCGCGGTGGAAACGGTGGCCGAAAATGCCAGCGACGGCGTCATTGCGCCGCTGCTGTATATGCTCATCGGCGGGGCACCGCTGGCGCTGACCTACAAGGCTATCAATACCATGGACAGCATGCTGGGCTACAAAAACGAGAAGTATCTTTACTTTGGCCGCGCAGCCGCGCAGCTGGACGATGTGGCCAACTACATCCCCAGCCGCCTTGCCGCCCTTTTGTGGGTGGCGGCTGCGGCCTTTACCGGAAACGATGCCAAGGGTGCATGGCGCATCTGGCGGCGGGACCGGCGCAACCACGCCAGCCCCAACAGCGCCCAGACCGAAAGCGCCTGCGCCGGTGCACTGGGCGTGCAGCTGGCCGGCCCGGCTTACTATTTTGGCGAATATTACCCCAAGCCCACCATCGGTGATGCCCTGCGCCCCATTGAGCCGCAGGACATCCTGCGCGCCAACCGCATGATGTATGTGGCAAGCGGCTTTGCGCTGGCATGGGGTGCAGCAATACGGGGGTTCCTTGCATGAAACAATTGACCCATGGCGGCGACTGGGCGGGCTATCGCGCCGAGTTTGGCCGCGACCCGCTGGATTTTTCGGCCAATGTCAGCCCGCTGGGCCTGCCGGAAGGGGTGGCAAAGGCCATTACGGCAGCGCTTGCCACGGCCGACCGCTACCCCGACCCGCTGTGCCGGGCCCTGCGTGAAAAACTGGCGGTGGCTGAGGGAGTGCCCGCCGAATGGCTGCTGTGCGGCAACGGCGCGGCAGACCTCATCTTCCGGCTGGCGCTGGCTGCAAAGCCCCGCACTGCACTGGTAACGGCCCCCACTTTTGCCGAGTATGCCACCGCCCTTGAAACGGCAGACTGCACGGTGAAACGGCATTTTTTGCGGGAAGAAAACGATTTTGCGGTGACGAAAGATCTCCTGAACGCGGTGCACCCGGGTACAAATATGGTATTCCTCTGTCAGCCCAACAACCCCACCGGTCAGCTGGCAGAGCCTGCCCTTGTGGAAGAGCTGCTGCGCAGATGCGAAGCCGTGGGTGCGGTGCTGGCCGTGGACGAATGCTTTCTGGATTTTCTGCCGGAGGGCGAAGGCCTTTCGGCAAAGCATCTGCTGAAAAACAGCAAAAAACTGATTATTTTAAAAGCCTTCACCAAGCTTTACGGCATGGCGGGCGTGCGTCTGGGCTATTGCCTGTGCTCTGATACAGAGCTGCTTGCCCGGATGCGGGCAGCGGGCCAGCCGTGGGCGGTTTCCAGTCTGGCACAGGCGGCGGGCATCGCTGCGCTGGACGAGACGGAATATGTGGCGAAGGTGCGTGCATTGATCGAAGCACAGCGGCCTGTGCTGGCAGACGGCCTGCGGGCGCTGGGCCTGCGGGTGATCGAGGGCCGGGCTAACTATCTGCTGTTCCGCGCGCCGGAAGCGCTGGGCGAAGCGCTGCGCCGCAAGGGTGCGGTACTGCGCAGCTGCGGCAATTATCCGGGCCTTGATGCCAGCTGGTACCGCACCGCTGTGCGCACAGAAAACGAGAACCGGCAGCTGCTTGCGCTGCTGGCCGAGACCCTGCCGGAGGTGGCGCAATGAGCAAGGCAAAATGCATTATGGTGCAGGGCACCATGAGCGGTGCGGGCAAAAGCCTGCTGTGCGCGGCGCTGTGCCGCATCTTTGCGCAGGATGGCTACCGCGTGGCCCCTTTCAAAAGCCAGAACATGGCCCTGAACAGCTTCGTCACCCGCAACGGTGCAGAGATGGGCCGTGCTCAGGTGGTGCAGGCACAGGCTGCAGGCGTGGAGCCGGATGTGCGCATGAACCCCATCCTGCTCAAGCCCAGCAGCGATGTGGGCAGTCAGGTGATCGTGAACGGCAAGGCCCGGGGCCAGATGCCTGCCGCCGCCTACTTTAAAATGAAGCGCAGCCTTATCCCGGACATTTTGGAAGCCTACAACAGCCTTGCCGCCGAGAACGACATTATCGTGATCGAAGGCGCGGGCAGCCCGGCGGAGATCAACCTGAAAGCCGACGATATCGTGAACATGGGCCTTGCAAAGCTGGTGGATGCGCCGGTGCTGCTGGCGGGCGATATCGACCGGGGCGGCGTATTCGCCCAGCTGTACGGCACTGTGGAGCTGCTGGAAGCCGACGAGCGTGCCCGCATCAGGGGCCTGATCATCAACAAGTTCCGGGGCGATGTGGAGATCCTGCGGCCCGGCCTTGCCATGCTGGAAGAAAAAACGCAGCTGCCCGTGCTGGGCGTAGTGCCGTACCTGCGGGTGGAGATCGAGGACGAGGACTCTCTCTCGGATCGTCTGGAAGCAAAAAGCGCCGTCAAGCCGCTGGATATCGCCATCCTGCGCCTGCCGCATGTGTCCAACTTCACCGACTTTATCCCGCTGGAACAGCACCCGCTGCTGGGCGTGCGGTATGTGCAGCGCACCCGCCAGCTGGGTGCACCGGATCTCGTCATCCTGCCCGGCACCAAAAACACCATGGACGACCTGCACTGGCTGCGGGAAAGCGGACTGGAAGCGGCGGTGCTCAGGCTTTCGGCAGCCGGTACGCCGGTGCTGGGCGTGTGCGGCGGCTATCAGATGCTGGGCGAACAGCTCTGCGACCCGGCAGGGGAGGAGAGCGGCACCCCCTGCACCCTGCGGGGCCTTGGCCTGCTGCCCACCACGACGGTGTTCGGCACCGAAAAGCACCTGACCCAGACCGCAGCCTGTGTGACCACAGAACCCTTTGCAGGCGCAAAGCTGACGGGCTACGAGATCCACGCAGGCCGCACCGAGGTGCGGGGCAGTGCGTTCTGCACCCTTGCAGACGGCACGCCGGAGGGCTGTGTGCAGGACGGTGTATTCGGTACCTACCTGCACGGCCTGTTCGACACCGGCGAACTGACCGAAAAACTGACCGCATTTTTGTGCAAACGGAAGGGCATCGATCCGGCCGGGGCCGAGCTTATCCCCATGGAGCAGTACCGTCAGCAGCAGTTTGATCTGCTTGCCGATGGTGTGCGCGCGGCACTGGATATGCCCGCCATCTATGCCGCTATGGGAATGCAAAAAGGAGACAACACATGACACCGCAGCATCATCTGCCCGCCGACATTGAACGGACGAGCATCTCCATTATCACAAGGGAACTGGACGAGCTGGGCCTGACCCCGCCGCCGGAGACGGCTGCGGTGGTCAAGCGGGTCATCCACACCACCGCGGATTTCGACTATGCCAAAAATCTGCGCTTTACACCCGGCGCGGTGGAAGCCGCAGTCAAGGCCCTGCACGCGGGTGCTTTCATCGTTACCGACACCAATATGGCGCTGGCGGGCATCACAAAGCCGGGCCTGAAAAAACTGAACGGTGAAGCCATCTGCTACATGGCAGACCCCGCTGTGGCCGAAGCCGCAAAGCAGGCGGGCACCACCCGTGCCGTTGCCGCCATGCACCGCGCTGCCCGGGAGCACCCGGGGGCCATTCTGGCCATTGGCAATGCGCCCACGGCCCTTTTGACCATTGCGGAGGAAATGGAAGCCGGTCTGCGGCCTGCACTGGTCATTGGTGTGCCGGTGGGATTTGTGAATGTGGTGGAAAGCAAGGAAGTACTGTTTGCCGCCTGCGAGCGATACGGCGTGCCTGCCATCGCCGCCATGGGCCGCAAGGGCGGCAGCAATGTGGCTGCAGCCATCTGCAACGCCCTCATTTACTCTGCCGCCGAAATGCTGGACCCCTCTGCCAGAGGGTGGAACGGATAAGGCGGAAACAGCATAATATCAAAAACCCGGAACCCTTTTTGAGCCGTTTTGGCCGAGAAAAGGTTCCGGGTTTTGTTCATGATTTTTTCAGAGAGCTATTTTGCAACAGCCCCATTTTCACGGAAAAGGTCCGAACCGAGCACGGCATCCACACTGCCGGCATCAGGCTGCGGGGAACGCCTTGTTCCACACTTCGATCACCTTGAACTTCGGGGTCCAGCCTTCGGGCTCAAAGCGGTCGCCCTTGGCACCCATGGTGCCCTGCTCGGTGCACCACTGTGCGGCCTTGGCCATATCAGGGTCGGTCACATCCGCAAAGGCGGGTGCGCCTGCGGGTTCGGGCCTGCCTGCGGTGTTCCACACCAGCAGGGCCAGCTGGCCGCGGTTTGCCGGGATGACTGTACCCTCGGGCAGGAGGCTGTGCAGGATCACGCGGGTGGCGATCTCGTAGCCGCCCCAGATGGCTGCACCGCCAACGGCCACGGCGGCAATGGTACCGCCCGTGGTATCCATGGGTGCAGGTTCCACGCCGAAGTCTTCATCAATAGGTTCGTCCGGGTCGATGGGGTGCTCCGGGTCAAGCGAGCTGGCCAACCACTGAGCGACCAGTTCCACCGGGCCATTGGGCATTTTAAAGGTAAAGGTTGTGCTGGTGCTTTTGTTTGTCTCTGTCCAGCCGCCCACCGGCTCTTCGGGTGCAGTGCCGGTGGAGTTCCACTTCTCAAACTCCATCCAGTAGCCGTCTTTCAGGGTGGTAGCCACTGTCACCGTCTCGCCTTCCTTGACCCAAAGGCTGCTGCGTTGTTCGCCGTTGATGGTCACAATGCCCAGACTGTCGTTGATGGATACCTTGTACAGCTGGTCCCGCTGTGCTTCCAGCGTCACATTGCCGTTAGGCATCTTAAAGGTGAACTCCTTGCTGGTCTGCCAGCCGTCATCCGGCTCTACGGGTGCTTTGCCGATATACGTCCACTGCAGGAAGGGGTTTTCCTCCGTGCTTTCGGCCCGGACGGTGACCAGCTGGCCCGGCTTCACGATCTTTTGGGATGCACCGGTCTCGCTGGTTTCGTCCACAATGGTACCGTGTGTGACGTTGACATCGTACAGGAACGTAGTGTATGCTTGCAGGAGCACCATGCCGGACGGCATGGTGAAGCTGAAGCTCGGCTTGCGCTCCCAGCCATCCTCCGGGTCTACAAGAGGCGTGCCGCCGACAGGCCGCCACTGATCAAATTCGCGGTGGTCGTTGATGATGCCATCCACAAGCTTTACGGTAACGCGGACACCTGCCGGTGCCTGATTGACCTGCTTACCGTCCACAAAGAACTCGGCCTTACTTGTATCTTCAGACAGGAGGTATGTCTGAAGATACGCTGCGGTCACGGTCACGTTGCCCTCAGGCATTTTAAAGATAAAGGTTTTGCTGGTGCTATTGTTTGCCGCTGTCCAGCCGCCATCCGGCTCTTCGGGTGCAGTGCCGGTATACGTCCACTGCTTGAACTGTTCGGTGATCTCACCGCTCTCGGTAAACGCAATGGTCACTTCGGTGCCCGGCAGATAGATGCCGGTGTCGCCGTTTCCGTCCACGATGGTGCCGCCGGTCACGGTGAGGTCGTACAGCTGCTTGTAATCAGCTTTCAGGCTCACGTCGCCTGCGGGCATGGTGAAGGTAAAGCTTTTGCTGGTTTTCCAGCCCTCAGACGGGTTCACCAGATCGGCACTGTCACCGGAAAGCTTCCAGCCATCAAATTCATGGTACGCATTGAAGAAGGTGTCCGACGCTTTCACCGTGACGATTTCACCTTCCAGCGCCTGTGTGCGCTTCTCACCGTTCACAAGAACCGTGCCTCGGTTCTCGTCCACCGACACATTGTAAACCGTTTTGTACTCGGCTTCCAGCGTCACGTCGCCTGCGGGCATTTTAAAGGTAAAGGTTTTGCTGGTGCTATCGTTTGCCGCTGTCCAGCCGCCATCCGGTGCTTCGGGTTCGGTATCTGTAGACTTCCACTGCTTGAACTGCTTGGCAATATCGTGGCTGTCGTCAAACACAACGGTCACCTTGGTGCCCGGCAGATAGATGCCGGAGGGTTTGCCGGGGTCGCCGTTTCCGCCCACGATGGTGCCGCCGGTCACGGCAAGGTCGTACAGCTGCTTGTAATCAGCTTTCAGGGTCACATTGCCTGCGGGCATGGTAAAGGTGAATTCTTTGCTGGTCTGCCAGTTCTCAGACGGCTCCACCATCTGGGCACTGTCGTCAGAAAGCGACCAGCCGTTGAACTGATGGTACGCATTGAAGAAGGTGTCCGACGTTTTCACCGTGACGGTTTCACCTTCCAGCGCCCGGCTGCGCTCCTCGTTGTTTACGAGAACCGTGCCGCGGCTATCAGCCACCGACACATTGTAAACCGTTTTGTACTCGGCTTTCAGCGTCACGTTGCCTGCAGGCATGGTAAAGCTAAAGCTCGGCTTGCTCTGCCAATCATTGGGCAGGTCTGTGGGCTCCGTGTCGCTGAACGTCCACTTCTCGAACTGATCCTCGATACCCGTGCTCCCGGTAAACGCAACGGTGACCAGCTGGCCCGGCTTCACGATCATTTGGGATATGCCGGTGGTTGCACCGTTCACAATGGTGCCGCCCTTCACGGTGAGGTTGTACAGCTGCATGTAATCAGCTTTCAGGGTCACATTGCCTGCGGGCATGGTAAAGGTGAATTTTTTGCTGGTCTGCCAATCATTGGGCAGGTCTGTGGGTTTCGTGCCGCTGAACGTCCACTGATCGAACCTCTTCGTATCCGTGTCCTCCGGGGCCGTAACGGTCACCATTTCACCGGCATAGAAGCGGGTATCGCTGATGCCATTTGTCTTGGCGGTGCCTTCCGGCAGGGTAAGGGTGTAAAAGGTGTCGGGTTCGATGCACAGATACGGCGTTGTGCTGCTGATGGCGCTGCGGGTATGGAGCTTGCTACCATTCTGTGTGGTCTGGTAGAAATAGCCCTTGCCCGCTGGCGGCGTATAGGTGATGTTCTGTGCCGTCTTGCCGCTGATTTCATTATTGATGATCTCTACCTTATTGGTATTTTTAATGGTAGAATTGCCGGTAATGATCGGCTCGGAAGCCCGGCTTCCCGTCACGGTAATGCCGCCGCTCTGTTCTACATTCAGCCCGCCGAAAATCGCCGGGCCGCTGCTGTTGGTAATGGTAACGGTTCCGGTGGTGCCAATGCTTGCACCACCCTGCACAAGGGCGGAACCATCGCTCTTATTGCCGGTAACGCTCACCTCACCGGTGCTGTTTTTCACCGTGAGTTTTTTACTGGTCACCTGTCCCTTCGGGTTGCTCAGCTCCATTTTGTCGGAGCTGGTCAGGGTAATATTGCCGTCAACGGCAGGTGCACTGGCATTGCCTCCGCTCACCTTCACGCTGCCGCTGTCATGTACGGTCAGATCGCCGGACACAGCAAGGCCGCTGCCGGTGTTGGTAATGCTTACGGCACCCCTGCTGGTGATATCAGCGCCATTGTTAAGTGTGGCATTGCCGGTTCCGGTCACCGTAACATCGCCGGTACCGCTGGCGTTCTTCACGGTCAGCTTGCCGCCCACGGCAATGCCACGGCTGTTGCTGATGTTCACTGCGCCGCTGCTGGTAATGTTGGCTCCAAAGCGGATGGCATTCCGCCGTGTATTGCCAACAACGGTCACACCGGTGCTGCTGTCGATGGTCAGATTGCCATCAACCGCAATGCCGTAGAAATTGCTCACATTCACACCGCCGCCTGCTGTAATGTCTGTCTCTTATACACATCTGACGCTGCCGACGACTCCTTACGTGTAG
>ERZ1026915.1359-NODE-1359-length-10230-cov-5.003833_pt1 | contig 10230 bp, 5 predicted proteins | sample MGYA00519466_ERZ1026915 | MGnify/ENA primary metagenome ERZ1026915 (study PRJEB26926, sample SAMN06164884) | human gut metagenome | biome: ENVO:00009003; feature: ENVO:2100002; material: ENVO:00002003 | host: Homo sapiens | place: USA | collected 2012 ... | reverse complement strand
TGTATAAGAGACAGGTATAATAAGTTGATTCGGCCTCCTAAGTTAAATGGAATCTCGCTATAGTCCCAAAATACTTTCCCGAATACAATTTCCGTAAACACACTACAAAGATATTCATACGCTCCACCGAGCAATGTACCGATGATAAATAAGAAGCTGTCACTCTTATCTTTATATTTGTAAAGCATTGCTGTCACAAGTGCGATCGCCAATCCCCAGACAATACTGAACGGTCCCCAGACCACACTGGAGCGACTCATCCACACACCTGCCGTAATCCTGCAGAAAATCGTCTCTGTAATATCTCCAAGAAATGCTCCGACAAAGAACAACAGCACAATCTTATAGAACCCACAGCCTGCGGCAAATACTTTCCCCTTCTCCGATTCCTCTTCCTTGCGGATCAGTTCCATCGCTTTTGGATACGCTTTTTGGATACGTTTCCCAACCCATCCGGAAATCGCACTTCCAAGCTTATTGCTGACTTTATCCAGACCTTCATTCGTAGCTTCCCACCGCGCGAGGTTCTTCCCTTTTCCACGAAGCAGCAGATAAGATCCGAGGATATCCACAACTAACACTCCAAGAAGAACCAATACAAGGATCTTCATCAGGAACAGAGGCAACATTTTAAATACTATGATCGCAAATCTATTTCCCCAGCGAATTCCGAGATATCCAAGAGCACCCCAGATAAGAGAAGCCGGGATACAGATATATCCGTCCAGATTCCATTTGATCCTGGAGTAATCCCACCATCTGGCTTTAAATGCCTTCTCGATCAAATGCCCTGCAACCCATTCAATCACTGTCGCATAAATCGTCGCAAATAAAAAAAGCCAGACTCCTCTTAGCTCCTGTAATCCAAATGTCATGAACAGAGCGGCGATACCGTAGATCACACAGAACGGTCCATTCACCAAACCTCTGTTCGCAAACTTCTTCTGTTTTACTGTTGCGGCCGCTGTCTCCAGCACCCATCCTAAGAAAGAATAGATGAAAAACAGCCAAAGCAGTTCATACCATGTAAAACGAATCATTGCTTCATCTCCTTTGTACCATGTTTTCATTCACATCTTTCTTAGTATAACGCATATCAATGCTTTTTCCTAGGGATAAATCCAAAAATAATCAATACTCCGATCAGCCCGATTCCAACATAACCGGCTTTCCTCCATAAAGTATCTCTCTCGATCAGACGCTGATCTTCCTCTATCGCTTCCGTTCTGTTCTGCTCGGAAGTGGTGATAGTCTCTTGTTGGCTGCTGTCCGCCTCTTCTGCTGCATCAACTGCTGCCTCCGGCTGTGTTCCAACCTCATCACAATACACAACATATCTTCTGGAATTCTGCGTATAAGGATGACATGTCATCAAAGTCACCATATTCCGCCCCGGCTGAATCATGATCTTGTCACTCTCATCCGGCAGGATGATTTCAATCTCCGACACACGATACGTCAATGTTTCCTGACAGTTTTGTATCGTCAGTTCATCTCCGATCTCCAACCGCTCAATCTCGCGAAACATCGGAATCCCCTTCCATCCTCTGTGCGCTGCGATCACACAATTACTGTCTGTACCCTGCACCGGAAATGATGTCTGCCCAAGCATGACCGCACCTTTCGCCATCTTCTCCTGCGTTGCGCCGAGATATAACGGCAATGTCACATCCATCTTCGGAATATCAAGAATCCCGATCATCCCGTCATCGATTCCATACTGCGACAGATCCAATGTCTCCTGCTCGTAAGACCACGGATCAGTCAGTCCTGACTGACCATCTGAAAAGATCTGCTGATTATATGCCTGCATCTCCTGGTAGAGCTGGGCGTTCTTTGGGATCTGATTGGAATCGGCAGAGATAGAGTCTGTCTCTTCACTACTTTTATCCTGCTGGCTTCCTTCCACCTCTTCTTTAAAATGTTCCACTGCTTTCTCGTTTTCCTTCTGCAATGCAACCTTTTGTAAATCTGGGATTGCATACACAAACAAACCTCCAAGATACAGAATTATCAGCATAATTGCCATCAGCGTTCTGTTCTTTTGCTTTTTCTTCTCCTTCTTTTTCCTGCTTTTTTGCATGGTTTCTTTTCCTTCTTCTCTTTTTCATCATAAATCGCAACTTCTGATTTATTCTTTTTCCCAAACTTGCGCACAATCACATTGATCAGAACAACCAGAATCACTGCAAAAAGAATGCCTTCTATAATGGCTTTTTCGTACATTGCTTTCCAGCCACCGCCATCCGGACCTTCCTCTGCCTGTCCTGCTGCCTCATCACTCACATCCTGCGTATATTCTGTTCGAATGCCTCTTACCAAAAGACGATGTGAATTAATCCCATAAGGTGTACATGTCACCAATGTTGCATAATCATACCCCGGAACGATTTTCAAATCATCTGTTTCCGATGGCTCAACAACCTTAATCTGATCCACCTTATATGCCAGTGTCTCATTCAACACATGAATAAGAAAAATATCCCCTTCTTTTACAGATTCCAGCTTCGTAAATATTTCCGCTTCCGGAAGTCCTGTATGCCCGGAAAGTACTGTATGCGTACTCTCTCCACCAATTGGAAGAGATGTCCCCTCCAGGTGACCAACACCTTTTGCTAACACTTCTTCTGATGTACCATGGTACACCGGCTCATACACATCAATCCTTGGAATCTCAATATACGCCATAATTCCATTTTTCTCAAGATTCAATGCTGAAATATAATCTGCTGACATATCATCTGCCGCATCCGGATCAAATGGATCCGATATAACAACTGTATTGCTCAAACTGTCATTGTACTGCTTTGCTTTTTCTTTCGCATCCTCAATCTCTGCATCTGACAGCTTCTCCATCTCTTCATTATATTCTGTAAGAATCTGATCCTGTTTTCTATCCTGTAATATATTACTGATAAACGGATAACTCAAAACGCCGATTCCACAAAGCAGAATCAGCACAAGAAAGATATTAATTATTTTATTTTTCATTTTCCTGCTCCTTCCCTGTATTTGAAAACAAGAAATGTGCTTTCTCACTTTCAAATACAGGGAAACAGTCATTTCTGTTTCCCTGTGTAGTATTAATTATGTATATGAGAGCATCTAATTAATTATTTGGATCTTTTTCTCATGAATAAGAGTGATCCTGCAGCTGCAACGATTGCGATACCTGCGATTGTGAAGAGTGCAATACCTCTTCCACCTGTAGCCGGAAGGTCGAATCCCTTGCTGTTGACTACTGTGAGTGGAACTTCGGCTTTAGCACTATCTTTATTCTTCTGATCGTTCTGCATTGTAACAGGTTTACTGTCTACAGATGCTTCTGCTTCTCCTGTTGCATTATCATCTTTAATCTCAATCACTACTGGATCTTTCAGAAGTACATAACCTGCGTTTGTTTTTGTCTCTGTCAGTTGGTATGTACCTGGTTTTAAACCTCTGATGTAGATTTTTCCTTTGTCGTCTGTTGTTAATTTGATAGATGAATTTCCATCTGGTGTATAGTAGCTATTTGTTGCATCGTTATTAGTTTTAACATTAAGTACTTTATTGTTAGTAACGTCTTTTAATTCAAATTCTACATCTTTAAGTGGGGTCTTACCTTCGCCCAGTTTAGTAAGGTCAATTCCGTATGTGAATACTTTAGTGTCCTTATTTGGTAGTGTTTTTTCACTATCTTTAGCATTCTGATATGTTACAGTAACACTATTTGTATTTCCATCTTTTCCAAGAACTGCATTATTGTTTAATGTTGCTTTATATGTAATTGTAAAGTTCTGTGTTGAAGGTTTAACTAAATTCTCACAATACGTTTGGTTAAATTCAATTGTAATATTTGTATTTCCTTCTGAACTCTTAATTGATTTCACCTCATAGTTAGTTGAATTCACTTCCGTACCTTCATTTTTCACTATAATAGAATTTCTATCAAATGTTAACCCTTTACTCATTGTATCTTTTACAACTAATTTCACTAACCCTTGCTCTGTTACTGGTATACTATACTCGACTTCATAATTAATAGTATCTCCGATATTAGCAACTGTAGTCTCTTTTTTCTGATTCCCCTCAATAATTTTTTTATCAATACTTTCTGTACCTGTTGAGTTCTTTGGATATACCTTTAACTCTGTTACTGGGTTTCCATCTTTTCCAGTAAATGGTAAAGAAACGAGGAATGGAACAGAAACTTTTGTTACGTTAACTTTTTTTGTTGCATTACTTGCTAATGCTGCATTTTTAGCATCTGTTTCTGCAAAAACATATAACTTATCCAGAAACAAGCCTTCAAATTTAGCCTCTCCTGATTCAGCTGCTGTTGACATTTTATTAGAATTTGTTGCATTCTCTTTTACAAACTCAATCGTCTTATTTTTTTCGGCTTTAATTGCATTATTTAATTGAGTTTGTGTATAGTTACCAACACCTGCTTTAATACCAATTGCCTCCAAAAAAGCATTATTTGTCACATTATACTGTATCTCTGTTTGTGAAGACTTCCCTTCACCAGTATCTACCTGCACTCTCTCCCCAACTTCTACATAGGCAAACTCAACCCCTTGTAATAAGGTATCTTCCTCTCCTGTTGGTGCAACACCATTATACTCCCCTGGTGACAATGTATCCCCAGTTCCAGTATCACCCATATATTTCGTAATCGTAACACTACCTTTTTCTTCTGTGGTGCCTGTTTCCGTATCTGCCGCAAATGCCATCACTGACATGCTACTCATTACTGTTGCCGCCGCAAGTGCTGCCGCCGCAAATTTTTTCAAAACATTTTTCTTCATTGCTCTCTTCTCCTTCTTTTTTTTCTAAATCTATTCAAAGGGACTCCCTATTCCCTACGAATACTGGTTCATTGATTCTTTTAGCCTCTCCTTGAAACTCTCTTCTTTCTGCTTTTCTTTCTTGCTGTTAACAAGTAACCACCCACCAGAACTGCTGTAATTCCGATTACGATAAATTTGAAAATTCCTTTATTTCCACTTGCCGGAAGATCGAATGCTTTATCATTAATGATAGTGTAAGTAAGGTTCCATGTCACACCATTTTCCGTTACTTTATTTCCATTCACTATATCTCCCTTATTATACTTATATGGAAGTGTAATCTTAATCGGCTCTTTTAAGAGCACATAACCGGCTTTTGTCTTTACTTCTTTCAGATAATATGTAATCGGAGTTTCTTCCGTTCCAGCTATAATATTATCGAAGACTAACTCCCCATTTTCTCCGGTAGTACCTGTCAACTCTTTTCCTGTGCAATCCGTTGCAACCTGCGTTGCTTCAGCATCTTTATATAAAGTGAACTTTGCACCCGCTAAAGACTCATTTTTTCCGGTTTTCTTTATTATCTTTAGACTACCTGTTTTTCTATTTGTAATATTGTAACTGCCATTGCTCTCTGTAGTATATTCTGGATAATATCCTGTTATTTGCTTTATATGATCTCGATTCTGTGGGTCTGGTATCGTACTACCAAGTTCATCCGAACTTCTTAAAGTTCCCAATTCTACAACCTTGTACTTACATTCTTGTTTATCAGTCGCTGTATAATTCACATATTTCAATAATCCTGTAAATGTATACTTCCAGTCACTATTAATATCAACAACTTGATTTGGAATCAGTACTCCTGACTTATCTTTTGCTTGTTCATATTCTTTAGTATCTGGATTAAGCCGCTGAATCTGAACAACAATGTTATCCGGTGTATCTTTTGTCTCTCCACCTTCCCAAGTCTTCGTTCCAGAAATGGAAATCAATGGTGTAACCGTATTCACAAATGTAACCTCTGTGCTAGTTGGATTGTCACCATCATCTGCAACTACAATTCCTGTAACTACATTGTTCTCTGCTTTGACATTCTTGTCATTTCCAGCCTTTGTAACATTCACTTTTTCCAGACTATAATCGGCACTATCTGGTATTACTTCGTAAATTGTATAATCGGTTCCTGCCGGAATGCCAGGAATTGTTTTTTGCTCATTTGCCCTCAATTCAATTTCCTGCTTAATAACATCTGTTCCTGTATTCGCTTCCAGTTTCATTCCTGCGACATTTCGGTATTCGATTATAAACTTATAATTTCTTCCTGCTAGAGTTTCTGACTCTCCATTACTCAACTCTTTTTTCAAAGAAATAGAACCTGTCCGCAGCTTGTTTACATATTTTGCTTTCAGATCAATCACTGCATTTTCATTATCAGGATCCTTATAACTTCGAAATACAATTGTTGATTCATCAGGTTTTTTCACCTCTGCCTCTTCTTTTCTTCCATCGTTGACTTTATATCCTGATTGCTTTTCAACAGATGTATTTTCACCACCAGTCACAGTAGAAGTATTTTTACTCAAATCACTTTGATTTACACTCGCTCCCTTTTCATACAATGACCATGTTGTAGTAAATACATCAGATGAAACATTTTTCTCGGCAATGGAAAGATAACTTCCTCTTCGGAACTGATCGCTGAATATTGCACTTTCTTTATTTCCAATACTAAGAAGTCCATCACTGTAGATGATTGTATCTCCATTTGTATTCTGATAATATGCGCCATTCACCGGTTCCAGCTTCTTTGATTTAATTGATCCATAATCTGGAATATCTTCCTGTTCTGTTGTGAATCCTGTTTTCTCGACACTCGCTGGCTTTACAAATGCAAACTTGTCAAGATAAACTGTCACATCATCCCAGTAAGCAAATTGGATTTCTTTCACTTTGCTGAAGTCAAATCCACTTGTTGTTCCCTCGCCTAATGTTTTTTCCTTTAATTTATTAAGATCGATTCGTATTGTCTTCCAAATTTTATTATCAATATTATTATTTCGACCATTATAAGTAAGGAAACTTGCCCACGCTCCTATCCTTGTTCCATCTTCATCTACCAGTGCAACAAAAGGATCTGTCCCTGACGCATTTTCATCCGTATTATACACATCAAATTGCAAATACTTGTAACCTTTTAAATCTGATGCGTCAAATGTACCTTTACCACTTGCCTGAATCTTTACTAATCTCGAATCTGTTTTTTCTTGCGTATCCGTTGATTTCTTCTCTCCCGGATAATAGCTGCTTATAAGCTTTCCTTTTCCGTTACCCGTAGAATCATCAACCACTTCAACACTTGAATTCTTCACTCCTGTTCCAGAAATAGTACTCGGATTTGTATAATCATTGAATACTTGCTTTTCCTCCGGGCTGCTAGGAGCAGACACTTCTTTAGATTGGCCTCTTGTTGCAAGATTTTTTATCTCAAAATCAAATGTTCCGACATCTGCTAAAGCTTTTTTGAAAATATCATTTGCTCCTGTTGTATCAACTTCTTTTTCTACAGTGAGCTTATTCTCCTGTGGGAAGTTGAAAGTGATTTTCATATTTGATTCCCAAAGTCCACGCTCCATGTAAAACATGGTGAGTGTATGTTCTTTTGTGAAATAATCAGCTTTGTCTAATATATCTGAAAAATCTTTTACTACATCTTTGATTACCCTATCATCGCCGCCGTTATTAGAATTACTATTCTTCACACGATTTACTGTAGCTGTCTTATTTGCGAAATCAATGGTTCCTTCTACTACATCATGATCACCACCAACATCAAGAACTAACTGGCCATCGATAAATACCCATACATCATCATCACCGGAAAAGTTGAATTCAATTGGTACTTTGTTATTTTCAGAATCAACAACTTTTCCATCAGATGTAAGACGGAACTTCAAATCAAACTTTTGCCCAAATCCATAATTTAATTTTGAAGCATCTCCTGATTGATCACTTGAATTCAATGGGAAATAGTTTCCATTAGACGTTACTCTATCCGCTGTTCTTCCCTTTACTTCTGTATCAGTTGATTTCAAAAAATATTCATCCGTTTTGTCATACTGTAATTGAAGATTTTTATTGTCTAAATTCTGATCAGCACTGTCAAAACACCAATAATCTACTGTTCCGTCAGAAGTTCTACTTGACGACGTCATTGCTTTTTTTACAAATGGAAAAGTTACATTTTCATATACTTTTCCAAGTACAGTATTCTTTGAATTCTTTCCACTTAAAAAGTCTTTGTCAAAAAATGGAGCCGTTATCGTATTTCCATTTTGTTTTTTTAATTGTAAATTGTTACTAGATAACTGATCTGCGACCAATCCCTACGTTGCATTTCGTCCATTGAATGGTGATGTATCATCTATTTTTAAAGATTCTCCATTTCTCCCCCACATGGAGTTGTTTTCATAAAAGAATTTTTTATATGAATCAGTTCCGTCCTTATCATAACCAAACAAATTCATTGTACCTGCAATATCTTTAAACTTTGAACCGTCGAAGTTCTGAAAGTTTCCCCAGTATAATGGTGACTCTGCGTTATTATCTTGATAATAATCACTCAATGCCATGTTGAACTGTCGGAATGGCTGATAGATTCTGTGGTTTGTTACATTATCTTGTTTTGGATAGTTATCTCTGTTATTTCCATTTAACTCATAATCTGAGTAGTAATCATAAATTGTCGTATTTACATATAAATTATCAGCATCTCTTTTTTCTTTTCCATCTGGTACATCTACAATTTTGTTGCCCTTTCCTGTTTCTGCATCTCTTACTGTATATGCCTCTCCCCAGTAACCGCCACGGTTTCCTTGAGTGCCTTGATAGATAATGTCGTCACTTGAATCTCCGTAATAGCATGGTTTATCTTTGTCCGCCGGAATAGTTACTAAATCTGTCGCATCACCGTTTGTTGCTGTATCCTTGTTACTTACTTTATATGCTGCAAATCGTATTTGCGTATATCCTTCTGGAAGGGTTACTTTATATACATCCTTATATTTTTTTTCTGTTGATGCATTTACCATTGTGCCTGTAAGAGGTTTAGTACCGTTTGTAGCATAGTAATAAACTTGGTCACTCTCTGAATATGGAATTCCATTTCCGTTATTCTTTACATTTTCTGTTTTTGCATAAGATAATTTAGATAATGTAGCGTCATAATATACTGTTATTCCATCTGCTGGTTGGGTAGTTCCCTGATAAGCAATCTGATTTGCTTTCTTTTTTCCAGTACCTTGTTCATCATCACCTGTTAACTTAAAACAAGGTTGATTTAATTTCCAGTTGATTTGCAAATCTACAGTCTGGCAAGATTGATCCCTTGGCCAGTCACTCTCTGTAAGGAAAATTACATTCGTCCATGCCTTATTAAACGTATATTTCCAGACATTTTGTGAATTTGATTCGCCCTCTTTAGCCATTGGTGAGATGTTCCCCAAATTATTATTATCAAATGCATAAATATAAATTTGTGTTGCATTATCCCAATTAGGATCACTAATTTTACTTTGTTGGAAATAAACTGTATATTGGTTTTCTTCTGCAACTGCATTTAAAGCATTTTCTCCGTCCGCATCCTCATCCGCAGCTTCGCTTTCTGATTGACTTACTGCCTGGCCTTCCCAGACAACTGTCGCTTCATTCTCTTTGCTCTCGTCTGCTCTCTTAGCTGCTTCTGTGATATCCTGCTCCTCTTCGAATGCCTTTGCCTCAACCAGCACTTTCTTTGTATAGCTTGCTTCATCTGTACGATACTGAAGCTGCATATCAAAGTTGATTGCTATTGCATCTGCCGGCATTGTGATCTGCAGATATTTAGAAGTAACTGTTCCATTATCGTCCTTGTCGTTCTTCCACTCTGCTGTTGGACTTGCCTTTGTTCCATTATTAAGAGTCACTGAATCTTTCAATGTCTCATCGATTGTTTTCTGTGTGTTTTTATCTGTAAGCTGATCGCTTGTCAGAAGATTGACTGCATCTATATCTGTTGCCGCAGATCCGTCCTCGTTTTTTAGATATACATTCAGACAGACTGATTGCGAGCACTGCCCCTGCGCAGTCACATGAATTGTCTGTGCAACATTCTGTTCCACAGTTTGTTCAGAATCTTTAGAAATATTAATTTTTATCCGATCTTGTTCGTCACTGCTCTCTCCTGTTGCAAATACAGTATTTCCTGTTAATGCTGTTCCGAGTACCATTGTCACTACAAGTATCAGACTAACTCTCTGTTTTGCCTTTCCTCTCATTTTTCGAACTCCATCCCTTTTCTATAAACCGATAATATACTTCTGTCTCTCCTCTGCTGTCTATCGGCATTCTCTTGTCTTTGTTTCATACACCTGTCTCTTATACACATCTGACGCTGCCGACGACTCCTTACGTGTAG
>ERZ1026915.1353-NODE-1353-length-10262-cov-6.620946_pt1 | contig 10262 bp, 10 predicted proteins | sample MGYA00519466_ERZ1026915 | MGnify/ENA primary metagenome ERZ1026915 (study PRJEB26926, sample SAMN06164884) | human gut metagenome | biome: ENVO:00009003; feature: ENVO:2100002; material: ENVO:00002003 | host: Homo sapiens | place: USA | collected 2012 ... | reverse complement strand
CGAGATCATGCCTAGTCTCGTGGGCTCGGAGATGTGTATAAGAGACAGGTTCCGGGACGCTTTGCAGGAAGAATAAACTCTTCTGCCGTGCTTCAAGAAATGTTTTTGATCGTTTTATAAGCGGCACCGCCGGGAATTTGCATTTTTTCGGCGGTGCCACTTGTATTTTTCTGCGCCGCGCGTTATAATATGCCTTCGGTTCCCTTTATTTACGAAAAATTTACATTTCAGATGCTGTCCTCCTAAGCAGTGTGCAATGCTTCGGAAAACGGCTTCTCCGCGTAAACGATAAAAAGGAGGTACTTTTCTCATGGCTCAGACAAGCCGCTCCGCTGACCTTACCAGCGGCCCGATGCTCCAAAAGATCATCCTGTTCTCCATCCCACTGGCAGCTTCCAGCATTCTGCAGCTGCTGTTCAACGCTGCGGACGTAGTGGTCGTGGGCCGCTTTGCGGGCAGCACCGCACTGGCCGCCGTCGGCTCCAACGGCTCCCTCATCAACCTGCTGGTGAACCTGTTCGTGGGGCTTTCGCTGGGCGCAAACGTGGTGGCGGCCCGCTGCTTTGGTGCAAAAGATGACCACGGCGTACAGGACACGGTGCAGACCTCGGTGACGCTGGGCCTTGTCAGCGGCGTGCTGCTGGCTGTGGTGGGGTTCTTTGCAGCCCGGGGGCTGCTGGAGCTGATGAGCTGCCCGGAGGATGTGATCGACCTCTCTGCACTGTACCTTAAAATTTATTTCATCGGGATGCCCATGACCATGCTGTACAACTTCAGCAGTGCGCTGCTGCGCGCCGTGGGCGACACCAAGCGCCCGCTGTACTGTCTGGCAGCAGCCGGCATCATCAACGTGGTGCTGAACCTTGTGTTCGTCATTGGCTTTTCCATGAGCGTGGCAGGCGTGGCGCTGGCTACCATCATCAGTCAAACCGTCTCCGCCTGCATGGTAACGCGGATGCTGATGAAGGAGGAGGGCGCGCTGCATCTGGATCTGCATCATCTGGGCTTCCACATGGGTGCCCTGAAGCAGATTTTGCTTATCGGCCTGCCTGCCGGTCTGCAGAGCACCGTGTTCAGCCTGTCCAACGTGGTCATCCAGTCGGCCATCAACTCCTTCGGCTCCACGGTGGTGGCAGGCAGTTCGGCCTCCGCCAATCTGGAGGGCTTCGTCTATACCGCCATGAACGCCTTTTCGCAGGCTGCCGTCACCTTTACCAGCCAGAACATGGGCGCGCGCAAGTACCAGAACCTGAACCGTGTTGTCCTCAACTGCCTGCTGTGCGCCATCGTGACCGGCGTGGTGCTGGGCGGCGGTGCGGTGCTGGCAGGCACCCAGCTGCTGCACTTCTACTCCTCGGATGCGGCGGTGATCGCCGCCGGATACGAACGCCTGCGGGTGATCTGCGGCACCTACCTGCTGTGCGGCATCATGGATACGCTGGCCAGCAGCCTGCGCGGCCTTGGCTACAGCGTGCTGCCCATGGTGGTGAGCCTTGTGGGCAGCTGCCTGCTGCGTCTGGTGTGGATCGCCACCATCTTCCAGCTGAACCGCACACCGTTCATGCTGTACATCAGCTACCCCATCAGCTGGGTGCTGACGGCTGCCGTGCATCTGGCCTGCCTGCTGGTGGTGCGGCACAAGATGAAAAACAGGCTTAAACTTTCTATCGACTGAAAAACAGGGCTGCATCCATTTGGGAACGCAGCCCTGTTTTTTACAAGTCTTTTTCCAGCAGGTAGCGGTCGTGGCCGCCATACATTTCCCGCCGGGAGACGATGGCAAAACCGGACGCAAGGGCGTTGTGCAGGCTGTACTGGTTCTGCGGGCTGACGGTAGCACCGATGTGGGTGATTTTTTTCGAGAAAAACGGCAGCGCTGCTTCCAGCATGAGCCGTTGCAGGCCGTTGCCGCGAAAGTCTGCGTGGACGATGGCGCTGTCCGCATTGGCCCAGTGCTCCCACTCGGTGCGCGGCACATCCATGAAGGCCGCATAGTTGTGTGCGCTGCGCCCGCAGAAGCGCACGATGAGATACCCGCCAAGGCGGCTGCCCTGCCATGCGCCGATGCACAGGTCATTGCGGACATAGGCTGTGATGTTTTCCAGCGTGTCCGGCACGAACTGCTCCGGGTCCGGCATGGCGGCGCGCACCTCGTTCTGCAAGGCGTACACCGCCGGGGCCTGCTCCGGCGTGCAGCGGCGCAGCTGCATGGACACCGGCGGCTGCACCGACTGGCCGCAGATCTTGTGCAGAAAAACTTCCATCTTGCGTTTCCCTCCAAAATAAAATCATACTTTTTCGCTGTTTCCAGTATAAATGCCGCTTTTATAAATGTCAATTTATGTTATAATAAAGTATAAAGGGGTCTGTGGCGTATGGCGTGGTCACAAAGGTGCCGTGCGGCGCAGGCTTCAAGTCCCGGCGGGGAGCATCCCCTGCCCGTGAACGGAGGAACCGAACCATGAAGGAATCTGCACTTACCTCTTCCAACCGATTGGGCGGTGCTGTGATCAGCGACCGCATCGTTGCCAGTCTGCTGGAAGAGCTGCGCACCGGGCGCTATGCCCGGGCCGACCGTCTGCCCGCCGAGGTAGATCTTGCCGCTGAGCTGGGCGTGAGCCGCACCGTCATCCGCGATGCTTTGAGCGAGATGGAGCGCGCAGGCTATGTGGAACGCGTGCGCGGCATTGGCACGGTGGTGAACCGCGCTGTGCTGAGCCTGCGCAGCCGGCTGGACCAGAAGCTGGAATACTACCCGCTGATCCGCAGCTTTGGCAGCTACCCCCACGCCGATGGCATTCAGGTATTTCCCATCCGTGCCGGTGAAGAGCTGGCCCGCGATCTGGAAATTGAGCCGGGCGACGACGTGATCTGCATTAAAAAGCGCATTCTGGCCGATACCACCCCGGTGATCTACTCCATCGACTACCTGCCCAGAGCACTGTTCGGTGCCAGAGACTACACCCGCATCGACCTGACCGGCGGCGTGTTCGATATTCTGGAACGGGAGTGCCACCAGCAGATCTCCTCCAACGTCGCCCACCTGAAGGCAAGCTGCGGCGACGATGCCATCCGCTCCGCCATGCGCCTTGCTCCGGGCGAGGCCATGCTGCTGCTGGACGAAGTGTGTTTCAATCGTTTGTGCCGCCCGGTGATGCGTTCGCTGAGCTACTACACAAACTTCTTTGATTTTTCCATTTTACGCAAGCTGCTCTAAACCAAAAAACTGACGGAGGTATGCACCCATGCGACATCTGATCGACCCGTTGGATTTTACCCAACAGGAAATCTCCACGCTGCTTGATCTGGCCGACCGCATCCATGACGACCCGGCCGCGTATCAGGAGGTGGCCCGGCATAAAAAGCTGGCTACCCTGTTCTACGAGCCTTCCACCCGCACCCGCCTCTCCTTTGAGGCAGCCATGCTGAACCTTGGCGGCCATGTGCTGGGCTTTCCCAGTGAGAACGTGTCCAGCGCAAGCAAGGGCGAAAGCGTTGCCGACACCATCCGCGTGGTGTCCTGCTATGCGGACATCGTGGCCATGCGCCACCCCAAAGAGGGCGCACCGCTGCGCGCTTCCCGCTACTCCCGCATCCCGGTGATCAACGCGGGCGACGGCGGCCACCAGCACCCCACCCAGACCCTGACGGACCTCATGACCATCCGCCGCCGCATGGGACGGCTGGATGACCTGACCATCGGCCTGTGCGGCGACCTGAAATTCGGCCGCACCGTGCACTCCCTCATCAAGACCATGGCCCGCTGCAAGAACATCCGGTTCGTGCTTATCAGCCCGGAAGAGCTGCGCGTGCCGGACTACATCGTAAAGGACGTGCTGGAGGCCAACGGCATCCCCTACCAGGAGACCCGCAGTCTGGAGGAATCCATGTCGGAGCTGGACATCCTGTACATGACCCGCGTGCAGAAGGAGCGCTTCTTCAACGAGGAGGACTACATCCGCCTGAAGAACAGCTACATCCTCACCAAGGAAAAGATGGACCTTGCAAAGCCGGATATGGCTGTGCTGCATCCCCTGCCCCGCGTCAACGAGATCGCACTGGACGTGGACGACGATTCCCGCGCCGCCTACTTTGAGCAGGTGCAGAACGGCGTGTATGTGCGTATGGCACTGATCATGACCCTGCTGGGCCTGCGCGACCCCAAGGCACCTAAGGAGGAGAACTGATATGCTGAACATCGATGAAATTCAGAACGGCATCGTGATCGACCACATCAAGGCAGGCACCGCCATTGGCCTGATGGACCTGCTGGGCATTGCGGGCAACCGCACCGCCAGCGTGGCGCTGATCCAGAATGCACGCAGCAGCAAGACCGCCAGCGGCCGCAAGGACATCATCAAGGTGGAGGGCGATGCTTCCTGGCTGAACCTGGATGTGCTGGCCTACCTTGACCCGGGCATCAGCGTGACCATCATTGAAAACGGCAAGGCCGTGCGCAAGGAAAAGCCGATGCCCCCCAAGCGCCTTGTGAACATTGTAAAATGCCGCAACCCCCGCTGCATCTCCTCCATTGAGGAAGAGTGCGACCAGATCTTTGAGCTGAGCTCCAACGGCAAATACCGCTGCATCTACTGCGAGCAGGAGCTGCAGGTAAAGCCGGAATAACGACACAGAAAAAGAGCTGCTGTATCAGGCAATTTTGCCGTACAGCAGCTCTTTTTTTGCAATAAAAAATCTGACGGAACTCTCACCGACGCAAATGCCCTGTGCGGCAGATGCTCCATTCCCACAAGCAGCACCTGCCGGACAGAAATGCGACGTACCGAGTGACTTTATCAGCAGCAAACCCCAAAGTTCGCCGTTGAAAGCCCCGCCAGATGAGCTGCGCAGCGCACAAGGACTGCACAGCGAAGAGCAAAGGGAAAGCAGGGCAGCTTAACACGCACCGCTGCCCGGATCACTGCACAGGGGGCAAAGCTTCACCAGGTCTTCCTTTGGCCGCAAATCCGCCCTGCCCCGGCAGGAGGTCACCTTTACTGGCCTTAGTATAGCATTGTTGCGTGCCTGTTGCACAGAACATGTCATAAATTGTCGGTGCTCATGTCATGAACTGCGCACGGGATGGCGCAGGTAAACCGAAACCACCGGTCGCGGCAGCTCACGGTGTACTCGGCACCGTACTTGCGCAGCACGTCCTGCACGTTGGCAAGGCCCATGCCGTGGCCGCTCTCCTTTTTGGTGGTGCCGGGCAGTTTGCCCTCCTCCAGCAGCAGGTCTTCCTGCACGCGGTTGCGCACCGAGATCAGATATTCTTCCGGCGTTTTGCGGATGCGCACATGCACCTCCGGCGGCAGGGCCTGCGCTGCGGCGCGGGTGGCGTTGTCCAGAAGGTTGGAGAGCACGATGACCATATCCATGCTGTCGAAGGGCATCCGCTTGAGATCGCACAGGTCAAAGTAAATGTTCACGCCAACTTTTGCCGCTTCTTCGTATTTTTTGCTCAGAATGGAATCCAGCAGCGGGTTGTGGGTATCCATGATGGTGGTGCCCGCCGCCACCGTTTTGCTCACGCTGGCAATGTAGGCCTGTGCGCCTTTCAGATCCCCCTGATCCAGCAGGGCGGTAAGGGCTGTCATGTGGTTGGTGAACTCGTGGGTCAGGCGGCGCTGTTCCGTGTAGGAATCCAGCAGGGCTTCGGCGCGCTGCTGTTCCAGCTGAGCACGGTAGCGGGAGTTCTGCCGCTGCACCACCTGATCGTTGAACATCTGCACGATGGCGATATGCACCAGCACCGCCACGCTCATGCCAAAGGTGAGCAGCATGGTCATCCGGGTAGCGGGCTGCTGGGTCCCTGTGACCATCAGCACAATGTTCAGCACCACAGCCACCCCGGGGAAAAAGGACATCACCAGTGCCTGCAGCGGCTGCAGAGCACACTTCTGGTTCCAGCTGTACAGGGAATGCGCAACTGCTGCACCCACGATAAGGTTCGCGGCGCACAGCGCGATCAGGCAGCCGGTGTGCTGCCATGCTTCGCCGGTGCGCACTCCTGTGAACCAGGAGTAGGTATAGTTGACCGTGTTCTCCACCAGCAGGCACATGGTGCCGTTGATCAGGCAGGCGGTGAGCTTATCGGCAAAGGTTCCGCCAAACAGCTGCGCCGTAACAAAAAGGTACAGCACATTGAGCAGGACGCTCTGCACATTGAAAAATGACATTCCTGTTGCGAGTGACAGGCCCAGCTGCCCCATACACAGCAGCTCTGCCCACAGAACCGGCCAGCGCAGTTTTCCCCTGCCCAGATAGGCCCACTCCACCAGAATAAAGGCGTTGCCCTGGACCAGACACACCAGATGCCCCAGCATCATTTCCGCAAATGCATCACTCATCCACATACTGCCCCTTCCATTCCAGATATGCGTTCTGGATGGCCGCATAGCCTGCGCGGCTCACGCTCAGCTCCACCCCGTTTTTCAGCAGGGCGCGGTAGCTGCGGATGCTGCGCACATATTTCATGTTCACCACATCGCTGCGGCTCACCTGCAAAAAGCCGTTCTCGTAGAGCATGGGCGGCAGGTCGGCGATCTTGCCGTAGTAGGTGCAGATGGGCCGGCGGGCAATGTCGCCGTAGACGTTGATCTGGCGCAGGTCGCTTTCCAGATAATAGATCTGATCCAGCGGAATTTCCGTTTCGGTGCGGTTGTGGTGCACCGTCAGGGTCTTGCGCTGGTCGGTCAGGGCGGCAAGCAGGTCGTCCAGACACTTGGGCAGGGTGCGCGCAATGTCCCGCTTGAGCAGGTAGCGGTAGGCGTTCACCGTGTAGCCTTCCAGCGCAAATTCCAGATAGGCCGAAACATACACTAGCATCAGGCCGGGGCACTTCTGCTTGAGCTGACGGCCCAGCACCATGCCGTTTGCACCGGGCATGTCCACGTCCAGAAACGCCAGCTGATACAGCTCCAGCCCCGGCGTTGCAAGCACCTCGGCTGCGCTGGTGCAGACGGCGGTGTGCACCTGCACGCTGCGGGCGGTAAAGTAGACGGTGACATATTCTGCCATGCGCGCGCCGAACGCCGCATCGTCGTCACAGATCAGGATATGCATGGAAGGTTCCTTTCTGCCGCAAAAGGCCCCTCTTATTGATGGAATAAGAGGAGCCGAAGAACTCCTTCCGTCACGGCTTGCGCCGTGCCACCTCCCTCCCAGAGGGAGGCTTTGGCATGGCGGCAAACTTTCCCTCTTCGCCAGAGGCTCCCTCCATGAGACAGACTCCCCCGGTCGGGGGAGGTGGCACGAAGTGCCAGAAGGGGAACAGCTGTCGAGCGAATGCGAGACTGAAGGAGTGTTTTATTTACGCAAAAAATTTATCGTAGATGCCAAAAGCAAAGATGAACAGCACGATCACCGGCAGCACGCAGGTCAGGTAACCGCGCATCCAGTCGTGCATCTTGAGGCCCTTGCCGGTGTTGACTTCCTTTTTATAGTTGTCCCAGCCCCAGCCGTACTTGGTAACGCAGAACAGCAGGTACACCAAGCTGCCCAGCGGCAGGAACAGGTTGCTCACGAGGAAGTCCTCCAGATCCAGCACAGCGCCGCCGAACACGGCAAAGCCGTCCCATGCCCACACGTTGTAGCCCAGCACGCAGGGCAGCGAAAGCAGAGTGATGAGCACGAAGTTCACCAGACTGGACTTCTTGCGGCTGCAGCCGGTCAGCTCCATGCCGCAGCAGATGATGTTCTCGAACACGGCCAGCACGGTGGAAAGCGCTGCAAAGGCCATGAACAGGAAGAACAGGGAGCCCCACAACCGGCCCATGGCCATGTTGGCAAAGATGTTGGGCAGGGTAATGAAGATCAGGCTGGGGCCGCTGGTCTGATCCACACCGTAGGTGAAGCAGGCCGGGAAGATGATGAGACCGGCGGTGATGGCCACGAAGGTATCCAGCACCACGATGCGGGCGGACTCGCCCAGCAGGGAGTGCTCCTTGCCGATGTAGCTGCCAAAGATGGACATTGCGCCAATGCCAAGGCTCAGGGTGAAGAAGGCCTGATTCATGGCGGACACCAGCGTGTTGACCACGCCCACCTCTTTCATGCGCTCGAAGTCGGGCACGAGGAAGAAGCTCAGGCCTTCCTTTGCGCCGGGCATGAACAGGCTGTTGACGGCCAGCACCACCATGATCACCAGCAGGGCGATCATCATGACCTTGGTCACGCGCTCAAGGCCGTTCTGCAGGCCCTTGGCGCATACAAAGATGCCCAGTGCCACCACGAACACCATCCAGAAGGTCATCACGCCGGGGTCTGCCAGCATTTCGGTAAACTTGCCAGCCACCTGATCGGCGTTCAGGCCTGCCAGCTTACCGGTGGCGGTCATGTAGAAATAGTGCAGCATCCAGCCTGCCACGGTGGTGTAGAACATCATGAGCAGATAGCAGCCAATGAGGGTGAGGTAGCCGTGGATGTGCCACTTCTGGCCCGGCTTTTCCAGTGCCTGATAGGCCCGCACCGGGCTTTTGCGGGAAGCGCGGCCCACCGCAAACTCCATGGTCATGATGGGCAGGCCCAGAATGATGAGGAAGATCAGGTAGAACAGCACGAACGCGCCGCCGCCGCCCTGACCGGCAATATAAGGGAACTTCCACACGTTGCCAATGCCGATGGCACAGCCCGCTGAAAGCAGAATGAAGCCCAGCCGGGACTTCAGTTTTTCTCTTTCCATGATTCCAAACTCCTTGTTTTCCGTTCTGCTCTGCCCTGCCCTTTGCGGGGCCGGGCGAAGCGTTGCTTTTGTATTATAGCACAAATTTGGTCGAAGAACAGGGGCGCTTCAGCGAGATGAACTTTTGTTGTCAAAAGTATTCTTTGTCTTTCCCGCGTGCACAGCCCGTCCTGCCGCAGGGCCGTACCGCAATTTTCGTTGCAGATGCGTCCGTTTTCGGTGTATTTACGGCAGGCTGCAATTTTTCTCACCTGAAAGGTGAAGAGCTGACAGTTATTCATCTTTCCACCCAGCAGCAAAAAGGGGAGAAGCATCTTTGGACACTTCTCCCCTTTACAGGTGTATTTACTTGCGCTTTTTGGGGGCAGCACCCTTGCCCACCGGGCCGCGGGGGCGGCGCGCGGCAGCCTTGGACTGCACCGCGGCGCTGCGGGTCTGGGCGCGGCCCTTGGCGGCAGCGGCACGCAGACCGTTGATCTCTGCCTTGGTCAGCTCACGGTAGGTGCCGGGCTTGAGCATTCCCAGCTTTACCACGCCCTCGGCATTGCGCTTCAGGCGCACCACCTCAAGGCCCACGGTCTCGCACATGCGGCGGATCTCGCGGTTCTTGCCCTCTTTTAGGGTCATTTCCATCACGGTGCGGCCCGGCTCGTCGGTGACAACATTGATGGCGCAGGGCATGGTCTTGGTGCCGTCGTCCAGCACAACGCCGCTGCTCAGCTTCAGGATCTGGCTTTCATCGGCGCGGGGCTGCACGGTGACGCGGTACAGTTTGGAGATGCCGCCCGACGGATGGGTGACGGCCTGCGCAAACGCGCCGTCGTTGGTCATGAGCAGCAGGCCCTCGCTGTCCTTATCCAGACGGCCCACCGGGTACAGGCGGGCGGGGATATCGCTCACCAGCTCCATCACGGTCTTGCGGCCCAGCTCGTCGCTGGCGGTGGTCACATAGCCGCGGGGCTTGTACAGGGCCAGATAGTACATCTGCTGATCCTTGCGGATATAGATGCGCTCGTCGTCCACGTGCAGCACGTCGCGGTTGGGGTCCATCTTGTCGCCCACCTTGACGGGGTGGCCGTTGACCTTCACGCGGCCTTCGGCAATGATCTGTTCTGCCGCACGGCGGGAGCACAGACCCTGTTCAGCCATGATCTTTTGAATACGTTCTTCTGCCATAATTAAACTCCTTGTGCGCCTCCCGGCGCTCAAAACGCGCACCTCTCCCCTGCTTTGGGGTGCGGGTGCGCCTGTATCAAAACTGTGAGTTGGAAGCTCACAGTTACGGCGATAGTAGTTAGCAGGCCAGCAGGGAGCTTTCTCCGCGAACAGCGACGGGTTGCGGCACCCAGCAGCCGCTTCGCTATCGCTTGCGTCTTGCTGGCCGCGGCCCCAACGGCAACTCCCTGTTTCCGCCACTGGCGGCGGTCGTTGCCGTTGCAGGGCTCCAGTCCCGCCCCAACGCTTGCGCGCCGGGGCCCCACCCCCAGGACATTCGCTGGAGAAACTCCCTGCCGTCCTGCCGGGATCGGCACCGGATACTCCGGCAACTGTCTCTTATACACATCTGACGCTGCCGACG
>ERZ1026915.1342-NODE-1342-length-10336-cov-4.333431_pt1 | contig 10336 bp, 16 predicted proteins | sample MGYA00519466_ERZ1026915 | MGnify/ENA primary metagenome ERZ1026915 (study PRJEB26926, sample SAMN06164884) | human gut metagenome | biome: ENVO:00009003; feature: ENVO:2100002; material: ENVO:00002003 | host: Homo sapiens | place: USA | collected 2012 ... | reverse complement strand
ATGCCTAGTCTCGTGGGCTCGGAGATGTGTATAAGAGACAGATAATATGATTTCAAAGAAAGCGAGGTGAAATCAAATGACCACTGAAAACCGCGCAAGTGAACGCGTATCCGAATCCGATATGCGCCGGACACTGGAAAAGCTGGTGAGCTGCGAGGATCAGGATCAGCGCACAATCGGCGCACTATGGGCTGGCTTATGCCTCGGCAGGGCCGACAAAATCCCCGATGGGCTGGATTTTGCAATGGCACATGCGAGCTCACCGAAGTCCGCATAACCCACGACCAGACCGGGAGAAAGGAGCATACATAATGCCCTATCACAGCACAACCCCATCAATAGATCTCAAACCTGAGAATATTCCTGCGCACGAAATGGAACGTCTTGTCTCTCCCCTGCCCGACATCATTGAGCGATATTTCGCCCGCCCAGGTGTGCAGGAGGCCTACGAAAAATGGCTCGAAGAGCGAGAAGAAAGGAAGAACACCTCATGAAACAATATAAAGTAACAATCACCAACGGCGATTACATGCAGCGGCTACGCGGTCTCTGTATTTAAGGAGTGAAAACCATGCCCATATGGCTAGAAGCCACCCTAGGCCTTGCCGCTATCGCGCTGGTAGCAATAGCGTGCTGGCGAGAGGACAAGCTGGTGGAGTGGGAGGAACGGTTTACCCGTAGAATGAAACAGAGAAAGGAAGTTAAAAATCATGGCAAACGAAAATTATGGTGACCTGCTTGCAGAGAACATCCGCGCAAACGCAGACATGTCAAAACTGACTGCTTACGAAAAATTTGTGCTGGATCGCGGATTTGAGTTTGGTACAGAAGCCGCCCTGAAAGCAGGCTACGATCGGTTATGGAAAGCACATCATGGGATCATGCTTGCAAAAGATGAGTTTTTAGCCGAGGCGAATAAGCCGGAGGATGACACGGCAGCAGAAACATATGACGTCTTGGCGGACCTGGTTGAAGCAAGAAAGCTGTCCGCCACAGATGTATACCAGTACGCAAGGTTTAAGTGGTGTCTGAACGACCCTAATGCAATAGTGTCCTATCAGTATGGCCGGGATAAATGGGCTGTCAATAACTGCGGCGTAAAGATTGCCGAAGAATCTGCACGGATCAAAGTTTGCGAAGAGTGGGGATTTGAGGCCAGCCGTATTAAAATCATCGGCACCCCGTATTACGATGCAACCGACTGGCAATTTATCCGCTTTGATTGCGCGCGTACGAGCTGGCTGTGGCGCAACGGTAATCTGCATCAGGTGTACGCATGATATGAAAAACTTTAAAGTAGGCGACCAGTGAAATTGAATTGATAGAGGAAGGAGAATGAATATGCCGTTTACCGCAGAAGAGCTGGAGGCAATGCGGCTTGCAGATGAAGAGATCGAACGGGAGTTTGAAAAATCCTTTGCCGCACAGTACGCGGATGCTGAGATCAGTAAGTGGCTGGATGACTTGGCGACCAATGATACATTGGATCATAAGCAGCTACATAACAAACGGTATCGGCGCGCCTACTATGAGGCGCACAAGGACGAGATTGCAGCCTACCAGCGTGCCTACTATGAGGCGCATAAGGACGAGATTGCAGCCTACCAGCGTGCCTACTATGAGGCGCATAAGGACGAGGCCGCAGCCTACCAGCGTGCCTACTATGAGGCGCATAAGGACGAGGCCGCAGCCAAGCAGCGCGCCTACCGCGCCCGCAAAAAGAACGCCGCCCCTGACAATTGCAGTGTCAGAAGCGGCACGTAAGAAAACCCGAATCAAAAAGGCGGTCCTTACAGCTACAGTGTAGCATTGGGGGCGCTGGAAGTCAAGAATGGAAGTGAAGAAATGACAGAGGAAAAGGCCATGAGAGCCATAGACGAGGCTCGGCAGAAAGTGGACAGCCTTGTTTCACGCGGCCAAATCACCCCGGCCTGTGCGGAAGAATACCTTAAAATGATTACCGCAGAGAAGCTGCGGGACTACTCCATCACAGAAAGGACGGTGCAAGCTTACCATGAAACTGCTCGAACTCCAGCTTGAAAACTTTAAGGGCGTCCAACAGTTTACCTTCTCCCCGGGCGGACGCTGCGCCACAGTATACGGTGACAACGGTACCGGGAAGACTACCCTCGCGGATGCGTACTTCTGGCTGCTCACTGGCAAAGACAGCGCCGGGAGGTCTGACAGCGCATTTACCGTTAAGCCCATGGGCGCGGAAGGGCTGGATTGCTCCGTGGAGGGCAGCTTCCGCCCAGACAGCGGCGAACCCTTTACCCTGCGCCGTACATACAAAGATGTGTTTGAACGCCGACGGGGCGACGCAGAGCGCAGGCTCAAGGGCAACACCACGGAATATACAGTCAACGGCGTGCCAAAGCCCAAAAAAGAGTATGACGCATTCGTTGCAGAGCACTTCGGCGGCAGCCTGTTCGCCGTGCTGACAGATCCGGACGCATTGGCTGGGAAGTTAAGCCTGGATGCACGGCGGGAAATCCTGATTAGCGCATTTGGCGGGGAATTGGATGACGGGGACGTCATCAACAACCACGAAGAGCTGCGGGAGCTGCTGCACTGCATTGGGAATAAATCTGTGGAGAATTATGCGGCTGTCACCCGAGAGCAGCGCCGGAAGGTCAACGACCGGCTGAAGGAAATCCCCGGCCGCATTGATGAAGCGGAGAAAGCGAAGCCTGTCCTTACGCCGGCCCGTGAGAGCCTTGCGGAATACACTGAGCGGAGCAAACAGCGCACCGCTCTGCAAAACAAGCTGGACGAAGTTCGCAGCGGGCAGGCGCTCTCTATGGCACGGAAAGCCATATCGGACATTGAGGCGGAGATATCCGCAGCCAAAGCCGCGTATGCCCGGAAGGCGGCAGCAAGCAGCGAGCCTGACAATGCCCGGATCCGCGACCAGCGCGGCATGATCGACGGTCTCTTGGAGCAGCTCCGGGATACCGAGGCGCAAAAGCGCGACCTGCAAAGGCGTCTCCAGCAGGCGGAAAAATCTCTGGACGATCTGCGCAACGCGTGGGATGACACAGCGACGCGAGAATGGTCTGGCGATACGGTCTGCCCCACCTGCGGGCAGCCAATCCCAGAAGCAAGCCTCGAAGCCTCACGCCGGAAATTCAATGCAAAGAAATCGGCTGAGTTGGAAGATATCGAACAGTCTGCTGCCGGTCAGCAGCAACAGATCGCCGGCTGCAAAGAACAGCTGGCAGAACTGGAAGCGCAGGCGGAAGTCTATCAAAAAAGCAGGACAGAGGCGGAGATAGCCCTGAAGGAGATGCTCTCCCGCATTGCAGAACCCGAACCCTTTGAAAAAACGTCTGAATACGCCGCTCTCGCACAGGGACTGTCCTGCGCAAAGGAAAGGCTGGAAGCCCTACAAAACCGTGCGGATGAAACCGCCGCCCATATCATTGCGGAGATCGGAGAGCTGGACGCGCAGATAGAAGCCGCCAGGCAGCGCATGGCCGTCAAAGAAACCATTGAGCGGCAGGAGAAACGCATCGAGGAACTCAAGGCGGAGGAAAAGGCCCTCTCCTTGCAGCTTGCCGCCTATGATAAGGGCCTTCTGCTGGCGGAACAGTTTGTGCAGGTCAAGGCACAGGACATCGAGGAGCAGGTAAACGCCGCTTTCCGTCTGGTCAAATGGAAACTCTTTGATGTGCAGAAAAACGGCGGGATCAAGAACTGCTGTGAGGCAACCGTAAGCGGCGTGTCCTACGGGACGAACCTTAACAGCGCGGCAAAGCTCAACGCCGGACTGGATATCATCTCGGCGCTGTCAAAGGCCTCAGGTGTACAGCTGCCAGTATGGGTGGATAACGCAGAGAGCGTGACAGAATTGCTGCCGGTGGACACACAGGTCATCCGCCTGGCGGTGTCGGCACAGGACAAAATATTGAGAGTGGAGGAAAACTGAAATGGACAGAATGGAAACGAAATATCCGCGCTACACAAACCTGGACGGGTACATATTCTTTGTCGGCAAAGAGCTTTGGGGCAGCCAATATATGACGCTTAAGAAAAGCTCCCCGGACGCCCCGGGTATGCACCGGGTGATCAGCCCGAACCTGCCGCCGCGTGAGACCACGCAGGAGGCGCAGGCGGATCTCGACGAGTACGCGGTTGCGCACAATCTGGCCGTATATGATTACCAAGAGATCGAGGGGGGGCGAGCCAGAGGTACCGGAAGGATACCCAGAAACAGAAGATGCTCTAACCGATGAAGAAATGCAGGGATCGGTCGACGATATTCAAGCGGCGGAAGCGGAGGAGTTGCCCGAGACTGAAGACGCTCCGGAAGGCTCTGGCGACGAAATGGCAACTGTCCCCGAGGGCGAACCGGTCAGCCTGCGGGACGATGCGCTTGAAGTCGTCCTGGACGCCTGTGATCAGAAGCTCACCCAAGCGTTACGCCTGATGTTCGAAACAGATCAGCGCAAATTTGATCTGAATGCAAAGATCACCTTCATCCGCCAGGGCGGCATGCTCAAGATCAAATATGAGACCGGCTTCAAATTCGATCCCATCAACTACAAGGATAAGGATGAAATCTACGACGATATCCCAATCGCGCTGGATGCAGGCGGCAACCCGATCATCCCGCGAGACCGTGAGAAGCAGCTGACCTTTGACGATGTGGAAGAGGATACGGCGCGGATGACCACCACGGTGGACGGCCAGACCGGTCTTGTGGAGCATATCGAGGTTGACGGTGAAGAGCAGGTGGAAGATGGAGAACCTTTTTCCTGCAACAACCGGGAATGCCCCCTCTTCGGCATTGTCGAAGAAAAATGCGAGTTTGATCCACTGATGGATGAGTGCGATGGATCCTCGGCAGATGCGGACGTCTGCGAGGCTGTGGCGGTGCATCAATGCACCCGGCCGGACGTGCTCAAAACATATAATCAATATTATGCAGATAAAGGAGACGATAAAACATGAGCGGAACTTCCATTGCCAAAGTTGACGCCTTCAAAGAGATCTTGAACACCGGGTCCGTCCGTGCGCAGATCCAGAACAGCCTGAAGAAGAACGCCGGAGCCTTCATGTCCAGCATGATCGACCTGTATTCCGGCGATCCGCTGCTCCAGAACTGTGACCCGCAGGCGGTCGCTATGGAGTGCCTAAAGGCTGCATCCCTGCACCTACCGATCGTAAAATCCCTGGGTTTTGCCTATGTTGTCCCGTACAAAAACAAGCCAACCTTCATCATTGGTTACAAGGGCCTGATTCAGCTCGCACAGCGCTCCGGCCAGTACCGGACGATCAACGCAGGCAATGTCTATGAGGGCGAGATTGTTGGGACCGATAAGCTTTCCGGTATGATCGACATTTCCGGCGAACGAAGCAGCGATGAGGTGGTTGGGTACTTCGTGTATTTCAAGCTGCTCAACGGGTTTGAGAAGCTCCTGTACATGACTAAGCCGGAGATAGAGGCCTATGCCGAAAAGTACAGCCCCAGTTACAACAGCAACTACAGCCCGTGGAAGACAGAGTTTGACAAGATGGCGCAGAAGACCGTGCTGCGCAAGCTGATCGGGACCTATGGCGTGATGACGCCTGACATGCAAACTGCCGTTGCAACGGATGATGCCGGCGCCACCCCGCAGCAGGAGATCGAGCAGAAGGCCAACCGCGGCGGTGTGGTGGACATCAACCCAGACACCGGAGAAGTCCTTAATGCAGAAGACCTTCCATCTACGGAAGCGGAGAAGCCGCAACCCAAGAAGCGGCCGTTTTGACGATGGGCAGGATCGATGTAAAATGCCTGGCCTCCGGCAGCACAGGAAACGCCTATGCCGTCGATGACGGAGAGAGTGCCCTCCTGCTGGAGGCGGGGCTCCCCGCCAAAAAGATCCTTTCCGGATTCCTGCCGCTGCTCCCCCGTGTTGCGGGTTGCCTCATCACCCATGAGCACGGTGACCATGCGTGCGGCGCTGTTGGGCTCGCGAGGCGCGGGATTGACCTGTATGCAACTGCGGGGACGCTTACCGGTATTTCCGGCGTTGTTCCCGCTCACCGGCGACACGAGGTGAAAGTGGGCGTACAGCTCCACATAGGCTCTTGGATTATCCCGTTCGAAACGGAGCATGACGCTGCGGAGCCGGTGGGATATCTGCTTTACTCCCTGGCAGCACAAGAGAAGCTGCTGTTCGCAACAGATACCTACTATATCCCGAACACGTTCCGGTCCCTGAACATCGTCATGGTGGAGTGTAACTACAGCCGGGATCTGCTGGAAGAAAACATAAAGGCCGGTCGGATCCTGGGGCTGCTGAAAAGCCGGCTCCTGCGCAGCCATTTTTCGCTGGACAATGTGAAGGGTTTTCTGGCGGCGAATGATCTGAGTGAATGCAGGAAGATCTATCTCCTCCACCTGAGCGGTGGAAATTCTGACCCGGAGCGCTTTCAGCGGGAGATCCGGGAACTGACCGGGATTGTGACGGAAATATGCTCTCAAGGAGGATCACCATGAAGAGCGGACTGGAATACTTTCCGCTTGATGTGTGCCTGGATGAGAAGTTTGAGTTGATAGAGGCTGAATTTGGACTGACAGGGTTTGCAGTAGTCGTTAAGCTGCTCCAGCGTATTTATGGGCAGCAAGGTTACTACTGTGAATGGACAAAAGAGGTTGCGTTGCTGTTTGGCCGCCAATGCGGTTTTGCGCCGGGTAACAACGCCGTTTCTGAGATAGTATCAGCCGCTGTCCGAAGAGGTATTTTTGATAAAAAGCTCTATGAACGGTACCGGATCCTGACAAGTAGGGGGATCCAGATGAGGTACCTGGAGGCAGTCAGCCGCCGGAAGAGCGTTGAAATCAAAAAGCAGTACCTCTTGGCTGACTGCGTCTCAAATTTCAAAAATGTGCACATTTCAAGTGAAGATGTTGACATTTTTCAAAAAAATGCAGACATTTCCGAACAAAGTAAAGTAGAGGAAAGTAAAGAAGAGAGATATATATGCGCGCGTGAGGAAACAGGGAATTTAAGACAGGTCTCTGCATACTTCGAGGAAGTCTTCGGGCGGCTTATCGGCGGGAAGGACCGGGACATCATTGTCCGGATCGCAAAGGATTATGATCCCGCCTTATCGATGGAAGCCATCCGATTGGCCAAAGATCGCAATGCAAACAGCGCAGCCTATGTGCTCTCGATCCTGGAACGTTGGAAGGCGCAGGGCGTCACCCATATTGACCAGGTGAAAAAGCAAAATCAGAACGCAGTCACAAAAAAATCAGCGCCGCCGGACTATACCGATCCGGCGCTGTATCAGGAGGAGGGTGATCTGGATGCCGTCTTCGGAAGATATCCAAAAAACAAAGGATGAATACGAGCTGCCGCCCCTGGAGCAAACCGGCACATGCCCCTATTGCGGTGCACCCATCCTGGGCCGGAAGATGTTTGGCGGCTGGATCAACCGGGAATGCGAATGCCAGCGGAAGGCCCGCGAGGAAGAGGAGCGTCAGGAGGACGAGCGTGACCGCTGGCTGATGATCGAGCGTAACAAGCGCGAAAGTGGGATCCCGCCCCGGCAGCGAGAGTGCACGCTTGCATCCTTCGAAGAACGGGAAGGCACGGGCAAGGCCTTGCAGGCTGCCAGGCGGTACATAGAGGCATTCTCGGAGATGTCCTCTTGCGGGGAGGGCCTGCTCTTTGCCGGGCCGACCGGCTGTGGGAAAACACATCTTGCCGCGGCGATTGGGAACGCGCTGCTGGAGAATGGGCGACGCGTCGTCTTCAAGCGCGTGACGGACCTGTATTACGAACTACGCGGATCCTTCGACGGAGGAAACAGTGAGACTGATATTATTACCCCATGCCGGCAGGCTGACCTGCTAATCCTTGATGATCTGGGGGCCGATGCACCGACGCCTTGGACGCGCAGCGTCCTGCAATCCCTGGTGGATTACCGCGTCAACTACTATCGCCCGATGGTGGTCACAACCAATCTGCGGGACGAGGCGGCTCTACGGGGAGCAGTTGACAGCCGGACGGTGGACCGTTTGGAGGGTTGCTGCCATCGGTTTGTAATGGCGGCGCCGTCATACAGGAGGATCCGGCATGATGATTAGGTTTGTAATCCCCGGGGAGCCGCAGGGTAAGGGCCGGCCAAAATTCAGCAGGCAGGGCAGCTTCGTGAAAACCTACACGCCTGCGAAGACGGAAAACTATGAGGCGCATATCAAGGCGTGCTTTATGGCCTCCGGCGCTGGCATGATCCCGCAAGGTGTTGAGATCGGCATGGAGATCACGGCGTTCTACAGTATCCCGAAGTCCACCAGCAAGAAACGAGCGGCTCTAATGCGCGAGGGGGTAATCCGCCCGACCAAGAAACCGGACTACGACAATGTGGCGAAGGTGGTCTGCGACGCGTTGAATAAGATCGCGTATTACGACGACGCGCAGATTGTGGAAGCTGCGTTCGCGAAGTTTTACGCGGACGAGCCCAGGGTTGTGGTTGGGCTGTGGAGTTATTGAATAATTGTGAAAAAAGCGAATCGACCCCGGCAAGCTCCGTGCCGTCCAACGCCTGTGCCGTCTTAAACTACCGCCAGATAAGCCGCAATGTCTCGATGAGCGGTGCGTTTGGCTGTTGGATGGCGGGTTGTGTCCATTTAAACGTTGTGTAAGGAGGGATGGGTTTGACCGTGAAGGCCGTTGACTGCCACGAAAATAATAGCTCTGCCAGCTTTGAACCTGGGGACTTTTGCTTGTACGCATTTGGCAAAGAAAACAAATCCAAAGCCGTGGTGGAAGTCGTAAAGGTATTGGACGATCCACGTGGAGTGGCGCAAGTTAAATTTCACAGGGTTTTGGCGGATGATACCGGTAACGGCTTGTTCAACTATCTGCGCCGTACAGGCGATACGATGAACGCCAGCTTTGAATATCTTAAAAAGTTGCCCCGAAAGCAGGTGAAAAAGTGACCGTCAAAGACGCCGAGAACATAAAGCTTGACCCGGATGTCTACTCCCGGTGCGTCGCCACGGCAAAGGGGTATTACCGGATGTTACAGCGGCAACGAGAGATCGAAGAGGAGATCATCCATGAGACGTATGCGCCGGATGGGCAGCCGAGGGGCAGCGGAACAGGGGACCCTACTGCCCGAAAGGTCGAGAAGATCCTCCAGAGGCAGCGGGAGAACGACCGGAAAATTCGGGCGGTGGAACAGGCGTGGATGTCGCTGCGCAAGCAGCATGAACGAGATTTGATTAAGAAAAATCTTTTTGAACACATCCCAATGATGTACCTCGATCTGCCGATGTGCCTCCGTTCGATGAAGCAAGTGCGCAAGCGATTTCTCGTTCGGCTGGCAGAAAATCTTCACGAAATCTAAAGTATGCACCTTTTTCTCAAAATAGGGTCTATAATTGGTATTGTGGAATGATTGCAAGAACCTTTTCACTTTCAGTTTTCTCCTTTCTTCCCGCCTCCCCGGGGCGGTAATACCGGGGATTAATCTACAAAGGAGAGCATTTTTATGGATAAATTAACATATGAGCAGGTCAATAAGTTATGCAAATTAAGGCCGCAAGCAATTGTGACAGTAAATTACGAGGTGGGCGGAGAGATGATTCCAGTTCGGCTTAAAAACACATTAAGCTTAACTGATATGTCAGCCTTTTTGAACTATGTCGTTCTGGGATGTTTTGATCAAGATGAATACATCCCAGAATACCAAGAATTGATAATATTTGCGGCGGTTTTAAAATTTTTAAGCAATATTCCATTGCCGGAGTTATTAGATTCAGGTCTGGTGGATCTCGCAAAACTTCATAAGATGCTGGATGCTATGGACCTGCTCACTCGCATCCGCGCCATGTATAATTCCGAGGACGAAGACGAACGCCGGCTCTGGAAGCTTTTTGACCGACTGGATTGCATGGTGCTCGAAAAGCTTGAATTCCGCAGGCAGCAAGTGGCTAGTAAATAGCGATCTCAAAAATATACCAGCGGACTGCCATCTCCAGGCAGTTCGCTATTTTTGTACCGATATAAATTATAAATGAGGTGGTGAGGTGGCGAATGAAGACAATCTAAAAGGTCACGGCTTCCATGAACGAACCGCGAGTGAACAGCGAGAGATTTCCGTGCTGGGTGGTAAAGCTTCGGGTAAGGCTCGACGACGAAAAGCGGATTTCCGAAAGACACTGAATCTGCTCCTGACCGCCAAAATAGACAACCCGGAATGGTCCCCCACCTTAGAAGCTTTCGGCTTGGAAAGTACGCTGGAAGCCGCTGTCAACGCTGCAATGATCAAAAAAGCGCTGGCGGGTGACGTTAAGGCATATGCTGTCTCTTATACACATCTCCGAGCCCACGAG
>ERZ1026915.1341-NODE-1341-length-10343-cov-3.862072_pt1 | contig 10343 bp, 10 predicted proteins | sample MGYA00519466_ERZ1026915 | MGnify/ENA primary metagenome ERZ1026915 (study PRJEB26926, sample SAMN06164884) | human gut metagenome | biome: ENVO:00009003; feature: ENVO:2100002; material: ENVO:00002003 | host: Homo sapiens | place: USA | collected 2012 ... | reverse complement strand
ACTTTTGTCAGCGGCGGGTTTTTGCTGGATTCAATTTCCAAAACCGTTTTGCTTGAGGTGGCGGCGCATATCGGCAAGGGCCCACACCAGACTGGCGCCCAGTGCGATCCCAAGGGCATAAAGAGCGGTCTGGCGGGCAAAGTCCGCCGACAGATCCATGTCCTGCTGAACGGCATAGTACATGGCGTAATAGAGGGGCCGCCCCGGCACCAGCGGGATCAGCAGCGCGGGGATCAGAAACAGCGTGGCGGGCGCACCCATAAACCAAGCCAGAAACTCCGCATACAACGCGGCAAAGGCGGCGGCGGTCAGGGTGGGGAGCAGGATACCGGACCAGATCGAGGCGGCCGCCAGATAGACGCCGCAGGTCAGCAGACCCCCCAGAGAAGCGGCGAACATATACCGCCGACGCAGGTGGAACACCAGACAAAAACCCAGCGCCCCGGTAAAAGATGTGAGAAGCTGCACGATCACAGTCCGATCCCTCCCATCAGTAAAAAGGCGCTCATGAAGCCCATAGCCAGCGCCCCGGCCCACAGCAGCGTTTCGATGAGCCGCATGGCGCCGGAAATGGGGGAGCCTACCATGGTGTCCCGGACGGCGTTGGTCATGGCCAGACCGGGGATCAGCAGCATGATGTCACCGATCAGGATTTTGTCGGCGTGGAGCTCCGGCAGGAAAAAGGCGCACAGGGTAATGCTGATGCCAACAGCCAGAGCGGAGAGCAGATTGAATACCAAGCGGTTGGGGCACTGAGGGCCAAAATGCCGCTGGAGGCGACAGATCACCAAGCCAAACAGGGCAGCCACCAGACCATCCGTCATGGAACCGCCGAAAAACAGGGCGCAGCTTCCTGCGGCCAGCGCGCTGCCCAGATAGACCAGCAGTGGCTTGGGGGTTTCTGCCGTGATCTGGGCAACTTCCCGGCGCAGCTCATCCAGCGGAATAGGATCGGCGCAGCACCGGCGGCTCAGATCGTTCAGCGCTTCCAGAACGGTGAAATCCGTGCCGCCGGGAGTCAGGATCCGGCGGGTCTGGGTGATGTCCCGCCCGCTGGGCAGCGTCATGGTTACCACGATGCTGGAGGTGATGACAAAGGCATTCATCCGAACAGCCCCGTAGGCCGTGCCCATACGGGTCAGAGTGTCCTCCACCCGGTTTACCTCTGCCCCCACAGCCAGAAGCGCTTCCGCAATGTCCATGAGACAGTGCAGCAGGACCTCCGGCTGCGCCGGGACAGGGATCTTATCTGCGTTCACGTCACTCAAAAGCCGAAGAGCATAGAGCGGTCAATGTCAGCCAGACTGTGAGCACCGCACATGGCCATGGTGTCCGCAAGCTCTGCCTGAAGCTTGTCCACATAGGCCTGCACGCCTTCCTGAGCGCCGCCATAGACCGCGGTGACGAAGGGGCGGGCGATGAGCACCGCATCGGCACCCAGGGCCAGAGCCTTGAACACGTCCGTGCCGGAGCGGATGCCGCCGTCCACAAAGACCTTCATCTTGCCGCCCACGGCGTCCACAATGGCAGGCAGGACCTCAGCAGTGGCGGGGCACTGATCCAGCACACGGCCGCCGTGGTTGGAGACGATGATACCAGCGGCACCGGCTTCCAGGGCCTTTTCCGCACCCTTCACCGTCATGATGCCCTTGAGGATAAAGGGCTTGCCTGCCATGGCAGCGATGTCCTTGAGCTGATCCACGGTCTTGCTGCCGGCGGGGGGAGTCATCCCCTTCAGGAAAGGCAGACCGGCGGCGTCAATGTCCATGGCGATGGCGCAGGGATCAGCGGCCTTTACCAGATCCATTTTCTGACGGACGGTCTCCAGATTCCAGGGCTTCACAGTGGGAACACCGCAGCCGCCGTTGGCTTTCAGGGCATCCGCGGCGCCTTCCATGACGGCGGGATTGGTGCCGTCACCGGTGAAGGCGAGGATACCGGCTTTGGCACAGCCCTCCACCAGTATATTGTTATAGCGCAGATCGTCATATTTGTCGCTGTAATGCATAGCCACGGCACCAACGGGGCCGGCCATTACGGGGATCGTCAGCTTGTGGCCGAAAAAATCATAAGAGGTGTCCACATCACCGTTTTCGCAGATGGTGTCCATATTGACGCACAGCTCCTGCCATTTCTGGTAGTTGCGGATGGCGCCGGTGCCCAGACCCTTGGCACCGGGACCGGGGACCGTGTTTTTGCAGGCGAGGCCGTTGCACACAGGGCAGGCGTGGCATTTGCCCATGCAGGTCCGGGCCTGCTCCAAAACTTCCTGATAAGTCATTGCAGTTTCCTCCTGAATCGTATAGCTTTGTAAAAATCCCGTTAAAGATCAAACATATTCCCGATTGGCCTCATTTTACAGCAGGCGGCAGAAAAATACAAGTCGGTAAAATGTTGAGAGCGGCGGAACTTTTTGGCGGGAATTTCGTCTATATAAGTAGAAGAGCGGCACGACCGCTGAAAAGGAGGAAGCGCTATGAAAAGAAGGTTATTTGTCTGTTTTCTTGCACTGACCATGCTCCTGAGCCTGACTGCCTGCGGAGCCAGCAGCAAAACTGCGGCTTCCGTTGATTCCAGCGCCAACGACCACCCTGCGGAAAGCCCCGCCGTGACAGAGGAGAAGGGATATTTCGACGCTGACACCAACGGCTATGATGACGAGGGTCGGGACAGCGGCGGAGGTGTTCTGGAAAACCAGAAGATCATCTACACCGGGGACATCAATCTGGAGACCACGGAGTTTGACGAGGCCGTCAAGGCGCTGGCATCGCTGGCGGAGGCCAAGGGCGGCTATCTGGAGAGCAGCACCGTAGGCGGCGGGAGCCGGGGCTACCGGTGGGCGGATTATACCGTCCGGGTGCCCTCCGCTCAGTTTCAGAGCTTTCTGGATCAGGCCGGGGAGCTTGCCCATGTGACGTGGCGGAACACCAATTTGGAAAATATCACAGAGACCTATTATGACACGGCAGGCCGCCTGAAGACCCAGCAGATCAAGCTGGAGCGGCTGCAAAAGCTACTGGCTCAGGCGGAAAATATGGAGGATATCATCACCATTGAGTCCGCTATTTCCGAAACGGAGTGGAATATTGAGGATCTTTCCGGCACCCTGCGGCACTATGACGCGCTGGTGGACTTCGCCACCATCAACGTCCATGTGTCGGAGGTCTATAAGTATTCCGACACGGAGGAACTGCCGGAGAATTTCGGAGATCGCCTGAGCAGCGCTATGAGCCGGGGCTGGCATTCCTTTGTGAACGGCATGGAGGACTTCGCCGTGGCGCTGGCGTACAGCTGGATGTGGCTGATCCTGTGGGTGGTCATCATCGTGACGGCGGTGGTCATCCTGCGGAAGATCCGGCGGCGGAGCGGAATGAAAAAACCGCTGTTCAAGAAGAAAAACGATGTAAAACCGGATGACAAGTCCGGTGATACCTGATAGACTAAAGGCAGCGGGAGACCGCTGCCTTTTCTGATATTTTAGGAGGGATCGTTATGAAGCTGACCTGGCTGGGACACGCCTGTTTTCTTTTGGAGGAGGACGGCTATCGCATTGTACTGGATCCGTATACCGGCGTGGCGGGGTACCCGCCTTTGCACATACAGGCCCACGCCGTTTTTTGCAGCCATGGCCATTTTGATCATCACGCCACAGACTGTGTGGAGCTGCTGCCGGAGCGGGAAAGCCCGTTTACGGTCCGGGAGGTAGAGACCTTTCATGATGACCGGGGCGGCGCGCTGCGGGGGACCAACACGATCCGGATTTTTACAGCCGGCGGCCTGTCTGCGGTCCATCTGGGCGATCTGGGGCACCAGCTGACGGCGGAGCAGGCGGCGGCCATCGGCCCGGTGGACGCCGTGCTGGTGCCGGTCGGGGGTGTTTACACAGTGGATGCCGCCGGAGCAAAGGCGGTGTGCGATGCGCTGCATCCTCGCTGCGTGGTGCCCATGCACTACCACCACGCGCCCTACGGCCTGACGGAGGTGGACAGCGTGGAGCCGTTTCTGGAGCTGTGGCCCGCGGAGGAGGTCCACCATCTGCAAGGGGCGGCGTTTGAGCTGACCGAGCAGACTGCCGGGGTCATGGTTCCTTCGTTTTGAAGAATAGCTCTTGACAAAACCATGAATACTATGTAATATAGTTTTGAAAACTATATTACACGGCAATGAGGTGATCGTATGGTACAGAACAGACAGGTGACCCTGTTAGGGGATTCCATCTTAAAGGGAATTCAGGTAGATCTGGGTGACCGGCGCTATCGTACTCATAATGAGATCAATATGGAGGCTTTGGAATCGGAATTTCAGCTTTCCATTCATAATGACGCGCACTTTGGAGCCACGGTCCGCAAGGGCAGCCGCTTGCTGGACCGGATGCTGGCCCGGAAGCTGCCCTGCGACATGATGGTGATGGACTTCGGCGGCAATGACTGCGATTTCCGCTGGAAGGAGATCGCGGAGGACCCCACGGGGGACCATCAGCCCAACGTGCCGCTGCCGGAGTTTGTGGAGCTGTACCGGGAGATGATCCGGCGGGTACGGAGCCACGGTATCCGGCCCATCCTTACCAACCTGCCGCCGCTGGACAGCGAGCGCTTTTTCAACTGGTGGTGCGGAGATCTGGACAAAGAGGCTGTGATGCGCTGGCTGGGAGACGTGGGCAACATCTACGTCTGGCAGGAGCGGTATTCCCGTGCGGTGGAGCGTTTGGCCCGGGAGGAAAATGTGCCGCTGGTGGATGTCCGTGGAGCCTTTTTGGACTACGGCCATCTGGAGCAGACTCTCTGCGCCGATGGTACCCACCCCAACACCGTTGGTCAGGGCTTGATCACAAAGGCGTTTCAGGATTTTGGCCGGGGGCTGCGGCTGGCCGGTCAGACCGTCTAACAGAAGGACAAAAATACGGGTCGGTTTTCAAAACCGGCCCGTATTTTTTACAGCTTTTTGAAGATGTGGATGCGGAAGGACGCCTGACAGTCCAGATTTTCCAACGCTTCCATCCGCTCTACGCCCGCCTTGGGGGTTTTCCAGCAGTAAGGCGTCATCCGAAAGAGGGATTGGATATCCGCCTGATTTGCCAGATGGAGGGTGAAATCCACCGGAACGATGGCCTCATAGGTGAAGCCTTCGTAGGGAGTCTCTTTTTCCTCGTTGGGGTAGGGCGCATCGTAGAGGACCCGCTTCAGCTCCCACAGATGGTCGGCGCCGGGTACCACATAGAGAAAATGGCCTCCGGGCTTCAGGACCCGGCGGAATTCGTCAATGGCCAAGGGGGAGAAGCAGTCCAGCAGCAGGTCTGCTGTTTCATCCGCAAAGGGAAGATGATAGCAGGAGGCCACCGCGAACTCCACCTGCTTTTCCCGTTTGGCGGCCAGCCGGAGGATAGATTTGGAGATGTCGATACCGGCTATAGCGGGCGTTTTCCCGGCGGCAGTCAGGGCTGCCCGGATGCCGGCAGTGTAGTACCCCTCTCCGCAGCCGGCATCCAAAATCACCGGATGCTCGCCCACAAGCGGCAAAATCCGGCTACAAAGCGTATTTAAGAGCGGCATATAATACTCTTTGGATAGGAAATCCCGGCGGGCTGCCGACATAGCCTTGTCATCGCCGGGATCGGCGGAGTGCTTCTGATTGGGGGGCAGCAGATAGGTGTAGCCCTCCTTGGCGATGTCATAGCTGTGTCGGTCAGCGCAGCGGTAGACCCGTTCCTCCCGGTCCAGCGGACCGCCGCAGACAGGACAGCGGAACAGAGATTTCATACGATCCCTCCTATGCGTTCAGATCTTGGGTCACGTCATGGATCCACTTGCCGCCGCGGATCCGGTGCAGGCCGAAGGGAACCTTCAAAGCGGATTCCGTGGCCATGATGAAGCAGAAGATGGCGATGGGAGCGTGGAGTACCAGCCCCAGCAGCACCAGCAGCGGCAGGGTGAAGCACCACAGGGGGAGAACGTCGATCAGCATGGCGATCCGCACATCGCCGCCTCCCCGGAGAACGCCCACGATGCCGGTGGTGGCAAAGGCGTGGAGCGGGGCAGAGATGGAGTAGCAGATCATCATGGTCACGCAGAGAGACGCTGAGGCGGCGGTCATGGAGAACAGAGGCAGCACGTGGGGCTTCAGCACGAGCCAGAACAGCAGCTGCTCCGCTATTGCGACACCAAAGCCGGTGCAAAAGGCCACAAAGGTCAGGGCCTGACCAATGGGATAGGCGTTTTTGCCGCCCATGCCAACCTCCTTGCCGACGATCACGGCGGCTGCCGCTGCCACGCCGAAGATGGCTACCGTCACCATCTTGTCGATGTTGCCTGCCACGGTATAGGCGGAGATCAGGTCTGTGCTGCCCGCCATGTGGCCCATGATGACGGTGTAGAGTGAGGTGCCGGTACCCCAGAGAGTCTCGTTCAGCAGCACCGGCGTGGAGAATTTCACAAAGCTGCGGAAGGTGGCCTTGCCGGGCCGGAGAATACAGGCGGGCATCAGGGGCATCTGCTTGCAGCGCAGGGCGTAGACAAGGGAAATGACAAATTCCACCACACGGGAGGAGAAGGTGGCGATGGCGGCGCCGGTGATCCCCAGTGCGGGCAGACCCAGCTTGCCGAAGATCAGGATGTAGTTGCCTACGGTGTTGCAGACGGTGGAAATGGCGAATACCGTCATGCCGAAGCGGGGATTCTCAATGCTCTGCTGCATACCGATGTAGATGGAGGAGAGGGAGTTGAGAATATAGGAGAAGCCCACGATGCGGATGTAGGAGGTGCCCAACTCCACCAGACGGGCATTGTCGGTAATGAGCATCAGCACCTGTCGGGGGAACAGCCCCATGGTCAGAGCGCAGAGGGTGGAAATGCCTCCTGCCACAAAGAAGCCGATACCCATGACCCGGTTGATGGATTCCCGATCTCCCCGACCCCAGAACTGGCTGATGAGCACGCGGGAGCCGCTTTGCAGACCGAAAACGATGAGCTGGATGATGTAGATGGGTACATTGGCCACGGTGACGGCGGACATCTGCTCCTGACCGACCAGACCCACCATGAAGGTATCCATGAAGCCAAGAGAGGTGGTGATGAGGTTCTGAAGGACCACTGGCAGAGCCAGTGTAAAGACCCGGCGGTAGAAGCCGGGCTCCCGGCGAAGATAGCTGAAATTCATAAAATGAAATTCCTTATTCAGAATAATAAATGGAATCCATGTTTTGTCAGGGCGTGTACCTGACAAAACATACTTTGCGGTTCACAAGTGTGCGAGCGTAGCGAGCTCTCCAGAGGGGCGTCTCTTGCAGCTTTGCGGCAATTCACCTTCTGCATAGCAGTGAACCGTGTGGGGAATTCTCAAGGGGGAGTCTGCTCCCCCTTGATATTTTATAGCTTTATAGCATGGGCATCCGGTGATCGTGATGATTCCGGAGGGCCTCCGCACAGGCGTCGATCTCGGCGAAGGTGGTCTCGGGGCCGAAACTCAGCCGGATGACACCGGCAGCCACCCGCTTAGGCAGGCCTAGAGCCGACACGACCTGACTGGACTTGCCATGATGACAGGCGGAGCCGGCGGAGACGCAGATCCCCTGACTGCCAAGATCGTTTACCACATTCTGGCTGGGCCAGCCCGCCATGGAAACGGACAGGACATGGGGGGCCTTGCCGCTACCGATGATCTGGAGGTCCGGAATAGCGGAGAGCTTTTCCACGGCGTAGGCCTTGACCTCTGCCATGTGCCGGAGCTTGTCCTCCAGATGATCCCAGCGGAGCTCCACCGCTTTGGCGAAACCCGCGATCTGGGCAGTGGCCTCCGTACCGGAGCGCAGGCCCATTTCCTGACCGCCGCCGGGCAGCAAGGGCCGGGGATTCCGAACCCGGGGGCCGATATAAAGAGCGCCGATGCCCTTGGGGGCGCCGACCTTGTGACCGGAGATGGCGATGAAGTCCGCTCCCAGAGCTTTGGCAGAGAAGGGGACTTTCAAAAAGCCTTGGACCGCGTCGGTGTGGAGCAGGGTTTTTTCGTTGACGGCCTTCAAACCCTTGGCGATGTCTGCAATGGGATAGATGCTGCCCAGCTCGTTGTTCACCATCATCACGGACACCAGCGCCGTGTCCGGCCGCACCGCCGCCAGAACGGATTCGGCGGAAATGTCGCCGTTTTGATCCGGCAGGATGGTCGTGACCTCCCAGCCCTCCTGCTCCAGCTGCTGGCAGCAGTTGAGGACGGCGTGGTGCTCCACGGCGGTGGTGACGATGTGGCGGCCCACATGGCGGTTCTGCCAGCAGGCGGCCCGGATGGCCCAGTTGTCACCCTCAGTGCCGCAGGAGGTAAAGAAAAGCTGGTTTGCTTCGCAGCCTACGGCTTTGGCAATCACAGCCCGCCAATCCTCCACGCTGCGGCGCATTTCCTGTCCGAAGGGATATTGTGCGTTGGGGTTGGCGTACTGTTCTGTCAGCACGGTGTACATGGCGTCCGCCACAGCCTTGGGGACCGGCGTGGTGGCGGCGTGGTCCAGATAGATCATAAAAAATCCTCCTCTTGCCCTATTTCGAAAATAAACGTATAATGGGAGGGAAATCACGGGAATCCCCCGGAAATCTCTTTCAATAGCGTAATTATTCATTATATAAGAACGATTCTGAAAACGCAAGGAGAACCTATGAAAGTTGCCATTTACACCCTTGGCTGCAAGGTGAATCAATATGAGACGCAGGCTATGGAGCAGACCCTCCGGGCAAAAGGACATCAGGTAGTGGAATTTTCCGACGAGGCCGACGCCTATGTGGTGAATACCTGCTCCGTCACCGCCGTCAGCGACCAGAAGTCCCGGCAGGTGATCCACCGGGTACAGAAGCAGCATCCGGCGGCGGTGGTGGCAGTGTGCGGCTGCTATCCCCAGACCCATCCGGAGGATGTGCGGAAGCTGGGGGTGGATCTCATCGCCGGTACCGGTGACCGGGAGGGGTTCATTTCCCTGCTTGAGGAGGCTGCCGCCGGAAAGAAAAATCTGGAGGCCATTGACAAGTCCTTTGAGCGGCGGGTGTTTGAGATGCTGCCTGCCGGCGGCATGGAGGGCCGCACCCGCGCCATGCTGAAAATCGAGGACGGCTGCGTAAACTTCTGCACCTACTGCATTATCCCCTACGCCCGGGGACCGGTACGCTCCCTGTCACTGGAACAGGCGGTGGAGCAGACGCGGCAGCTGGCGGAGGAGGGCTATCGGGAGATCGTGCTGACAGGCATCGAGATCTCCTCTTGGGGCCACGATCTGAAGAACGGCCAGAGCCTTATCGACCTGCTGGAGGCCCTGTCCGCCGCGGCGCCGGAGGTGCGCCTGCGGCTGGGCAGTCTGGAGCCCCGCACTGTGACGGAGGACTTCTGCCGCCGGGCGGCGGCTCTGCCGAACCTGTGCCCCCAGTTCCACCTGTCCATGCAGAGCGGGTGCGATGCCACCTTGAAGCGGATGAACCGGAAGTACGATACCGCCCGGTATCTGGAATCCGTGGAGCTGCTGAACCGCTGGTTTGACCGCCCCGCCGTTACCACGGACCTCATCACCGGCTTCCCGGAGGAAACGGAGGAGGAGTTCGCTCAGACCTTAGACTTCATCCGGAAGTGCCGCTTTGCCCAGATGCACATTTTCCCCTACTCCATCCGTCCCGGCACCCCGGCGGCCAAGATGGAACAGGTACCCAAGGCTGTCAAGGAGGAGCGGGCCCGCCGGGCGGCGGCGGTGGCGGAGGAAATGCACAGGAGCTATTTGGAGGGCTGCGTGGGCCGGACGTATCCGGTGCTGTTTGAGCAGCCGAAAAACGGGAAGTTCTTCGGCCACGCCCCGAACTATATGGAAGTTTTGGTGGACGGTGCGGAGCTGCATAATGCACTGCGGACCGTGCGGATCACCGATGTGGACGGCGAGGCCCTGTTGGGAGAAATCGTGGAACAGGAGGCAGAAACATGAGGATCGGCAGTCACTTTTTCGCCTATCTCTCCCGGATGCGCTTCATCCAGCGCTGGGCGCTGATGCGGAACACAGCCCCGGAAAACGTGCAGGAGCACAGCCATCAGGTGGCGGTGCTGGCCCACGCCCTGGCGGTGATCCGCAACGAAAAATTCGGCGGCCATGCGGACGCCGGAGCGGTGGCGGTGGCGGCGCTGTATCATGACGCCAGCGAGATTCTGACCGGCGATATGCCTACGCCCATCAAGTATGACAACCCTGCCATCCGCAAAGCCTACAAGGAGGTGGAAGCGGTGGCGGAGGAAAAGCTGCTGCATATGCTGCCGGAGGAATTTCAGCCGGTGTACGCCCCCATCCTCACGGCTGTCTCTTATACACATCTCCGAGCCCACGAGACTAGGCA
>ERZ1026915.1339-NODE-1339-length-10354-cov-6.918439_pt1 | contig 10354 bp, 4 predicted proteins | sample MGYA00519466_ERZ1026915 | MGnify/ENA primary metagenome ERZ1026915 (study PRJEB26926, sample SAMN06164884) | human gut metagenome | biome: ENVO:00009003; feature: ENVO:2100002; material: ENVO:00002003 | host: Homo sapiens | place: USA | collected 2012 ... | reverse complement strand
CAGTCACAGAGTTGGCTTTCCTTATAGTCAAGATTTAAGAGATAGCGGTAACTATTATGACTGCAGCTCCTTAGCCTATTATTCATGGAAGGATGCAGGTGTGGATATTAGTTACGGCGGTGCAACCACAGCGGCAGCGGAGGCACAGGGACTGGATGAAGCCGGAAAGACAGTCTCCTTTGATGAGTTACAGCCGGGAGACCTTATTTTCTACAGTTTTACAAGCAACGGAAGATATAAGAACATCAGCCATGTGGCAGTATATGTCGGAAATGGCAAGGTGGTAGAGGCACTTAATGAAAGTCTTGGTGTGGTCTACAGAGATGTGGCAAGCACAGGAAATATTGTTGTGATAGGAAGACCATAACAGGAAATTTGCAGAGAGGGCATAGTCCCTCTCTTAGACTGGAGGTAAGAATGGATTTAAAAGATATGATATTGGTAACAGAAAACGACAGGGGAACAGAGACAAATATGCTGATGGCTCTGGATGATTATAAGAGTTTTATAGCAGTTGATGACATGTCAGAGCTTGCAGAAAATTTGTTGCAGCTTGGAAGGACACTTGGTGAAGCAGATAACTTCACAGAGTATTACAGGGCAGCAAATGTAACTGTATCTGCGAGATTCTGTCTGGATGATATTCAGCTGGGACATTTTCTTCAGGGATTTTATAACGATTCCAAAGAATTTCGGTTTGATAAAGAAGCCAGTTCTTCTGAATGTGTTGCAAAGCTTAAGGAGATTGGAATGACCGATAAGGGCTGGGTTGATGATTTTAACCTGCATTATGAAAGTGTGGACAGATCATTTGAAAGGGGACAGACATTTCATAACTTCAATGACCATGATTACATGGTGCTTGAAGCATTATCACCAAGGAATCTTGTGGTGATGGATATGAAGTCAGGTTCCCTTACAATCGCCCTTGGTGCGACAGAGTATAAGCGTTATCCGAAGGATGGGAAGCCTACAAAGGACAATACCACAATCGGGGTATCGTGGGAGCATGGGATTTATCTTGGTTCCACACTCTCAACCACGAATTTCAAGGCATACAAGAGGGAGTATGGCACACCGGAAAAGATAGAGGATATCTATGATTACAGGGCAAAGCTAAAGCAGAAGTTCTATTTTTATCAGGATATGTCAAAGGATGATGATGTGCCAAAGAAGCTGCAGAATGACTTCCTTCACCAGATGTATGAGGATTTCGGAACGATTGAAGAAGACTGTTTTTACGACAGGCTGGAAGATGGAAAGTACGATGAAGGCTTTAAGGAAAGACAGGTAAAGGAAGAAAAGAGCCGGTGATGAGATTTTTACAGGAGGCGATATCATATGGAACAGGAATTTGATGTTGAGATAAAAGAAGTGCTTTCACGAGTACAGAAAGTAAAGGCAGAGTCGCTTGACGATGCCATCAATAAGGCAATGGATATGTATTATGCAGAGCAGATAGTCCTTGGAGCAGAGGACATGAAGGGAGTTGATTTTGCGCCTATCAGCGAAGGTCAGCTCCCTTCTTCATTAAAAGAAAACGGAGGAAGAGCAAGATGAAAAGTGATTCAACAACAGTAATTAAGAACATGGAGTTTTTGGTAAAGGAACTTCATAAGGAGTGGGACAGATCGGGTGTTACTAAGGCATCCGTTATTATTTCCCTTGAGGAAGTAGATGGTATCAATGATAAGTTAAAAGAGATTATCTGTCAGACACAGAAGTCGGTCGATGAGGATGAGCTGACCTTTAAACAGAGCATTGCAAAATCCAAGGAGTGCTATGTGCTTCTTCGTGTGGTGCGTAAGATTGCAAAGAAAAAGGATAAATGCGAAAAACAGGCAATCGACAATGAATTTGCAATCGAGCTGGATAAGGATGAGTTAAAGCTATTTAAAGGATTGTTTGCAGAGATGTTTAAGTAGAGGAGGACAAAGGTATGGGCGTTGATATGAAGGTCAAAGCGATATACGATTCTGAGATTGGTAACATCACCAGATCAGAAAAGAACTGGAAGGATGTGTTAAAGGTCGCAGGTCAGTTATACCGCTATGAATTTGACAATATCGTTATGGTAACAGCTCAGAGACCTCCGGAAAAAAGCACACTCATGGCAGATTATGATACCTGGAAAAAGGTGGGAAGATATGTAAAGCGTGGTGCGAAAGGCTGCGCCATCTTCCCGTCAAGGGCACTGAATCCACGCATGAGGTATATCTTTGATATCAGTGATACCGGAGGGAAGAATGTTAAGCTGACATGGGACCTTGAGGGAGAAAATCTTAAGGATTATGTGGATTTTCTTGTGTCAGAAGGTCAGATTGAGCAGTACGATAACAGCGACAGGGAGTCTCTAAAAAATATATTAAAACAGTTTACAGGAACAGATGTTTGGCTTATAATAAAAGAAGAGTTCAAAGACCAAATGACCGAGCTTATGCAGCTATCAGGTAGTGTGATAAAGGAAGAAAGTAAGAAACGCAATGGCTTACAGCAGGAAATGGACATGGAGCAGCTTGTATATGCAAGTGTCATGTATGCTGTAGGGACGAGATGCGGATTTGACTTATCTGTGCAAGAACAGGATTTCAGTCAGATCGTAAATATCAAAGACGAAGAGATCATTTACCGTCTTGGTTCCATTGTATGCGATGTCTCCTGTAGTGTTCTTAGAGAATTTAGTCGTAACTTAAAGGCAATCGAGAGCGAAAGGAGAATTGGATATGTTAGAAGAAATGACTTACAAGGAAGTGGACGGACTGCTTTATCCGCAGATAGAGATGCCGGACGAGACGGAGGATCTCACGAAGCTGGGCAAATACGGAAGGATGGCGATGAACTATCTCAAAGAGAACGAGCCGGCAAGATACAAGACGCTGATGAGATTCGGGAAGATGTACGAGAAGATGTCAGCGGTAGAGGAGGAAGCGAATCAGCTGTACGACCAGTTAGAGATGCAGTATCTGGCGAAGCACAAGCCACAGGATCCGTCATCGACAATGGAGATGTGGAAGATAAGAGAGCAGGCGAAGATGCAGGCAGAGGAAGTGGTACTGAATCAGATAGTGATGCGATTCCACTAGAATCAGATGATACAGAACTGAATAGGGAACTTGATGAAATCAATTCATTGGGTGTCAGTAAGGAAGCCGAATATACACAGGCTTCCTTTTTTTTCGACCAGAACGGGCAGGCAAGCATTGGCACCATTCATACTGAGGACGAAAACAATAATCAGTTTATGCGTCAGTTCGAGCAGGACAGAAAAGCTGCATTAGCAGGTAAATACAATTACCTGAATCCCAAAAAGTCTGCAACAGTACCAAGTGAGTATATCAAACAGGTGCTTATGGGAGGTACAGGTTTTATCGGTGGTAAGGGCAGGGTATGCAAGATTTTTGAAACAGAGATTGATGCAGGAACCAGAGCAAAGCGTATCAAAGCAGAATATGGTCAGGGAGGTGCAGGCTGGCCGGTTGACGGACTGGGACTGCACGGATATGACACATTTCATGGGAACGGACTGCGTTTTCAGTGGCGAGATGAGGATGGAGAGGTTGAAGGATATGTTTCATGGAAAGATATCGAAAAAGAGCTTGGTGTCCTTATTCTTACAGGGGAATACCAGCCTGAGACACCTCGTATTGATGAGCTTGCGATGGACGGACTCCGTGAGGATGATGAGGTCATTGATGCCGAATATCGGGAAGTGGAACCGGAAGAGGCAGAATCAGAGATTGATGATTATGCAATACCGGATGAGCCGGAGAGCTATGCTTCTAACAGAGATTATGTAAGTGCAAAAGGCATGACACCACAGGAAGCTGCCGATGAAGACCGCATGGTAACACAGGCAGAATATGGTGCCGAGATAGAAGCTGAAACATCTGAAAAAGATCCATCAGAGCTTAAGTATATTACACCGATTGATTATGCCAAGCGTATTGAGGAGCTTGATGAAGACCTGCGTGATGCGGCGGAGATTCTTGTAACAGATTGCAGCTGCTACACTCCGTTTAGGGCATTCCTTATGGATGTGGTGCAGTCTGATTTTGCATTTATGCCAAATAAACTTGACCTTATCAGGGATATTGCATTAGGGACAGATAATGCAGAAAGAAAGGCATATTCCAACAATAAGTATGGTCTTGTGGAGTACTCAATCAGAAGCGGATATGTGAAGATCAGCTATAAGAACAGGAATGGTGTGCGTAAAGAAGGTGCTCTCGATTGGCGTGAGTTATATGAAATCTTATCTTATATGGTAAAACAGCCATTTTACTGCGGAGAAGACCAGAAGAAGTATTATCAGGAGACAAAGCAGAAGGCTGACAGGGATAAGATGAATCCGGTCTATAAGAGATTCTTTGATATCGAGGATAGTGTAAAAGCCAATCGTCTTGAAACCAGGGAAAGAGCAATAGCGAATGGCTGGGAAACCAAGATTGATGAGAATGGACATGTGGTTTCAGATGATGCAGTATCAGTATCTGTGGATGATATTCAGGCTGATACAGAATCACAGGAAACTGTAGATTTTACACCAAAGCAGGAACCAGTACAGCAAGTAGAAAGTCTTGAAAATGAGAAGAATGTTGCCGGGCAGACGAAACACAATTTCCACTATAACCTCTGGGAAATGGAAAAAGGCGGTGCTAAGACCAGATACCAGTGGAATATGGATGCAATCCGCACTTTAAAGCAGATTGAATCAGAGAACAGGCTTGCCACACCTGAGGAACAGAAAACTCTGTCGAAGTTTGTCGGATGGGGCGGACTGTCACAGGCATTTGATGAGAATAACGCAGGCTGGAGCAAAGAATATGCAGAGCTGAAAGACCTTTTATCTGATGAGGAATACAGTGCTGCAAGGGCAACAGTAAATAACGCCTTTTATACTTCACCGGAGATTGCCATGTGCATAAATTCGGCACTTGTCCAGTTTGGTTTCAGAGGCGGCAATGTATTAGAGCCATCTATGGGTATCGGTAACTTCTTTGGAAGTATGCCGGCACCAATGCAGAGAAGCAAGCTGTATGGGGTGGAGATTGACAGCATTTCAGGAAGAATTGCAAAGCAGCTTTATCAGAATGCCAATATCAGTATCACAGGATTTGAGAATACCACATATCCGGATAACTTCTTTGATGTGGTTGTCGGAAATGTGCCATTTGGTGATTATAAGGTATTTGATCCAAAGTACAACAAGTATAACTTCCGTATCCACGATTATTTTCTGGCAAAAGCACTTGATCAGGTAAGACCGGGAGGCATGGTTGCAGTAATCACCACAAAGGGAACACTTGATAAGGCAAATCCTACTATCCGAAAGTATCTGGCTGAAAGAGCAGAGCTTGTGGGAGCAGTAAGACTTCCGAATACTGCATTTAAAGATAATGCAGGAACCGAAGTGACAGCAGATATCCTGTTTTTGCAGAAGAGGGAGAGAAAGATTGATATTGAACCTGACTGGGTACACCTTGGTGTAACTGAGAATGGCATTGCAGTCAACTCTTATTTTGCAGAGCATCCGGAGATGATGCTTGGATCTATGGAATATGACACAAGGATTTACGGACAGGACAGCAGATATACAGTCTGTGTGAATAATGATGAGAACTTCAATATGTATGAGACTCTCAATAAGGCTATCGGTAATATCAAAGCCCAGATGACAGATTTTGAGAGAGTGGCAGATGAGGCGGAGCAGACGGAGGAAGTTATCCCGGCTGATCCGGATGTGAGAAACTACACTTACACATTTTTTGAAGGAAAACTCTATTACAGGGAAAATTCCGAGATGGTAAAAAAAGAAGTATCACAGACTGCCGAGGAGCGAATCCGAAGCCTTGATGAAATCAGACAGATAACAAGAGAGCTGATTGATATCCAGATGGATGGCTGCAGCGAGGAGGAGCTTTCTGATAAGCAGAGACTTCTTAATGTAAAATATGATGCCTTCGTAAAGCAGTATGGAGCCATTACTTCAAAAGCAAACAGAATAGCATTCAGGGATGACAGCGATTATCCACTTCTTTGCAGTCTTGAGGAAGTAAACGAAGATGGGGAGGTGAAAAAAGCGGATATGTTTTATAAGCAGACGATTAAGGCAAAGACAGTCATAGACAGAGTGGAGACCGCTGTGGAAGCATTAAATGTATCCGTCAATGAATTTGGATATGTAAATCTTGCCTATATGCTTTCTATCTATGAGCCGGATATTACAAATGCAAAGGAAGAACTTGCAGAAAAGTCCGGACAGACAGTGGATGAGATAACGCTAAGTGATGATGCATTAGCAGAGATTAGAAGGGCAGTCCTTGTGGAAGAGCTGGACGGACTGGTTTTCCTAAATCCAGACCGCTACAACGAGAACAATCCCGACATCGGCTGGGAGACAGCAGACGAGTATCTTTCGGGAAATGTGAGAGACAAACTTCGTGTAGCAAAGGCTATGGCGGCTGATACAGACAATCCGCAGGCAGAAAGATTTGCAGGAAATGTGGCAGCACTTGAAAAGGTGCAGCCGGAATGGATTGAAGCCTCGGATATTGATGTAAAGATTGGTACGACATGGATTGAGTCGCTTGATTATGAGCAGTTTATCTATGAGCTTCTCAATACACCAAGAAGAGCAAGGGCAGTCAGAAGCCAGTTTTACAATACAGGCATTCAGGTACACTTAAATAAGATGAGCATGGAATGGTTCATCGAGAATAAGAGCATGGATAAGCATTCAGTGGCAGCTACTAAGACTTATGGTACAAGCCGCATGGATGCTTATTCTATTTTTGAGGATACGCTGAATCTTAAAACTGTAACAGTAAGGGACAGGATTGATGACGGTGATGGCAAATATCATTACGAAGTCAATAAGAACGAGACAATGCTTGCAAGGGAAAAGCAGAACATGATCAAGGAGAAGTTCAAGGAATGGCTGTTTGCAGAGCCGGAGCGAAGACAGAAATATGTGGAGTATTACAACGAGACATTCAATAACATCCGTCTGCGTGAGTATGACGGAAGTCACTTACAGTTTCCGGGAATGAATCCGGCGATTGAGTTAAAGCCACATCAGAAGAATGCGGTGGCAAGAATCCTTCTTGGAGGAAACACCCTGTTGGCACACTGCGTTGGTGCCGGAAAGTCCTTTGAGATGATGGCTGCCTGTATGGAGCAGAAGAGACTCGGACTTGCCAATAAGACGATCATGGTTGTTCCAAAGCCACTTATCGGTCAGACGGCATCAGAGTTTTTAAGGCTTTATCCGTCAGCAAATATCCTGGTTGCCACAGAGCGTGATTTTGAAAAGAGCCGCAGGAAGCAGTTCGTATCAAGGATTGCAACAGGTGACTATGACTGTATCATCATGTCGCACTCGCAGTTTGAAAAAATCCCGATCTCAGCAGAGAGAAAGGAAAGAATGCTCAATGAGCAGATTGATGAAATCAGCTATGCGATTGATGAGATGAAGGAGCGTAACGGGGAGCGTTGGACTGTAAAACAGATGGAAAGCCAGAAGAAAAAGCTGGAGGAGCAGCTGAAATCCTTATCAGATGAGAGCAGGAAGGATGACCTTATAACCTTTGAGGAACTTGGTGTGGACTCTATCATGGTTGACGAAGCGCACAATTTTAAGAACCTTGCGATTTTTTCCAAGATGAATAATGTGTCAGGTATCAGCAGCAGTGGAGCGAAGAAGTCAACGGATATGCAGCTTAAATGCCAGTATTTGTCTGAGATAAATGATGGCAGAGGCATTGTGTTTGCGACAGGTACGCCAATATCCAATACCATGTGTGAGATGTATGTCATGCAGCTTTACTTACAGAAAGCGGCACTTGAAGAGATGGGGATTTATCACTTTGATTCCTGGGCAGCGAACTTTGGTGAAGTGACAACAGCACTGGAGCTTACTGTAGAGGGAAGCGGTTTCCGTTTTAAAAGCAGATTCAATAAGTTTACGAATCTGCCGGAGCTTATGAATATCTTTCGTGAAGTAGCAGATGTGCAGACCGCAGACATGCTTGACCTTGATGTGCCGGCTCTTCGTGGCGGCAAGCCTATCATAGTGGAGTCAGAGCCTGACTGGTATGTAAAGCAGGTTATGGAAGACTTTGTTGTGAGGGCAGAGCGTATCAGAGGTGGTGGAGTTGATCCAAGTGTGGACAACTTCCTAAAGATTACTCATGAGGCAAGATTACTCGGAACAGATGCAAGGCTGATTGATAAGGACGCACCAAATAATCCAGATGGAAAGCTCAATAAGGTAGCGGAGAATGTATGGAAAGAATATGAGAAAGGAAATGCCAACGGTCATATAGGCTGCCAGCTTATTTTTTCGGATATCGGCACACCGGGACCGGATAAGGATTTTACCATCTACGATTATCTGAAGGAAACACTGATACAGTATGGTATTCCGGCAGAGGAGATAGCATTTATCCATGATGCAAAGACCGACGCACAGAGGGATGCACTATTTAAGGAAATGAGAACAGGTAAGAAAAAAGTGCTTATAGGTTCTACAGATAAATGTGGTACTGGCGTTAATGTTCAGACACATCTGGTTGCAATGCATCATGTGGACTGTCCTTGGAAGCCAAGCTCCATTGAACAGAGGGAAGGACGAGGCATCAGGCAGGGCAACGAAAATGAAGAGGTGGCAATCTATAGATATGTCACCAAAGGAACTTTTGATGCATACAACTGGTCGCTTGTTGAAAATAAGCAGCGATTCATCAGTCAGGTCATGACAAGCAAGGCTGTAAGCCGAAGCTGTGAGGATATCGATGAGGCAACACTTTCCTATGCAGAGATTAAAGCGGTTGCCACAGGCAATCCTTTAATCAAGGAAAAGATGGAGATTGACAATGATGTCCAGAGATTAAAGCTCTTAAAGGCATCCTATGACAATCAGAGATATGGATTGCAGGATAACTTTATGATTAAGTACCCGAAGCTTATTAAGACAGCAACAGAAAAGCTTGCCAATGTAAGAGAAGATGTAAAGGCAAGGGATAAAGAACTGATTGATAATCCGGAATTTTCCATTACCATAGGCAAAGCAACCTACACAGAGCGTGTGGATGGAGGAACGATGATGCTTGAAGCAATCAGCAAATGTAAGACCGGAGAGACAACTGTAATCGGCAAGTTCCATGGATTTGAGCTGCTTGTGGAAAAGAACTTCCTTGGTATCAATTATATGGTGCTTCGTGGAAAGACTGAGTACAAGGCAGAACTTTCCACAAGTCCGGTCGGCAGCATGGTAAAGCTGGAAAACCTGTTCAATGGACTCCATGAGAACATTGATTTCTTAGAAAAGAAGATTGAGCAGTACCAGAATGACCTTGAAGCATCAAAGGCAGAGTATGACAAGCCATTTGCATACAGCAAGGAACTGGAAGAAAAGCTGTCAAGGCAGTGTGAACTGAATGCCCAGCTTGACCTTGAGAACGCAAAGGCTGTGGATGCAGACCTGAGCGGACCGGAGGAAGAAAGAGAAGCAGATGACAGGATGGAATCTGCAGCAATTGTAGCAGAGGATAAAGGTGCTTATCAAGCCGACAGAGAGGGCAGAACACGATAGGAGAGTGAATAATATGAGCATAAGAAAAGTGGTCGCAGGACTACTGATTACAGCAGGGATTGCCATTATGGCAGTCCCTTTTTTCTGGCGGGCAACCGGAGAAAAACAGACAGAACAGCTCATAAGTGAATTTGAGCAGACATTGGAGGATGATTACGATGAAGAAACAGATGTGGAGGAAGAGCAAACCTCCATTAGTGAAGAGGATGAAGCCATTCTTAAAGAAGGCGGTGTTATCGGCATCATTGAGATACCGGGCTTAGATATCAGGTATCCGGTAATGGAAGGAACCACAAGTAAAGTGCTTAATGCCGGGATTGGTCATATAGAAGAGACTGCAGGAATCGGAGAAAGTGGCAACTGTGTGTTATGCGGTCACAATGGCAGCAGATATGGCACATTTTTTACACCACTAAATCAGATTTCCATAGGAGATGATGTGACAATTATCGACAAAAACGGACAGACTCATATCTATGAAGTAACAGACACAGAGGTGGTAAATCCTTATGACAACAGCATTAAGACACAGGGAGAGGAAAAGGAATTAACTCTTTTTACCTGTTCACAGAAGGGTACTATGCGTTTTGTGGTCAGATGCAGATATAAGGAGGCAGGTGTGGATGAATAAAAGATACCGGTTAGGTGAGATAGAAGAGGCAGTAGCAGAAATGGAAGAGCGAATTGACATCGAGGATGATATTGCTGAGATTGATGATGACTTTCAGATAGTCGTAAGCGGCTGGTCTGTGTATGTCGAAA
>ERZ1026915.1331-NODE-1331-length-10414-cov-6.548122_pt1 | contig 10414 bp, 10 predicted proteins | sample MGYA00519466_ERZ1026915 | MGnify/ENA primary metagenome ERZ1026915 (study PRJEB26926, sample SAMN06164884) | human gut metagenome | biome: ENVO:00009003; feature: ENVO:2100002; material: ENVO:00002003 | host: Homo sapiens | place: USA | collected 2012 ... | reverse complement strand
AGAAAATGCCTGACCGGCATTTTTACTTGCTCCGACATCACATTTTATTCTATATAACGTTTTTGGATTTCTGTTTATTGGCCCAGATGAAATCAGGATTTTGTGTGGAAAAAATAAGGGGTTTCTCCAGAAGAAATGCGTCAATCCTTTAGGATTTAATTTCCAGAGAAAATCCATAACCTTCTGGGAAATCCCCATTCTCGCCAACTGTAGATTGAGAATAGTCAGAAAAAAGAAACAAATAATACATCCCAGATGCGGCTTGGGAGCGTATTTAAGATGCGGATGAGCATATTAAATACAGCGACTACAGAGCAGATGGGATGTATTATTTGTTTCTTTTTTCGTCTATTACCAAATCTACAAATCAGAATTTACAAATCTATGCGTTCAATTGTTTGCTCTTCTATATTATGTCGTTTTGTATATCCAGTAAGAATAAGCGTTAAAGCTCCGTCGCCCGTTACATTGCAGGCTGTTCCAAAACTATCCTGTAATGCAAAGATAGTAAGCATTAATGCCGTTCCGGAATCTCCGAATCCAAGAACTCCTGTAATAAGTCCTAAGGATGCCATAACTGTTCCGCCAGGTACGCCAGGTGCTCCAATAGCAAATACTCCAAGAAGTACGCAGAAAAGAATCATTGTTCCAGGTGTTGGTACTGTGTCATAAAGAATTTTAGAAACTGTCATGCAGAAGAATACTTCTGTAAGAACGGAACCGCACAGATGAATATTTGCAAACAGCGGGATACCGAACTGTACCATATCTTTTCTGAGTGGTTTACATTTCTCAGCACACTGCAGGGCAACAGCAAGAGTAGCAGCAGAAGACATAGTTCCTACTGCAGTCAGATAAGCAGGCCCATAATTTTTTATAATATCTAATGGATTCTCACCTGAATAAACTCCGGCAAGTACATAAAGCAAAGTCATCCAGATGAAATGACCAACTAAAACAATAACAATAACTTTAAGGAAAACAGGAAGCTGTTTTGTAATAGTTCCTTCATATGCAAGTGAGCAGAATGTCAGACCGATAAAAAATGGAAGAATCGGAATGATGATTTTCGAAACGATAGCAAGAACAACTTTCTGAAATTCATCTAAAAAAGCTGCAATCAAATCTGCTTTCGTCCATGCTGCAGCCAGTCCAAGTAAAATAGATAAAACAAGTGCACTCATAACCGGCATAATCTGTGGAATGGAAAGTTCAAATACAACATCGGGAAGCGTTTTCAGTTTATCTGCTGCCGAACTGATAGAAAGATGTGGAATCAGTGCATATCCGGAAACTGTAGAAAATAGTGCAGCACCTAATGAGGAAACGTAAGCAATAACAATAGCAACCCCAAGCATACGTGAAGCATGGCCGCCAAGCTTTGTGATAGAAGGTGCGATAAATCCGATGATAATTAAAGGAACACAGAAATTAATCAACTGTCCTAAAATATACTTTGCAGTTACAACCACATTTAAAATGGCCCTTATCGCAGCATTGCCATCGGCATAATTAAGCACAAGCCCAATACAGATACCGAGAAAAACACCCATTAAGAGTTTGAAAGGCAAGCTGGTAAAAAAATTATTCTTTTTCATGCAAAAAATCTCCTCTAGTTTTCTCTCCATTATACTATATTGCAAAAAATATAACAATGGAAGATTTTACTATTTGATTCATTAGAGGAAACAGACGAAAATAAAACTATTAGCCCATAGCCACTGTAAAGATATCACTGCGTAGAAAATGCCTGTTCGGCATTTTTACTTGCTCTCACATTACATTGGCTATGGGCTAATAGTTTTATTTTCTGCTTGTTGGCTCCAGAAGAAATGAATTCAATAGTCTTTGGGAGGGATAAGGGGGAGAGGTCAGAAGACTACTTCTACCCAGAAAGTATGCCTGTTCGGCATTTTTACTTGCTCTCACATTACATTTACTATGGTCTGTTCTTTTTATTTTCTGTGTTTCGGCTCCAGAAGAAATGAATGCAATAGTTTTTGAGGAGAGAAGGGGGAGAAGTCAGAAGTCTACTGCTTGCTCGAAAGGTATCTCGTCAGAAGAGGAAAAATGATATATTGCGACAATATAATGATAAATTCATCATGTAAAGTAATAGCTTGCGGCATCATATTATCATCAGTGAAACTTGAAAAAAGGTTCAGCATAGTGAAAAAGACATCAGGATAAGCCACAACCTTCTGTCCCCTCCCCCATCTCTCTCCAAAGACTATTGCATTCATTCACGTGGAGCCAAAACACAGAAAAAAGAAATAATACCATATCCCAGATGCGGCTTCGGAGCGTGTTTAAGATGCGGACAAGCATCTTAAATACAGCGACTACAGAGCAGATGGGATATGGTATTATTTCTTTTTTTGTTTGTTTTCCCCTAATGAATCAAATAGTAAAACTAAACATAGTGATATTTTTTTCTTTGCTTGATGAAGAAGGTGATAGTTACGCATAATGTCATTAATTCTGCAACTCCGACAGCGCTCCAGATTCCATTGATTCCCAATAATGTTGGAAGTAAAAGGATCATAATAATCTGGAAGACCAGGGTACGCAGGAAGGAAATTGCGGCGGATATAACACCGTTGTTCAGTGCGGTAAAGAAGGAGGAACCGAATATATTGAAGCCATTAATCAGGTAAGCAAGACAATAAATACGGAATCCGTGTCGTGTCATAGCAAAAAGCTCGGCATCATATCCAACAAAAAGCTTAGAAAGAGGAGAAGCAAGCAGCTGTGACAAAAGGGCAAGCATGATTCCCCAGGTTCCGACAAGCGTAAGACTTTTCTTAAACAGATTCTTCAGTTCATCGCGGTTTCCTGAACCGTAATGATAACTGATAATCGGTGCGCTTCCGATAGAATAACCAAAAAAGATAGCCAGGAAAACAAAGTTAATATACATCATTGTTCCATAGGCGGCAACGCCATTCTCACCGGCAAACTTCATAAGCTGTATATTGTAAAGAGAGTTTACAATAGAACTTGAAAGGTTTGTCATAAGTTCAGAAGAACCGTTAATACAAGTCTGTAAAAAAACTCGTCCATTCCAGTGTGTTTTACCAAGATGAAGCAAGCTGGAATTCTTTCTGGAGAAATAAATTACCGGAAAAAGTCCTCCGATCAATTCGCCACATACCGTTGCAATCGCAGCACCCGCAAGTCCAAATCCCCAAACTCCAACAAATAAAAAGTCAAGCACCATATTTGTCATGCCGGCGGCAATGATAACATAAAGACCAAGATGTGGTTTTTCGGCAGTGACAAAGAAACTCTGAAAAACATTCTGCAGCATAAATGCAGGCATAGAGATAAAAGAAAGTCTCGCATATAAAACACAGTCAGATAAAAGCTCTCCTTTTGCGCCAAGTAAGGAACAAATAGAAGGAATCAGAATCGCACCAAGAACGGAAAGAAAGATTCCTCCAAGCATCGTTGCATAAATGAGCATGGAAAAATACGCATTAGCCTTATCTTCTTTTTTTTCTCCAAGCATTCTTGCAACGATGGCACTTCCTCCTGTACCGATCATAAAACCGAGAGCAGACAGTCCCATTATGATAGGGAGAGTTAGATTAATTGCAGCAAGCGCAGTCTTACCGACGAAGTTTGATACAAAAAGCCCGTCTACCACACTGTAAATAGAAGTAAAAATCATCATGATAATAGAAGGCAGAACAAAACGCAGAAGCTTTCTGAAAGTAAAATGTTCTGATAATTGAATTTGCATAAAATAAATCCTTTCGTAAATAATGATAGCAAAAAATCCTGTCAAAAATTCTGAAAAAATCCTGAAAAATCTTGTACATAAAAATCCTGTACATTAAAGTTTGGAAAACTTATTCCGTAAAGCAGTAACATACTTTCCATGTAACTTCAGTAATAATTCACATTCTTCCTGACTTAATTCTAGAAAAGCCTCATTCTCCGCTTCAACAATAGGGAAAATAGTTTCCTTTAATAAAATATGCCCACTTTCCGTCAAATGAATGTGTTTACTCCGTCCTTTTCCGCTAGAAAGAGTAAGATAACCTTCCTGTTCTAGTTTACGGATGGATGAATGTACCGTCTGTTTGGGAATAAAAGTAGCATCGCACACATCACGCTGCAGGCACCCATCGCCAACTTCACAGATTGTATATAAAATATCAAATGTGCTGTTAGAAAGCCCAAATCTGGCGGCAGTCTCCCGGTAAATATCATTCACTTTTTTATAAATTCGATTATATTCCCGTAAATTAGAGCTCATATATGGCGCAACAGAAGTAGAATTTTGCATAAAATACTCCTTTCATAAATATTTAGTCCGATTTCATACTTATTATAGTCTGAAATCGGACTAAAGTCAAGCAGCGATTCTTTATATCACATGTGAGATGACTCCACATCTGTAGGTGGCGAGCAACAAATCAGTATCAGTGGGGGGAGGCATTCTTGAACAGAACATAAAAAATAGTGCCAGCAGTTATGGTCATTAGACCATTCCTGTGACACCATTTTTTGTCTATCTGCTATTGTTCATATAGGATTGCTATGATTATTCGGACTTCCATAATCCATGAAGGTTGCAGTATTCGTAAGCTGCTACGAATTCATCACCGTCTGCTAAAGTAAAAGTAGCCTTTGGTGTATCTCCTGGCTGGAATCTATGAAGCTGTCCGCCGTTCTTTGTTTCAATGTATACGCCCATAATATAATGTTCAGGAAGCATTGGGTGTTCTACAGAAGAAACTGCAACACTAACCTTATTCCCATCCTGTGTTACTACAGGTACATGCTTTTCAACAGCGGCATCTGTTGTGTTCGCCTTCAGGTTTTTAAGATTCTCTACAGATGTGCCTGCACCAAATAATTCAAATAAAACTGTTCTGTCTTCGGAACGATAAAACTTAGCCATATCTTCTTCTCCTTTTCTGATTCATGTACTCTCGCAGTCTTTAAAAACTCTTCTTACAAAATCAAATGCAAAAACTTCGCAAGTACATATCTTCTAAATTTCAAAATCTTGTAGTAACTCGTGTAAATAAAAATAGTAATTATTACTGTAATTGACTTATAAATGATATATGAGAAATTGTCAATAGAAATATAGAAATATTAATGAATTATTTGCAAGAATATGATAGAATAACTTGGCATATTTAGAGATATGTATCGGGAAGAGCAATATATCTTCTATTAAAACATATCTTTTATAATAAAAATTAGAAGAAGAAAGAAACTATGAGGAATGAAGGGGTGGTTTTGTGAAAAAAAGATGGATTTCTCTTTGTGTGTGCATCCTTATACTTGCGAGTTTTTTGACAGGATGTGGCATGAATACACGAAAAATCAAGTTTGGCGCGGCTGGTCTTGGAGGAACATATCGTGTGTTCGGTGATACATTTGCGAATCTGGTGACGTCAAAGAATAAGAAGTATAGCATGGAAGTAAAGACGACAGCAGGTTCTGCGGCAAATCTTCGTCTGCTTTCCGATGGCTATATTCAGATGGCAATCGCACAGATGGATTTAACTAATGATGCATATGAGAGAACAGGTATTTTTGAAAACGAAAAGAAGCATGGCGGATACAGTGCCGTAGCAGCATTGTATACCGAGGCATGTCAGGTTGTTGTGCGTGCAGATTCAGGAATCAATACGATAGAGGATCTGCAGGATAAGAGAGTCAGCGTAGGAGAAGAAGAGTCCGGTACGGAACAGAATGCGAAGCAGATTCTTGCGGTCTATGGTTTGAATGACAGCCTTGTTGATGAGGTGAATCTGGATTATACGAATGCGGCGCAGGAATTAAAAGCAGGTACGATCGATGCCTTTTTCTGTACGGCAGGAGCACAGACAACCGCAATCGGAGAACTGGCAAAGAAGTGCGATATCCGTCTTTTGAACATTGACGAAAAGAGCGCAGATAAATTAAAGAGAACCTATAAGTTTTATACAAACTGTACGATTCCAAAAGAAACCTATCAAGGGCAGACGGAGGACATACAGACAGTTGGTGTAAAGGCAGTGCTTCTTGCTAGTGATAAGCTTTCCGCAGATACAGTAAAGGATATCACGAAGATTTTATTTAAAAATAAAGAGGAATTGCAGTACTCTTTACCGGTAGATATTTCTATTGATGAGAAGACAGCAGTAGAGGGAGTTACCATTCCGTTTCATAAAGGTGCGGCAGCATACTATGAGGAATGTGGTATAAATATAGCAGATTAGGGGAATGGTTTATGAAGATTCAATTAGATATGTATCAGACAATTGCTGTAGCGGTCGTTGTTCTGATGTTAGGAAAGTTTTTAAAAGAAAGAGTAAGCCTTTTAGAGAGGTTTTGTATACCGGCACCGGTAATCGGTGGTGTGATATTTGCCATCTTTACCTGCCTTTGTTATGTGACCGGAATCGCAGAGTTTTCTTTTGATGACATTTTAAAAGAAGTCTGTATGGTATTTTTCTTTACATCGGTAGGATTTCAGGCGAATTTAAAAGTACTAAAAAGTGGTGGAAAGTCATTAATTGTTTTTCTGGGACTGGTGATCACATTAATCTTATGCCAGAATTTCATTGCGATCGGGCTTGCAAAGCTTTTGCACATAAGTCCGCTAGTAGGGCTTTGTACAGGTTCGATTCCGATGATCGGAGGGCATGGAACCGCAGGCGCATTTGGTCCGGTTCTTGAAGACTTTGGTGTGAAGGGAGCCAGTACATTATGTACAGCGGCAGCGACATTTGGTTTAATTGCCGGAAGTGTGATGGGCGGACCGGTCGGGAAACGCCTCATTGAAAAGAAGAATCTGTTAGATACAGTAATTGCGGAAGATGACAGCCTGTTAATAGAAGACGAGAAGAAGCATGAACGCCATGCCAGTATGTATCCTTCCGCTGTATTCCAGCTTATTATCGCCATCGGAATTGGAACGATTATTTCTAAGCTGTTATCACTTACAGGGATGACTTTTCCAATCTATATCGGAGCGATGATCGCAGCAGCATGCATGAGAAATATCGGAGAGTATTCCGGCAAGTTTACTATTTATATGGGTGAGATTAATGATATTGGCGGAATCAGCCTGTCTCTTTTCCTTGGTATCGCAATGATAACACTGAAGTTATGGCAGCTTGCCGACCTGGCATTACCGTTAATTACCTTGCTTGCAGGACAGACAATCCTTATGTTTCTGTACACATATATCGTTGTATTTAACGTTATGGGAAGAGACTATGATGCCGCAGTCCTGTCATCCGGAGTATGCGGATTTGGTATGGGAGCAACGCCAAATGCAATGGCCAATATGCAGGCAGTATGTGAAAAGTATGCCCCATCTGTAAAAGCATTTTTATTAGTACCGCTGGTCGGAAGTTTATTTGCAGACTTCCTAAACAGTCTCGCAATTACATTTTTTATAAATATTTTATAACACATATCCAAGGAAAATCAGGGACTTAATGTATTCTCGGAATCTTTTTGTGCTTGATTTCGTGAGAAGATTTTTTGTCAGTTGTGCCCAAATTTTTGAGGCGTACGCGGTGCGTACGTTGATGAAATTCGGGTGCGACTGGCGGAAAATCAGCCACAAAAGCAAGTGCAAGAAAGACTCCGAGAGTACATCTTACAAAAAAGGGGGATTTTTATGTTTGGTAAAAAGAAAAAAGTAAAACACGAAAAACATTATACAGACTACAAAGTATCCAGCGAGAATCTCGCCATGCCGGAACTCCATATCGGAGAAGGCAGGAGCGAGAAAGCGCCGGAAGAGAGAAAAGATGAGTTTATCACGTATGAGAACGTAGCGATTCCGGAAATACATATTAAAAAGAATTCAAATTCTCCTCAAGACCGGTAAATTCAATATCGGGAAGTAATTCAAAGTAAAAGTCAGGATATTTTTTTGTAAGAGCAAGAATACATTCATCTTGCAGGAACTTGAACTTAGACAGGGAGACAATATCTTTATCAAAAGTGATATAGACACTGATCCATAACTTCCTTCCGGTTCTTACAATATCATAATAAAGATTTTTATGACCGTAGATACCGATAATCGGTTCTACGGTCGATTTAATGTCCTCGATCGTTTCCTCTTCCGGCGGAATCAGCATAAGATCACGAATTCCGGTAATCACCGTACGAATCGGTGTCGGAATCATAATAAGAGAAAGGACAACTGTAATAATCTGATCAAGATAAGGAACCAGATTTTTAAACCATGCAAACGGAATACATATCGGCAGTAAAAAGGCACATGCCATACCTAAAGAAACCACACTGTCCATACGCCAGCCCTGCATTTCCATGTTAATAAGAGGAGAGTGCATGGATTTATTTTTTATGTAAAGATAAACAGTAACAATAATACCCAGAACACAGGCAAATAATTCAAAGTATGCAACTGTATTAAAAGAAATAATATGTCCGCCATGTATCATCAGATTGATATTATTAAAAATTAGACCAAATGTAACGGCAGTCATAGTGATACCTTTGATTACAATAAACAACGGTTCAATCTGTGTGTAGCCAAAAGGATGTTGTTCACTTGACGGTCGATAAAGAAAAGGAATCAGAAACAGCGATGGCAGAAGCATGACAAATTCGACCCCGTCATAAACTGCATCAAGTAAAACAGCCTGCGAACCAGTCAATATTGCCATAACAAGCTCGATCACGACAAAAAGTAAGTTGCCGTAAAGAGAAACAGACATCGCAGATTTCTCTCTCTTTTGTGTTTTTCGTCCTACATGCATGGTAATTCTCCTCTCCAATAAGTATTGTAGTTATTTTCCTAAAGAGTTATAATATGATATTAGAGTCCAAAAGTCAAATAATCTTAAATTATTCAAGAATGTCCAGGCATTCTTTTTGCAAGATGCGCGTCATGCAATGCATGACATACTTCTTCTGCGCATCTCACATCTGAATGAAAAGGAGTGTAAAATATGTCAAAAACAACAATTAATGACATGACTGTCGGAAGTCCGGCGAAGCTGATTATTCAGTTTATGATTCCTATGTGTTTAGGAAATTTGTTCCAGCAGTTTTACAATGTAGTAGATTCTATTGTTGCGGGACAGTTTCTGGGTGTACAGGCCCTTGCAGCAATCGGAAGTACAGGAGCATTAATGTTTTTTGTAATAGGCTGGCTTAACGGTCTTACCAGTGGATTTGCCATCATGGTAGCACAAAGTTTTGGCGCAAAACAATATGACAGGATGCGGCATTATGTTGCGATGTCCATTTATTTATCCATCGCATTTGCCCTTGTAATGACCATCGGATTCTCTATAGCAAATGAACCGATTCTTCGCATGATGAATTATTCCGATGAAATTATGCCAGCGGTAAAAGGGTATATGGGAATTATTTATATGGGATTACTTGTCACAGTAGCCTATGATGCATTATCCGCATTTTTACGTGCCTTAGGAGATTCCCGTTCCCCACTGTACTTCCTCATGATTTCCGCCGCGATCAATGTAATATTAGACATCGTATTTATCGTAGTAATAGGAATGGGCGTAGAAGGATGCGCCTATGCCACAGTAATCGCACAGGCAGTCTCCGCCTTCTTATGCTTTATTTACATCTGCAAAAAGTTTCCGATTCTTCGCCTGAAAAAAGAAGATTTCCGAATCTCACTTAAATCATTTGGAAAACTCTTAGGACTGGGCATACCAATGGCACTCCAGTTCTCCATCACCGCAATCGGAACAATCATCGTACAGGGAGCCATTAACATTTACGGAGAAAACTGCATGGCAGGATTCTCAGCAGCCGGAAAACTGCAGAATATATTTATGACAGTATTCGTCGCATTTGGAGCAACCATCGCCACATACGTAGGACAAAACCGCGGAGCCGGCAAAATGGAACGTGTAAAACAAGGCGTACGCTGTACACAGTACATGATCTGGGCGTGGAGCATCATCGACATGATCGCCATGTTTTTCTTCGGAAAATACATGACCTACCTCTTCATCAGCCCCTCAGAAACAGAAGTTATCAACGTAGCAGTCACATACTTCCATACCGTACTGTGGTTCTACCCATTCCTCGGAAGCATTTTCCTGTATAGAAATACATTACAGGGAATGGGATACGGCTTAATCCCGATGCTCGGAGGAATCTTCGAACTTGTAGCCAGAAGCGTGATAGTAACCCTCGTAGCCGGACGAACCAGCTTCGCCGGCGTCTGCATGGCCGACCCAGCAGCATGGATCGCAGCATTAGTACCATTACTACCATATTACTTCTACATAATGAAAAAGTGGAAAAATACGAATTTGCCGGGGACACAGACGCCGCTTTAATAGAAGATATTGAGCTGAATTGTATGGAGTCTTCTAAAGAAAAAAGAATGGTTATAAGTTTGATTTTGTTCCGTTGCGCTAAGCATTCCATTCTGCCC
>ERZ1026915.1313-NODE-1313-length-10516-cov-6.376063_pt1 | contig 10516 bp, 22 predicted proteins | sample MGYA00519466_ERZ1026915 | MGnify/ENA primary metagenome ERZ1026915 (study PRJEB26926, sample SAMN06164884) | human gut metagenome | biome: ENVO:00009003; feature: ENVO:2100002; material: ENVO:00002003 | host: Homo sapiens | place: USA | collected 2012 ... | reverse complement strand
CATGCCTAGGCTCGTGGGCTCGGAGATGTGTATAAGAGACAGAGGGAAGATAAAGTGTACTATATATAGTATTTTAGTTTTGGGATGATTTAGAATGTCTGATAATTCTTTCTAACGTGTTGAAATTTTTAATCATCGTTTCAGTTAACAAATAGAAATCATCATTGCTTTCCAAAGATTCAGCTAAACCTCTAAACTCAACAAAGAAATTAAACAAAATCTTTTTATTAGCATCTGTTTGAGCAATGGCTAAATTAGATAAAGCTTTCATTGATGATATAAGTTGTTTTTCAACTTCATCCATGATTTCAGAATCATCCCAAGCCATTTGATCCCTTTCTTCTGTTTCTCCACGAAGATATGATCCTGATACATTAAAAGCATTCTCTAGGGCAGCCATTGCTTTGGAATTAGGTTCTCTAACTTTGTTTTCATAATTGATAATTGATTTTAATGATATTCCCGTTATATCTGATAGTTCTTTTTGGGTAAAACCATATTCTTTACGAAGTTGTTTCATTCGTAATGAAATCATATTTTTAGTATCCACAATATATCACCTGACCTTCCAATTTATAATAACATTTATTCCCCAAAAAGAGAACAAAAAGAGTAATTTTTATGCTTGACATTCCCCGTATGAAGAATATATAATGTATTTAGCTGAACGAAAGGGCAACAAAGGAGAGTGATAGTGTGATGGTTCAAGTTAATGTTGAGAATTTAAAAAAAATTCGTATTCAAAATGGTTTTACAATGCATGGATTAAGCAAGAAGGCAGGTTTAGGTAAAAATGCAATTTCACAAATAGAGAATAATCAAGTTAGTAAAAGTAGTTTTATCAGAATAAAAGCCATAGCACAAGCATTGAATGTAGATTGTCAATCTTTAATAAAATCAGAGGAGGTATAAAAAATGAACGATTTAATTAACTTTAGTTTTGAGGGTAAAGGTATAAGAACTTTATTGATTGATACAGTTCCGTATTTTGTAGGAAAAGATGTAGCACAGGTATTAGGTTACAAAGATACTGTAAACGCTCTAAAAACTCATGTTGACCCCGAAGATAAGAAGGGGTGGCGAATCACCACCCCTTCAAGAGGAGAACAAAAAATAACTCTTATTAATGAGTCAGGTGTTTACTCTCTTATATTTGGTTCTAAGCTACCTAAAGCAAAATCATTTAAAAGATGGGTAACAAGTGAAGTTTTACCATCTCTTAGACAACGAGGTACATATTCAATTAACCAAAACAAAGATGCTGAGGATGGTAATAGAGTTGTAATTGAAAATATGATTGAGCTTTCAAAAAATTTGTTAACTCTAACGCAGTCAACAACAGAAATTTGTCAATATCTAGCGATGGTAATTAAAGAAAGCAAGCTGGAAAATAAAAAGAAAGCTGAAGAAACACAAAAAGAAGTCGTAATTGATTATTCGAAGTGTAAGTTAGATCAGTTTCCTGATGAAATCAAGAAAACAGTAAATGCGATGATGGAAGAAATGATATATCAAGAGAAATTAAATTTTAGTTCAATTGCAAGATATTGCGTTGTAGCTGGTTATCCAATTTCTTCCCCAGCAGTAAAAAGTTATTATGAAAAACACTACAAGGAACAGTAGTTCCTTCTTAATGCAGCCAGCGGAGGTCACAAGCCCTCGAATAATGCAGAGTGAGGAGGTGGTTAAATGGAGACGCTAACACTTCAAGAATTAGCAGAATTAAAAGGATGTCACAGAGTTAGAATTCAACAACTTGTTACAGAAGGCTTTTATAAATCTGTACAAGTTAAAAATTCAAGAGGTAGATTAGTTCATGCCATACCTCTAGATCAACTGACAGAAGAGGAACAACAAAAATACTACCAATCTAAAGGTATCTTAAACACTAACATTGAAGTACAGAATGCTGAAAAGTTAGAGTTTATGAGCACCCAAGAAAGAGAGGAATGTGTTTTTTGGGAAAATGTTATTAATGAATGGCAATCCTTCAGGAATAAAGAAAACGCAAGAAATAAGAGTGAAGTTGATGAACTATTCATCACAAAGATGAAGTTAGAACATCCTGAGCTTAATATTTCTACAAGTATTCTTTATCGCAAATATAAAGCCTTAAAGAACGGAGATCTAGAAGGCTTGATTGATAAACGAGGAAAAGCCAAGAAAGGCTACACAAAAATTGATGAACATGTGTGGCAAGTATTCTTGAGCTTCTTGTTGGATCAAGCAAAGCATCCACTCAGAAAATGCTATCAATATACTCAACTATATATTCAAAATACAGCACCTGAGTTATATGAGGATATACCAGCTTATTGTACTTTTACAAGACATGTAAAAGCCGATATTCCTGATGCAATCTTAACTCTTGGAAGAGATGGAGATAAGGCATTTGATGATAGATGTGCGCCATACATACGAAGAACTTATGACAACATGGATTCAAATGACTATTGGATTGGTGATAACCATACAATCGATGTAATCGTTGGGGATGGCGAAAAGACATTCAGACTATACCTAACAGCCTTTATGGATGCACGTAGTGGAATTATGACATGTATCTACATTACAGATACACCATCATCACAAGCTTCAATTTATTCATTAAGACGAGGCATTAAGAAGTATGGAATACCTAAGAATGTTTACTTAGACAATGGTCGAGAGTTCTTAACGTTTGACTTCGGTGGTTCAGGACACAGAAAGAAGAAAAAGGACGAAGATAAATTCGCTCCTCCACCAATTCTTGAACGATTGGGAATTAATATGGTCAATGCATTAGTTAGAAATGCAAAGGCTAAAATCATAGAAAGAAGATTCTTAGATTTCAAAAACAGTATTTCTAGATTATTTGCAACTTATACAGGTGGAAACGTAGTTGAAAAGCCTGAAATATTAAAAGTTGAACTTAAAAATGGAAATATACCTGATAAAGAAGCGTTTATCAAAGAAATCGAAGAACTGATTGAATATTACTTGAATTATGAAGAATACAACGGTGCAGTTGCAGCAGATAAAGGTAAAAGAAAGATTGATGTATATCAAGAAAACCTTCATACAAAGATAACTGCAACCGAAGAGCAATTAAATCTCATGATGTTAAGATCCACTAGAGCTCAAAAAGTGACGAGACGTGGCGTTAGCTTGAAGATTGGTGGAACTCAGCTAGATTACTTCAACAATGAACTAATCATGCAGATGCTGAATAAGAAAGTTTATCTAAGATATGATCCTGATGATTTATCAAGCGTTAGGGTTTATGACCTTGATGATAGATTCATTATGGAAGTTGAAGCAGACAATGTCGCTGTACTTGAATATGGAGCAAGTAAAGAAGACGTTAAACAAGCGATGGCTAAAACTAGAGAGCTTAAGAAAATCACTAAGAAAGCAATCAATGATTCAATCATCGCTAACATTGATAGAAACACTGCACTTGAATTGATGTTGAAATCAGCTAAAGACAACAAAGACAGTGATATTTCTAAATCAAGCTACGATTTAGAGGTCTTAAGAGCGGATGAAGATCCAGCGTTATACAAAATGCCTGATGTTGATTTAGACAAGATGAATATAAACTCAATTAAGCGACAAGGAGGAGATTATTATGCTTAACGTTGCAGTTAAAGAAAGACTTGAGAACTACATGAAAGAAGCTGGTGTTTCTCAAGCAAAGATTGCGCCGCTGATTGGCGTGAGTATGACAGCTCTATCACAGTATAGAGGTGGTAAATACAAGGGTGATGTAACAGCAGTAGAAGCTAAAATCGTTGAATATTTAGATACTATTACTGAACAAGAGGAAATCAAAGAAAAGGTTCAAACATATAAACCGATGGACGATTACATTCCTATTTCTATTAGCGAAGACATTTATAAGATGATTAGATACGCTCAATTAAACGGAGGTATCGCCATCGCCCATGGTGATGCAGGAATTGGTAAAACAAAAGCAGCACAGAAGTATGTAAGAGAAAATCCAACGCAAGCAATCTATATGGAAATGAGTCCTGTAGCTGGAACTCTAGGCAATATGCTTAGACTTCTAGCTAGGACACTTAAAATTCCTGAAAGCAGAAACAAGATGGAGTTGATGCTTGCTATCCGAGATAAATTGGAAGGGACAAACCGAGTGATCATCATTGATGAAGCTCAACACTTGAAATTATCAGCACTTGAACAAATAAGAACCCTTGCTGATCCAAACTCAATCACAGGAACAAAGGGTGTTGGAATCGTGTTAATCGGAAATACAGAGGTCTATTCAAAGATGAAAGGTAAACAGGAAGCACAATTCGCTCAGCTATTCTCAAGAATTAAGATGAGCCGATACTATTCAACATCCAATGTTACCGATGATGATGTAGAAAAATTATTCCCAGTATTAAAACAACAAGGTTTGAATAAAGAATTAAATTTCTTAAAAGGTGTTTGTAAATCAAAATGGGGCATTCGTGGAGCAACCAATGTTTATGAAAACAGCATTAACAATGATGATGTTTCAGTGAACGGATTGTTCGCCATGGCTAGAACATTAGGAATAGAGGTTATTTAAAATGCTACATACATTGATAGAAATAATCCATAACATCTGCACTGCCATAGTTGTATATGCAATCTATGTAAGTATAAAAAACAACAAAGAGGAGAGAAACGAAAGTGAGAAAGAGAAAAATTAAAAAGACATTGATTAGCGTTGTAATCGGAGTGATTTTAGGTATTTTGCTTAGTCAAGTAACTTCTAAGCTAAGCATACAAGACTGTTTGTTATTAGCATCTATTCTATTGATCATTGTGATTGTCACTGCAGCTATTATGGCTGAAGATCTAGAGATTAGAATTAAAAAAGCCTATTTAGAAGGAAAACAAGCTCTAAATTGCAAATGCACACACACATTAAAAACTGAGGACAAATAAAGTCCTCCTTAATGCAGCCAGCGGAGGTCACAAGCCCTCGAATAATGCAGAGTGAGGAGGTGAAGATAATGAGATTAGAAAGGGATTCTCTATACTTTGAACCTAGAGTGATCACTACGGTCGGCTCATTGCATTGGTTTGGTGATATTTATCTTGCCGAAGAATTGTTAAGGTTGGCAACACAAACAGTTTATATCCGAGATGACAGGCAATATCTGTATGTTTATCGAATGAAAGAAGATGCATTGCTTAATGCAGAAAAGATACAAGCGACTTTTGAATTAGTATGCAAGTTGCAAAAACATGACGATAAAAGAAGATATGGAAACCAGTTCTTAAAGTAGGAGGAACATATGGCAACGAAGAAATATAAACGCATGACCAATCGTGAAAAAGAAGAAAGAAAACATTTCAAAAAGATTTTACAGGAAGATGGGATTCTTCCACCTGATAAACCTAGGTTAAACAGAAAGAAGTTCGCTCAAGAAGTTTGTGATGAATGGAAAGATTACAGCTTAGGAGACTATGTGAAACTGAATACATTCATCATTGTTTTAGAAATGATGACGAATTCAGGTCGATATGGAAGCATCAGTAAAGAAGATCTTGGTATTTTAAAACTTAAAAAATGTGCGATGGTGTTGGATCAAAAACTTCAAGAAAATGATAATAGGATGACTATCGAACAGATTATTGAAGTTCTTGAACCTATATGGAAATTGTGAGGTGATAAAAATGGGCTATCAGAACATGACCAACGAACAAATCAAAAGAAGAATTGAATGGATTGATAGAGAGTTATTCTATATCGACATGAAAGACCGATGGGATGCTTGTGATTGGAGTTTAGTACATGAGTATGAAAAGGAAAAAAGAGAGCTTCAGGCAATGTTGGAAGCTAGAACAAAATAGTATGACTGGACAAGAATTTTTTGAAAAAGTTACAAAAAATCCTAGATACAAGCACTTATACGAGAACAACATACATTTCAATACGCAAATGCAATATCTCAAGTTAAAGCCCAAAGTCCTTACATCAACCTTACTTGGCTCAATCGCATACTTAAGCATGCTTCTTATGTATCAAGATCTAGAAAAAATAAGAGAAAGTGACAATGGAATAGGAGTTTAACATGGATAAAAAAGAGGTTTTAAACAAACTTAAAAAATGCGAAGAGGATTTGAAAAACACTTCTTCGCCAATGAGAAAAAGAGACTTGTTGAAGTACAAAAGAAGACTTCAAAAAGAAATGAACAAATGCAGGAGGATGGAACAATGAAAAGATCGCTTCTGATTGTTTCGCTAATGCTCGCTATCATGGTAACGAATAAGGTATATGCCTTGACAATCGCTCCAGCGAATAGACCAACAGTAACCGAAACGGAAACTGTCGAAGCCAAAGCTAAGGAGTTAAAAATAGAGGTCAGGACATATTACGATGTCCCTCTTGATATGGGGCTTCAAGATTATATTAGAGAAGAGTGTATAAATGCAGGATTAGATATGGAATTAGTACTTGCGATTATGAAAGTAGAAAGTGATTTCAATTCAGAAGTTATATCTAGCACAGATGACTTTGGACTTATGCAAGTCAATGAAATCAATTTTGAAGAGGTAGAAAGAGAGCTTGGACTAACAAATATGCTTGATCCACACCAAGGCGCTAAGGCTGGCATCTATTTATTAAGCAAGCTGAAATGGTGCGAAAGTGAACATCAAATGCTCATGGCTTATAACATGGGTGTTACAGGTGCTCAAAGGTTATGGAAAGAAGGCATTTATGAAACAAACTACTCTAAGAAAGTATTAAAAGCAAAAGAACTGATAGGAGGTAATCAATATGAAATCACAGTATTTTGTAATTAAGAAGCTGAACGGTGAAAAGCGATTTGCCAAGGTTGATGAAGAGCTAACAGTAGAAGAGTTTATGGCTTGCTTTTCTTTGTATGTTAAAGAAGCCTATCCGATTACAGAAGATGAATACAAAAAATGCACTGGGGATAAATAACCCATTGCTCTAATGCAGCCTACGGAGGTCACAAGCCCTCGGATAATGCAGAGTGGAGCATACAAAAGCAAAGGAGGAAAAACAGATGGAAAACAAACTTTTTAAAAAGATTTCTAGAACTGGTGGAATAACGATTCCTGCACAGGTGAGACATCAGATGAACATTCCAAAAGGTGCAGCAGTAGAAATCGTTCAAACGGAAGACAATAGCCTTCTCATCAAAAAGCATATCCCTACATGCATGTGTTGTGGAACTGCTGACCATGTAAAAGTATTTAATGGCGTGGAACTATGTACGACATGTGCTAGTAAGTTCACTGGAGGTAGCGAACATGGAAATTAGAGAGAAAGTTGATCGCTACGCTGAACTAGATGCACAACTAGCAGGTATTAAAAATGAAATGGATAATCTAAAGGCTGACTTTGAAGAATACGCTGAAAAGGATCTACAGGATACGAAACTAAAAACTGTAGAAATCTATGGAAATAATGGTGCTAAAGTTATCGTACAAAATGCAGCGACAGTCAAACCAATTTCATGGGTAGTCATCAAAGAGGTTTTAGGAAAGACTGTTCCTGATTTTATTAAAGAAGAAACAAAGCTCTCATTGACCGATGTTGCCAAAACAATGTTGGCGAATATGTTTAAGGGAGATTATATTGAAGATACATTATCTAATGTTGTCGCTCATATGACTCCTGACCAAAAGAAACAAACGCTTCTTATGAAACGTTTAAAAGGCAAATACAAGCAAGACCAAAAGAACATCTTGAAGTACACTGACCTTAGCGAAAAAGAAGCAAGTGATAATGCATTCCTTGTACAGGATGTTATGGCTTATCAAAATATCTTGAGAATTATTGAAGCTTCAGGATTTGACGGAACTGTTGAAGAGGCAGTAGCTAAAATCAAGAGTTCATTGATTGTTGAAGATTCAATCAAGGTAACGCTAGAAGCGGAATAATAGAAAGGAGCAATCTTATGAAAACTGTTGAGAGATGGCAGACCAAAAAAATATATGCTATTGCAAGTGCATTAGGATATGTTGATCGCCAAGATAAAGATAATGACATCTTGCATATGATTATTTTTAGTCAAACATGTAAATATTCAACTAAGGAACTAACGTATCGTGAAGCCAATGAAATCATCGCCTACTTGGAAAAACAACAGAATAATAAGATTGATGAAGTCATGACTGCAGGACAAAAGAAGAAATGCTGGTCACTAATGTATGAGCTTCAATCTTTAGATAGAGAGCCCAATACTGCTCCTGTAGGCGAAAGATTGGCAGGTATTATAGAAAGACAGTTCCAAGTAAGATCAACCCCACAACGCATATTTAATCGCCTTTCAAGAGATGATGGAAATAAACTGATTGAGATTTTGAAAAACTACGTTAGGACGGCTGAAAGAAAATGGATGAGTTAATGACAGAAAGTGCAGATGTAACGTTGGATGATTTAAATGAAGAACAGTTACAGGTCGTTGAAGTCATTGGTTTAGAAGCCTATAAGCGTTTGATTTACTATTATGCAGGAACAAGCATCTACATTCCTAAATTCAGTGAAATTGAGCGAAGAAAGCGCAATGAAAAGATACGCATCGAATATGAAAAAAATGGGGATATCAAAGCTCTTGCCTTGAAGTATGGCTTATCAGAGATACAGATACGAACAATTATTGGTGATTTGTTTAAAAACAAAAAAACTGATCCATACGAAGGACAAGTCACATTGTTTGATTTATAGAAAATTTAAAGAAAGTAGTAAAGTTTAACTATAAAGTAGTTTATTTTACCACTTTCTTTTTTTTATCTAAAATTTGCCTTGTAATAACGAGCAAGGAGGTATAGAGATGGAATATTTTTTAGAATTGGCAATTGGTACAGTCATTACGGTTATCACTTACTTTTTGAAAAAAACGATGGACAAGATTGATAAAACAGATCATAAAGTTCAACAAATCGAAAAAGATTACATTACCGAAATTGCTCATGAAAAGATTATCAAAGAGATTAAGAAAGATATTCAAGATATTAAAACTGACTACACGCCTAAAACTGAATTCAAAGAAGTGGTCAAAGAATTCAGAAACGATTTAAAAGAAGCGCAGAAGCAGTTTTTAACAAAAGAAGACTTTATTCGTGAGCAACGAAAAATGGAAACTAAACTAGATGAAATCTATAAATTACTGTTGAAAGAGAGGGGATAGAAATGGCAGATAAAGAAATGTTAAAGAAGCGACTAGAAGCTGCAAACTTTATCAGCAACAATGGTCGTGTGTTAAGAACAATTAACGTTCTTAGATATAAGTACAACGAACTTAAAAGCGTTGAAACAGTGTTAGAAATGGATGGAGTTGAAAAATGGGAATTTTTAGACTGTATCAACTATCTAACTGAAGAAAAATATATTCGTTTAAGAGATATCGCTACAAAAAATGAAGTGTTGGAGCTATCTCAAGATGTCAACTACAGAAACCTTGAAGCTAAACTTACTAGCAAAGGAATAAGACTTTTAGCAAGAAACATTGTAGACGATATGGTCGAGGTATAAGCCTATGGCTAATCGAAAACACAGTAAGATTGACAACTTGCCTGAAGATCTTAAATCTGTAGTTGAAACTATGCTTCAGTCCGATGCAACTTATACGGAAATCGTAGAGTTCCTAAAAGAAAATGAACAATCGGTATCAGTAGCCAGTGTGTGTAGATATGCTCGTTCATTCAATGCCAATATGGAAGCGTTGAAGATGACGCATCAAAATTTCAAGCTGGTAAAGGAAGAATTGGATCGTAATCCTGATTTAGATATGGCAGAAGCGATTATCCGTATCACATCAGGCAACGTGTTTAATCGCCTAGCAAGCACGAAAGAAGAAGACTGGGATGAAGTAGATCTAGCGAAACTGATGAAGGAGTCTAATGCTCTTATTCGTGCGACTGCGTATAAGAAAAGAGTTGAAATCCAAAACCAAGATGTTAAGGATGCAGCGATTGAAGAATTTAAAACATTATTGTTCTCTTCTATGGCAAAGGAAAAACCTGAACTATACAAGGAACTTGTCAAATATTTAAATGCAAAGAAAACAGAAGAAATGGAGGGATAGATATGTGGTGCGTGATACAAGTGAAAGGAAGCCAAGAACTTCAAATACAGAAGCAATTGGAGTCAGCTGGGTATCAATCCCTTGTCCCAAGAGAAAGTCGCTTGATTCGTTCAGGAGGCGCTTGGATTCAAAGAGAATACATATTATTCCCTAACTATGTTTTTGTAGAGACCGACTTCGAAGCAGAAGACTTCTACAAGATAAAAGGTATTAATGGTGTGCAACGTTTCTTGGGGAACAAAAGTTCCCCCTCCTCTCTTACTTTCCTAGAAGAAGAGTGGGTAAAAATTTTAAACAACGATGGACATCCATTAGAGCCGACTGAAGTAACGATAGATGAAGATGGAAATGTCATCATTTTAAAAGGTATCCTTTTAAAATTTAAAAGCAGAATAAAAAGTTTTAATAAAAGACAAAGAAAAGCAACTGTCTCTTATACACATCTGACGCTGCCGACGACTCCTTACGTGTAGAT
>ERZ1026915.1311-NODE-1311-length-10538-cov-5.751598_pt1 | contig 10538 bp, 9 predicted proteins | sample MGYA00519466_ERZ1026915 | MGnify/ENA primary metagenome ERZ1026915 (study PRJEB26926, sample SAMN06164884) | human gut metagenome | biome: ENVO:00009003; feature: ENVO:2100002; material: ENVO:00002003 | host: Homo sapiens | place: USA | collected 2012 ... | reverse complement strand
CATGCATCCTCCGTGTCAATCAGCGGAGTGATTGACACGGGAGTGAACAGTAACAGTTTCTCTGCATATTTGCAAAAAATGGCTATGTTTCTTTAACAAACACAGCCATTTTAGCACACTTTATTTTAGAAAGCTATAGAAAATCCTCAGTTCTCGCCCGAAAACGGTTCTTTCTGACATTTTTCACCAATTTTCTCCCCCATCTTTATCAATGTCTCTGCACCGGTTGCACTGTTTCTCACCAGATCTTCATCCGTCTGCACTTTTCCCGGCTCTGTCAAAAGAACGACTGTAGACCCGCCAAACTCGAACATTCCTTTTTCTTCTCCCCGGTGTACAACAGATACTTTCTTTTTATGATTCTTAATCCGTCCAACCATAAGAGCACCGACTTCCATCTGCAAAACGGTTCCCAGTTCTTCTGTCTGTACAAGACAATATTCCCTTGTATTCATCTTGTAAATCGGAGCATAGTCATTTGCCACCGGATTTACTGTATGGAATACTCCTCTGATCTTTCGCTGTGCAGATTTCACACCATCTGCCACATAACAATATCTGTGGTAGTCATCTACCGTGAGACGGATTATATAAGCTGTTCCACCTTCATAGCGTTTCGCAAGCTTTTCATCCTTCAGAAGACTACGGACTGTATACTGTGTCTGTTTGATAAGAAAAAGTCCATCCCTTTGAATCGGACAAACTGTCACTTTCCCGTCACAAGGACTGATCAGCACTTCTTTTCTTCCGTCAATCGGACGTTCCTCCACTAAAATCTTACGCGTAAAAAAGTCATTATAAGAAGAATAATGTTTCTTTTCATAGATTGACAGATCAATCTGATTCTTTCTGACAAACGATGGAATCAACAGCCTGGACACTCTGCTGTCCAGCACTTTTCCGCCAAGTCGGGATACCCCGGATCCAAGCAATGGTTTCAACATCATTCTTGTCAATGTATGTCCATAGATATATTCCAGGAATCTGTCCTGCCCTGTTGTTTTCTCCATCCTGTTTCCGTTTCTGTCTGCATAAATCATAATCTCTCCTCTTACATGAATCTTCGTCTCAATGTCCAGACTACTGCAACCGCTACTACTCCGACTAATGCAGAAAGTGTCTTATTCCCCGGCTTTTTTAATTTGAAATCCATAACAAACAGAAGTCCTACAAGAAGAACCATCGCATGCAGTGCAATTCTGAAATCACAGTGCAAAAATGGGCGAAGCACAACAAGAATCGGTAATGCGATCTACATGGATGTGATCGGCAATCCCTGATAACACTTTCTGTTCTCTGTTGTCTCATCCTGTCGGCACTCTTCTGTTACATTAAACCATGCCAGACGGATCAATCCTGCCAACACATAAAACATAAGAATAAGAACACCGACAATCCCATTCATTCCCATACAATAACAGATGATCGCCGGTCCAACTCCAAAACAGACAATGTCGCACAGTGAATCAATCTGGATTCCAAAACGTTTCTCTGTTTCTGTTCTATCCTTCTTTGTTCTTGCAATCTTCCCATCAAACATATCACACAGACCAGACAATGCAAGACACAATACTGCAAGATCCAGATGTCCATTCAATGACAGCATCATCCCACCAATTGAAATCCACAGACTGATATATGTAAGTATAACTGTGTAATCATAAACACCTAACATTTTATTTCCCCCTTGCTTTTATTCTTATCAGAATAACCATCCTTTTATTTATGCTTTCTTCCTTAAGTTTCTTCCTATTGTAAAATTCGCCACGATCGTAAAAATTGCACTGATCAATAATTCTGTATAATATCCAAGTCCTCTGCTTAAGATCATTCCCGGGATCAAAAGTGCACTTCCAAAAACTGGTTCAAAAATCATCGAAAACAGTTTTTCACTGATTCCCATCCCCCCCGGCAGTGGCAGCATATCCACAGAAACGGAAATCACAGACTGCAGAAGAATAATCACGAATGCATTCGTTCCGGACAGTCCAAATGCCTTATATACAAACCAGGTTGCTGTAAACAGTGCGAACCTCTGAAATAATGTGATTGCAAATACATTGACCAGTACCATTATATGATCTTTCAGATAAACCGCTGTTGTATGATACTGATCCATCGATGCATTCAGTTTCTCAATTCTTGTACTTTTATATCGCATCAGATGCATTTTTTCCAGCAGTTCCATCCCTTTTACAAGAATAGAACGCGCAAGCACCGGATGAAATACAAGGAGCAGCATAGAAGCCACACAAAATACATTTAGGCCTGTTCCAAGATAAAAAATATGACGGATATTATACATATGTGTTCTGATGAATCCCCTGCCGAAGATCATAAGTCCAAGACCGATCACAACGAGAACCATTTTATAGGTAATCGTGACAATCATCAATACAAGCGTTGATACCGGGATTGGAATTTTCTCTTTCTTCATATAATAAATCTGCGCCGGCTGTCCTCCTGTTGCGGATGGTGTGATACAGCTGAAAAAGAATCCTACAGAGGAAAACAAGAAACATTTCCATTTCTTTAGATGAATACCAAGCGTATGCATCATATAAAATATAATAATTGACTCTCCCCAGATAAAGATAATCACACAGGCAACACCCGGAAGCAACCAGTATGAATTCACTGTTTTCAGAATTTCTGCAATCTCACTTAAATCCTCCCCATGGAATACTCCATAGATTGTTGCCGCAAAGACAAGAAAGAGAAAAAGTACATTAAATATCATTTTCTTTTTATTTTCCATTTTCTCCTCCTGCTTTACGAACCAGATTTCTGTAAATTTTCCATCCGTTTGTCCGGCAGCTCACAAACCAGGTCAGCTCCGCTACCGCAACTCCACCGATCACATCCACAATTACATGCTGTTTTGTTACAAGCGTAGAAACAAAGACCAACACTGCGATCATTACAGATACGATCTTATACCACCCCGGTACTTTTTTATCTCCCCTGATTCCAATACAACAGAACCAGCTTGCCATACAATGGATTGATGGAAATAAATTCACCGGTTTATCAATCTGATATAAAAAACGCATGCCCTGAACAAAAATTCCGTTTCCTACAAGTTCTGGTCTTACATTTGTTGTCGGATAAAACACAAAAAACAGAAAACAAATGATTCTTGCATACAAATCAGCCGTAAAGAATCTGTATTTTATCTCTTCCTCCCGCAATGATACAAGCAGATAATTAATCACCCAGAAAATGTAACATCCAAAATAAACAAGAATAAATACCGGGATCAATGGGATCTTTGTATCTAATGCAAGTGACAGGTTATGGTACTCACTTGTATCTGTCAATCTCGGTGCTCCCCAGTAGACAGCTGAATTCACCAGAAAAACAATTACCGGCGGGAGTAAGATTTCTATTATTCTCTTTCTGTCCAAATCCCCTGTCCTTTGTCTCACTTCTTGTTTTCTCCATTCTTTTCCCATTTTATGATGTAACCAGATTGCTCCATTGCTATGTACTTACATCATTTTATCCCACTTTTTCATAATAACAATAGGCTTTGGCATTTATTAAAGAAAAAAGTGCCATTCTTTAAGGAACAGCACTTTTTTCTTTAGAATATCTTCAGAATTTACCGCAAATGCATCTCAGGGCTTACATCTCGTCTTCCCTGTATCCAAAATTTTTCATCATATAATCGCTGTCTCTCCAGTTCTTCTGAACCTTCACCCACAGCTTCAAATTTACTTTGCAATCCAGCAAACGCTCGATCTCAAATCTTGCAGTACTTCCGATTTTTTTCAGCATACTTCCCTGCTTTCCGATGATGATCCCTTTATGGGAATCTCTCTCGCAGATGATTGTAGCATCAATATGACACACTTTGTGGTTCATCTTCATCTGATCGATTGCTACTGCGATTCCATGAGGGATCTCCTCATTCAAGCTGTGCAATGCTTTCTCGCGGATAATCTCTGCCACGATCTGGCGCTCCGGCTGGTCTGTGATTGTATCTTCATCATAGAACTGCGGTCCGTATGGAAGATATTTCATAATTACATTTACAAGCTCATCCGTATTATCGCCTCTTCTTGCAGATACCGGAACGATTTCTGCAAAATCACATTCCTTACGATATGCATCAATAAAGGTAAGAACCTCTTCCTTCTTCACCATATCAACTTTATTGATAACAAGAATAACCGGTGTCTTTACCTTCTTTAACTGCTCAATAATATGCTTCTCACCTGCACCGATAAATGTAGATGGCTCTACAAGCCAAAGTACAACATCCACTTCATTCAAAGAACGTTCTGCAATATTCACCATATACTCACCAAGTTTATTCTTTGCTTTGTGAATTCCCGGTGTATCTACGAACACAATCTGACCTTCCTCTGTTGTCAGAACAGTCTGGATACGGTTTCTTGTTGTCTGTGGTTTATTTGATGTGATTGCAATCTTCTGTCCGATCAGACGATTCATCAAAGTAGATTTTCCAACATTTGGTCTTCCGATCAGTGTGACAAATCCTGATTTAAAATTATCCTGCATACTTTTTCCTTTCTTTTTCCATCTTAAAGTGTCTTTATTTCAAGGAACATCTCTTTCTGCTCCTCAATCTTCTCTTCACTTCCGATCACGCAAAGTTCATGTGCATCAAGTAATGCTTGAAGTACATCGGCAAGTGCACGGATGTCTGACTGCTGTGCATCAAGGATCTGATCTCTCTCTTCCCTGATCATCTCAGCAGATACATGGTTCATGTAAAGATTCATTGATCTGCTTCCCTTTGCTGCCGGATTCATCGGACGGTCGATATTACTGATCGTTCCGATAATAAACTTGTTCATGTCTCTATCATCTACATTGAAGTTCTTCAGATAATCCACAACTCCTTCGTAGATTTCCATTGTCTTCTCCAGATTCGGGTCACGGTAAGATACCAGATATCCCTCTCCAATACGATTGAAGCTGCTCATGCATCCGTAAGCTCCGCCCTTCACACGGACATTCTGCCACAGATAATCATAGCTCAAGATGACTTTCAGAATCTGAAGTGCTCCTGTATACTCAACACCACGGTCGATAAAGTTACCTGTTCTTGCAACATACTGAACTTTTGAAGATGTCTTGAATCCCTCGTTGCGTTTCACACAATGAATTTCACACGGTATCTCTGCTTCCTTTTCCTCTGTATGAAGTGTGTCTGCAATCTTTGCAAATGCTTCTTCCATCGGTGCAAGACCATCCGCTGATGAAGTATAACTGATGATCAGATTATCCTTGCGGAAAATCTGCTGTGCAATCTGTCTTAAGTTTTCAATCAGTTCTGCTTTCTTCTCCTCAAAGTTTTCCTCCAGTTCCTTTACAACCTCATAGTAACCGATTCCATCTGTATCATCTTTGAACTTCGCCATCGGTGAAGTATAAGACAGGGAACGAAGGGCTGCTGTTGTGTGTCCGGATGACAGGAAGGACATCTGCAGTCTGGATTTCAACATTGCTAAGATTTCTTTCAGACGCTTCTCATCCCCAAGATCAGATTCCATCAGAATCTCACGCATCATAGAGAACAGAACATCCATCTTCGGATACAGCGCTTTACCTTTGATTTCAAATGTCGCACGGAATTCTTTCTCCTTTACCTTTGTTACGTCTGTGTAAAGCTCCAGAGAAGTTCCGATTCCTCCTGTGTGTACATTGATCTCATTAAACAGTTCACTGTATTCATAATTCTTTGTATTAATAATTCCAAGCACACTCTGCAGAATGCTGATATATGGAAGTTTCTCTTCCGGAATACCGGACAGGTCAAACAAAAGCGCTGTGTATCCAATTCCATTCGTCTCAACTTCATGGTGTACCAGCTTCACTCCGCTTGTCTCAATCTCTTTATTATAAATCGGTGCGATCTCTCTGGAAATATCTTCGCGTCCGAGTACAGGAATCTTCGCCAGATCTTCCGGTGCCGACTCTTCTTCCTGATATTCTTCCAACTCTTTCGTTGCTTTCACAAGTGCATCAATTTCTTCTTTTGACAAACTGTCTTTGTATACCTGAAGCTTATCTGCAAGTTCCTTATCCATTCTTGCAGTGCGTCCACGCTCCGGCTTAATGATCACGATAGAACCATGTGTGTTATCAAGAAGATATTTCTGGATCAGTTCTTCAAAGTATCCTGTCTCCACCTGTTCTTTCAAGAATTCAAATGTCGGAATTGCCTGCATGTGGATAAATGGTTTCATCTCATCATAAAGCCAGCTGTCAAACAACTGAAGACCATACATCAATCCACGCGGATAATTTCCGAAATCAGCCTCGCGGAAACGGAATTCATGATAGTTGATTCCTGCGCGAAGTGCTTTCTTATTGATTCCATTTTTCACAATATCTTTCAATGTATCTTCAATTACACGAACGAATTCTTCCTTCTGCTCTACATTCGCATTCTTAGAAATCACAGAGAAGATCGGCTGATAAACTCCGTTGTCATAAGATCCTGAGATATCCTTGCCGACCCCAGCATCCAGAAGTGCTTTCTTCAGCGGTGCGCCCGGTGCGGACAGAAGTGCGTAATCCAGAATCTCAAATGCCAGATATAGTTTCTCATCCAGTGTAGTACCGATCACTTTATTATAAGAAAGATAGGTGTTATCCTCCTCACTCTCTTCACTTGCGATGGAATACTCCTGAACGACTTCCTTCATCTCTGTAAATGGCTTCTGCAGATGAATCTCTGAATCCACCGGTTCATTCTCAAAATCTGACAAATACTTCTCGTCAAGCCATCTTAATTTCTCTTCCATATTCATATCACCATACAGATAAATATAGCTGTTAGATGGATGATAATACTTTCTATGGAAATCTAAAAATTGCTCATAAGTAAGTTCCGGAATCACCTCCGGGTCTCCACCGGACTCTACGGAATACGTATTATCCGGGAACAGAGAGTTCAGAACCACGCGGTCAAGTACGCCTTCCGGAGAAGAGAATGCTCCTTTCATCTCGTTGTATACAACACCGCTGATTGTCAACTCTCCATCTGGATCATCCAGCTTATAGCTCCAACCTTCCTGGCGGAATGTCTTGTCATTCTGATAAATATTTGGATAAAATACTGCATCCATATAAACATGCATCAGGTTCTGAAAATCCTTGTCATTGCAGCTTGCCACCGGATATACTGTCTTGTCCGGATAAGTCATCGCATTCAAAAATGTATTCAGAGAACCTTTCACAAGCTCAACAAACGGATCCTTCACCGGGAATTCTTTCGATCCGCACAGCACAGAATGTTCCATAATGTGTGGAACTCCTGTACTGTCTGACGGTGGTGTACGGAATCCAATTGTAAACACCTTGTTCTCATCATCATTTTCCATAAGAAGCACTCGTGCTCCGCTTTTCTTATGCTTCAGAAGTGTCCCCTTTGACTTCAGATCAGATAAATCTTCTGTCTGGAGCACTTCATATGCATTCAAATCATATATACTCATTCTTTTTCTCCTTGGTTTTTGTTCTTATAAATATCAAATTTTTCAAAGATTGACTATTCTTTAGTATATCCGATTTCACTGGTAAATACAAGGAAAGCCAGTGGAAAGAAAACTTTTTAAAATCTTTTTGTTACTATAACAAAAGGATGAATCCCCTAAAATCTTCATCCCTTTATTTTACCTTTATTCTTCTGTTCCTATCAAAAACTTTTTTCCACGAAATGCAAATCCGCTTTCTCTGTTCGATGTAATTCTATATTTTTCGGCTAAATCCACGATCAGTCCAAGAACAAATCCGTGGTAGAATCTCTCCGGTTCCTGTTCTTCGGATGGCTTATTCCCGGTATCAAAACTGCTAAAGGTCTGAAGTGCAACCTGATTCATAAACTGATTCATATAATCCAGATCCTTTCCGCATGTTATCATCACATTACTTTCCCTATTGTATCATATTTTTCCGCTTAAACAAAGAGTAGGGTTTGTAATAACATTTGGCACTTAATGATATATGTAAATTATAACCCGCATTTCCGACTGTAGTTTCTTCTCCTTTTTCACTTATAGATTTCATCTATATATATTCATTTCATATACACATTATCTATTGGAAAACTTCATTCAAAAACGATAAAATTTATCTATAAAGACTTTGTTTATGAGTGTATTATTCCCATCGTTTGTTTTTTTGAAAGCATACGTTTAATAAAATACTCTCTCTACAACAGCCATCCACAAAACCAACAATAAGGAGAACGATTATGGAAATTATTAAAGATTTACCGGAAGTATTCGAAGAATTCGCAGAACAGCGTCAAAAATCATTTCTCGCTGTAAAACAGTTGAAAGACAAAGGAATCCCTGTGATTGGATCCTACTGTACTTATTTTCCAAAGGAGATTGCCATGGCAATGGGCGCAGCAACAGTCAGCCTCTGCTCTACATCTGATGAGACGATCCCGGCAGCAGAAAAGGATCTACCACGTAACTTATGCCCACTGATCAAATCAAGTTATGGATTTGCAAAGACAGACAAATGCCCTTTCTTCTACTTCTCAGACGTTGTTGTCGGAGAGACAACATGTGACGGTAAGAAGAAAATGTACGAATACATGGGCGAGTTCAAAGAGGTCTTCATCATGGAACTGCCACAATCCCAGAAAGCTGAAGTACTCGACCTTTGGAAGGCTGAGATTCTCCGCTTCAAAGAATATCTCGAAAAAAAATTCGAGGTAACGATCACGGAGGAACAGGTTCGTGAAGCAGTTAAGCTTGAAAATGAAGTCCGCACATCCTTGAAGAATCTTTACGGAGTTATGAGACATGATCCTGCACCGATCAAAGGTCATGATCTTTTCCGCGTTCTGTATGGAAGCGGTTTTAAGCTTGACCGCACTCTGATCGCCGACGAAGTTGACGCACTGACAGCCAAGATCGAGAAAGAGTATGTGGAAGGAAAACGTGAAGATAAGAAACCTAGAATCCTGATCACAGGATGTCCGATCGGCGGTGCAACAGAGAAGATTATCGACGCTGTTGAGAATAACGGTGGAATCGTTGTTACATTTGAAAACTGCTCTGGTGCAAAATCCATCGACCGCCTCATTGGCGAAGATGCTGAAGACATTTACCAGGCAATCGCAGAGCGTTACCTCTCAATCGGATGTTCTGTTATGACTCCAAACCCGAACCGTCTGGAACTTCTCGGAAGATTGATTGATGAGTATAAAGTAGACGGAGTCCTTGAAATGACTCTTCAGGCATGCCACACTTATAACGTAGAGACTCTTTCCATCCGCCGCTTTGTAAACGAGGAAAAAGGAATTCCATACATGAATGTTGAGACAGATTATTCCCAGACTGATGTCGGACAGCTGAATACACGTATAGCAGCCTTTATCGAAATGTTATAATCTGGTAACCGTTCAGAGCCAAGCAAAATTTCAAAAAACAGCTATAAAATGCTTGCATTTTTAAGAATGTTTTTGAAATTTTATTTGGCGGATACGCCACACCGACGAAATGCGTAGCATTTTGGAGGTTGGCTCTGAACAGTCGGCTGTTCTCATGCGAGAGCCGACTGTTTTTATAAAGGAGTTTTTATTATGAACTATATTGGAATTGACATCGGTTCAACCTGTGCGAAAACCGTTGTTTTGAACGAAAAAAAAGAAATTATCCAGGAATTCGTTCAGCCAACCGGATGGAGCAGCGTAGATACAGCCGAGGAAATCCATCAGAAACTTGAGCTTGCCGGAATCAATCTTTCTGATGACTCTTCCTGCTGTGTAGCAACCGGTTACGGACGCATCTCTGTTCCTTACGCAGATAAGACCGTCACAGAGATCACCTGCCATGCTCTTGGTGCTGTGCATCTGTTTCAACAGCCGGACCTGACCGTGATCGACATCGGTGGCCAGGATACGAAGATCATCCAGATTGAACAGGGATTCGTAAAAGATTTTATTATGAATGATAAATGTGCCGCCGGAACCGGACGTTTTCTTGAAGTGATGGCCAACACACTCTCTCTTCGCCCGAATGAAATGTTTGATCTGGCACGCCTGGGTTCTGACACAACGATCAGCTCCATGTGTACTGTATTCGCAGAATCCGAAGTTATCGGACTGATTGGTAAGGGAGAACCGAAAGAAAATATTGCTTATGCGGTAGTAAATTCCACCATCCGCAAGGTTGCCGCCCAGGTCAGCCGGATGAATGATGAGATGTCCACATTCTGTCTGACCGGCGGTCTATGTGAATGTGAATATATCCGCGAAGCTTTATCAAAAGAACTTGGAAAAGAAGTGATCTCCTGCCCGGATGCCCGCTACGCCGGTGCGATCGGTGCTGCACTTAGTGCGATGAAGATACGGAAATAAACTGCATATTCGACTTTTTGCAGTTTTCGGATATACCGCCAACAAAAAATGCCCCGGGACAGACTTTGAAAACAATCTGTCCCAGAGCAACTTATATTCTTTCACTTATATTCGTAACTGTTCAGAGCTAACCTCCAAAATGCTACGCATTTCGTCGGTGTGGCGTATCCGCCAAATAAAATTT
>ERZ1026915.1297-NODE-1297-length-10655-cov-5.373774_pt1 | contig 10655 bp, 3 predicted proteins | sample MGYA00519466_ERZ1026915 | MGnify/ENA primary metagenome ERZ1026915 (study PRJEB26926, sample SAMN06164884) | human gut metagenome | biome: ENVO:00009003; feature: ENVO:2100002; material: ENVO:00002003 | host: Homo sapiens | place: USA | collected 2012 ... | reverse complement strand
CCTTTGGACAACTTTTTGTGCTTTGCGGCGAAGGATGTAGGTGTTTCACCAAATACTTTCTTAAATGAATTGGTAAAATAGGCTTGACTTTCTATACCTATTTGCATCATCACTTCCCTCATGGTCAGATTTTCCTCAATAATCAATCTGGCAGCTTTGCGTAACCGACAATTCAATACAAATTCTACAACAGACTTTCCGGTCAGGCTCTTAACCTTTGTGTAAAGTTTGCTTCTGCTTATCAACAATTCCTCGGCAATCTGATTGACATCCATTTGAGACTGGTCCATATTAGCCTCGATAAAAGTGATCAGGTGTTTTAGAAATTTACCATCCTGCTCGTTGGAAGAGAGCTCGCTGCTGTCCGCATAATAATTCTTGGCATAATGTTCCTTCAACTGCTGCTGGTTTCTGAATATGTTTTGGATGGACAATTTTAGATAGGTCAAATCGATAGGCTTTTCGAAATAAAGGTCGGCACCCGAATCCACTCCTTCGATCTTGCTTTCAAGACTAGTTTTGGCTGTCAGTAAAATGACCGGAATATGTGATGTATTCATGTCTTTCTTGATGTCATTGCACAAAGATACCCCGTCTTTGTGAGGCATCATGATATCGCTTATAACCAAATCAAAATCTACATCCTCTATCAACTTCAGAGCTTCAACACCATCTCTTGCCTGCATCACCTGAAATTCATCGGATAGGGATTCGGCGATTAATACCCTCAGGTCATCATTATCTTCGGTAATCAATATTTTTTTCTTGTTTGCGGGCATGAATTCGCTTCCCATATCTTTAATATCGACAGGCAGGGCTTCTTTGTCTGTAATTTCCATGATAGTTTCTTGTGTCGTTTCCTTCTGTTTCATGAAATCAGTTTCGTTGAAGATACTGCTGTCAAGCGGTAAGTATACAATCATGTCCGTGCCCTTTTCCCGCTCACTGTGGATGGAGATAGTTCCTTTCTGTAACAATACCAAGCTCTTTACAAGTGCCAGGCCTATTCCCGTACCCAGGTGGGAGTCGGCGTTTACTGTATTTACCTTATAAAAACGTTCGAAAACACTGCTTATGGACTCTCGGGATATGCCTACTTTCGTATCACTGACGATGATAGAAAAGACATCGTTCGTGCTTTCGCCTACGGTGTAGCTGTTCTTATACAAGGATGTAAAAGCTTTCCTGCAGCGTGTTTCTAAAATAATGCTTCCCCTGTCAGGCGTATATTTGAAAGCATTGTTTAACAAGTTCATGACAATTTTTTCCACTATGTTTTTGTCTATATAAACGTCAGTGGGCATGCTTTCGTCGCATAGTATCTGGAAGTCGATATTTCGCTGCCGTGCATAGTCGATGAAGTCATTGGCGATTTCTTTTATGAAACGGTTGATGTCCAGTGGCTGCAATTCCAGTTTCATCATACCGTTTTCTACTGTTCTAAAATCCATCAGTTCGTTTACCAAATTCAGTAAACGTTGCACGTTGCCGTTCAATATACGATAATAATATTCTTTCAATCCTTCACGTCTCAGTTTGTCCAGTGCAGCAAGGATAAGAGATAGTGGAGTTCGGAAGTCATGTGATATGTTGGTAAAGAATCGTAGCTGTGCCTGATGTATTTGCTCCTTTTGGTCTTTTTCTATATTTTCTTGGTAGAGCAGCATCTCCAGTTTTTTCTTCTCGGCATAGTGATGATACATCAGGTAAGTGATTCCTATTACCGTCAGCACATAAAGGAAGTATGCTGGCAGACTAACCCACGGGGCCACCTTTCTTATCACTTTTATCACCGCGGGCTTGTCACTCCAGATACCGTCATTGTTGGCAGCGTAGACTTCAAAGTAATACGTACCGGCAGGTACTTTCGAGTACATGACTGTGCGCTGTTGTGCATTTGTAGTGATCCAAGAATCACTATATCCTTTCAGCCGGTATTTGAAGCGGTTTTTTTCAGGGATATGATAATTGTCGGAAGAAAATTGAAAACCGAAGTTTACCTGGTCATAATCAAGGATAATACAATTAAGTGTATCGTTGAGTGTATAGTTGGGATGAACCGCTTGGTGGTCAATAAAGAAATCTGATATAATGGCTTTGGGCTTGTAACTGTTGTACGAGATGTTTTTCGGATTGATGACGGTAAAGCCATTTGTTCCTCCGAAATACAATAATCCGTCTCTTCCCTTCATGGTTGCCAGTGGGTAGTAAACTTGTCCCTGCGTATTTTCCCTTTTGTCGAATCTCATCAGCTGGTTGTCGGCTATGTTATAGCAAAACAGACCGTTGTCAGTTCCCATCCACACATTCCCGTTGTCATAGCAAATGCTGTAGATGGAGTAGATGTCCTGCTGCAATACATTTTTCAGCGAGATGAAGTGTGAGGTGTTGGTGTCGAACTTAATAAGCCCATTGCCGATGGTGCCGATCCAGATATTGCCGGAATCGTCCAGGCAGAAAGTAAACAGTCCCAGGTATGTGGAATCATTGGGAATGATCTTTTCCACGGCACGTGTGTGCGTGTCCATCTGATAGAGGGCTTCATTGCTGATAGCCCATAGTGTCTTCTCTCCTTGCCTCAGGATGTCGAACAAGTAGGCGTAATCGTGTATGCTATCGAGGCTGAAATGGGTGAACGACTTGCTGTGGAAAGAAAAATAGGATATTTCAGGCTTGTGATACTGATACGATATCCACATACCCGAGTCTCCTTCAAGAACAGTCTTTCGGATATCATCTACCAGCAAGGAACAGGAATCCTTTTTGGAATGTTTGTAATTGATTGCCTTATTCTGTCTGGAATCATAAAGATCCAGCCCGCCCCTGAATGTCGAAATCCATAGATTGCGTCCGGCGTCAATCACCAGCGATTTTACATTCTTGGATGTAACGTTGTTCGGGAGTGTAAAGCCACTTATTTCTCCGTTGACTTTATCCATCCGGTTAATGCCTCCACCTTCCGTACCTATCCAGATATAGTCCTGCTCCTCGGCGAACGCGCTTACCGGAGCATAATTCAGACCGCTGTTCTGGGTGTGATAAGTTCTGAACGCATGGTTTTCATTTACGTTTACATAAGATAAAGTGCCCGAATAGGTGCCTATCCAAACATTGTCCTGCCTGTCTTCATAGATTTCCCAAATGGAATTGTTCGGTAGACTGAAGGGGTCTGTTCCGGAATGTTTATAAAGTGATAGTTCTCTGCTTGACGGATTGAGTATGTACAATCCGTTTATGGTTCCTAACCAAATATTCCCTTTCTTGTCCACATGAAATGCTCGCAATGAGCTGTCGTCATATTCAGGGAGAGGTTTATAATGGTCTTCAATCTTGAAAGATGACAAGTCAATCTTATATAATCCATCTTTATCAATAAATACCCATAACTTTCCCATATGCGTCTGGGCAAAGCGAATATAACCACTGCCCGTATTGGGGAGCGTGAAACAGAGAACAAACCTACTCTCCGCATAATTGTAACGGTAAATTTCCCGATAAATGAATGTATATAGGTCCTGGTTGTGGAGGCAGAAAACTGGATTACTATAAACAGGAATTTTCTCGTCATAGTAAGGCGTATTGACTTCTCCTGTATTGGAATCCAATATGCTCCATTTGTTTTTAGATCTGATCCAGACATTGTCGGCTTTGTCGACCTTCACTTGAGAAACCGCATCATATATTTTCTCAAACCTATCCGAGATGCGCTTATAACGGTATAGTCCGTTGTTTGTATTTACATATAGATGACCGGAGGCGTCGGATGCTATATTGTTGAATATCCATCTTTTTGTTGGGGCAATCGAGGCAAAATAAGGATAGTACTTTTTATAGTGATAGCCGTCAAAACGGTAGAGCTCGTAGTCCATCATTACCCAGATAAAACCTTCTATGTCTTGCTCTATCGCCTTTATTCCATCATAGTAGAACCCTCCATCGGGCGACATGGTTCTGAACTTATACTTTTCAGTGGCAAAGGAAGCTGATGCTTGATAAATGAAGACCAGAAAGAGTAATAGGTATTTGCTTTTCATACATAAACTATCGGATTAAAGATTATTCGGCGGATTCTGAAAAAATATAATGGCAAGTTATCAAGAAAACCTTGAATGTGCAAGAAAGAAAACGGAAATATTTTATAAGAAATTATTATCGTTGAAGAAAGAGGGAAATCTCATAATAAGATTTCCCTCGACACTTTAACAAAAGTAATTATCTGTTGTAAATGAATACCTGTAAGTCTCCCACGGAAACGTTTCCGGTTTCTGAGTAATCCCAGTCTGTATAGCCGCTTCTCAGATGCCCTTTGATAAAGGTTATTCTAATGTATTGGGCTTCCGTAGGTTCAACTTGGAACAACTGGTAATCATCCACCTTCAAGGCTTCTGTTACATATTCGCCTAGATCTGTCCATGCGTCACTTTCCACCTTTTTGGCTTCTAATTTGAAAGTGTGACATTGCAGATGAGAATAATTCAGATTACGGTGCCTGTAACCTAATTGACCGAATTTGATGATTTGCCCCAGATTGAGATCCAAGTAGCACACCGGATCATAAATGGGACGAGTGATGATCTCGGGTGCCCAGAATGTTGAATTCTTATCATCGAACAGGTTTTTCATGTCGCCTTCCTTGGTTCCCAGATTGGATGAGTAATTCCAGTTGTCCGAGAAGGGGAAGCCTACATACATAGGAGCTTCTGCGGCAACCTTTACTCTGCAAGTAGCCGTTTGTTTCCCTCTGTCGTTGGCGGTTATATAAATATCGGTGGTTTGTCCCACTTCTCCTATTACGGTTATCAAACCGTCTTGGTCTACTGTAGCCACAGTTTCATCTGCAGAAGAATAAGTGACGCTCTTGTCGGTAGCATTGTTTGGATTAATGGTTACATACTGGGCCAAATTGAAGGTCTTTCCATTTTCCACTTCCACACTCTGTCCAGCAGACTGAATCGTGATACTCGAAACAAGTACTATCTTACTGATTACTCTGATCGGGTATCTGACAAATGTGCCCGAACCGTCGTCAACTCTTACAATAATGGTATCCGTACCCAACGGAAATGGAATGTTTCCTTCGGCAGGTGTGGTCAGTTTAGGGGTAATCAAGCCGTCCGCGCTTAAGTCGATGGCCCCCGAAGGCTCTCCGGCAAAGTGGTAGCTGACGGCATTTTCTCTCGCACTTTCGGGCATGATGAACGGTTTCAGTTGCACGGGCTGTCCTTCCGTCACGTCGACCCCGAAAACATCGCTTTCAAGGTTTGTTGCATTTTCAACGGTAATGGTCACCGCTTTACCAAAGTCATCGTCGTCGCATCCCGTAAACAGTGCCCCGAACGAAAGCATTCCTGCTAAGAAATATATATTTTTTTTCATGATCTTACGCTATATTTATCGGTTATCTATTAATGTCTTTCCAACCTGGATTCTGCGTCAGCAGCGGATTCATAAGCATCTCGTTTAAAGGGATCGGATAATAGTAACGTTTGTCATCCCAAGGTCGCACGCCTTTGATAACAGTGGTTGATGTAGGATAAGGAATGATGAAACCGTCATCGTCTACAATCACCTTATTACCTACCTCTCCTATAGGAACTGTTACTTTGTAGGGATAATCCTTATATACTTCATCGTTGCGGTTTTTGCTGTACAATTCTATTTTCTCCTGCGTCATCTTCATTCCTCTTACAGGGACCGTGAACAGCTTACCGGCTTTCCATCTCATCAAATCTTCGTAGCGCATGCCTTCCATCATTGTTTCCACACGGCGTTCACGTCTGATTTCGCGAATTATCGGAGTAACGGAATAATCCAGATACTTTGCATAGATGGCGTCCAGACGTGGGTCAGCAGGTATGTTGGTTAGAGTCAGCTTGGCATTGGGGTATTTGGCAAAATCAAATCCGGCTCTTTCTCTTAAGGCATTGACGGTGATCTCCAAATCGTCGTTGGTAATTTCACCTAATTCCGCTCTGGCTTCGGCGTAAATCAGTAACAACTCTCCATAGCGGAACATGTGGGCTGTTTGCACACCTTTTGGGTTAGCTTCCCATTCAGCGTAATCGGGCATCCAGTGTTTGATGAATCGATAGCCGGTTACCGTTGAATTGTACTTCTTCATTGGAGAACCGCCACCTGTATCATACGTAATCATTGGATAGATGATACCGGATTCTTCCAAAGAATATGTATTATCGTCCGCATCAAAGATGGACGCATATTCACCCGGTCTGCAAACAGTTTGCGTCAAGCGGGGATCACGGTTGTCCAACTCCTCCCACATTCCGTCATATCCTTTGAACAGCGGGTTTACCTCGTAGCTGCCTTCCACACCTCCTATATAGATGGGACGTCCGTCTTCGCACAGATAGTCTTCGAGCATAGTTACGGGAGCACCCATGCAATAGCGTGTGTGGTTGTTCATTCCCCAATAACGCGGATTGTCATGTCCCAGTTTAACACCGTCGTATACACGTGACAGGATGGTTTCGTTGTTACCCTCAGTTTCGGGAGAACCTTTTTGTACGAACAGTTGCCAATAAGAATCTTTTGCTGTAGGATGTTTGAAAAGGGAGTATCTGTTCTTCTCGATAATCGTCCAGGCAGCGTCACGACTCATACCCAATAATTCGTTGGCTGTAGATTGCAGATTCAATTCTGTATGATATTTCCGGAAGGTTCCTTCGAACAAACAGAAGCGGGCTTTTAAGAATAATGCCATATCTTTGTTGATATATCCACAGGAATTGTCGTTATCCTCCAAATTTTCAATGGCAAAGTCAAAACACTTCAGGATATTGGTAACCAATTCCGTGCGTGGCATGCGGGAGCCGTAGAGTTCCGGTGAACTTGTATCCAGTTCCTTATCCAACCAAGGCACTTCACCCAGAGCCACCAGTTTGATGTAATAGTCCCATGCCTTGAAGAAATAGGCCTGAGCTGCATATTTCTTCAATGTTTCCGGATCCCCTACTTCCGCATAATGATTCAGGAAGTAGTTCACCTTGCGAAGTTTTTCCCACTGCCAGGGCGCATCAAAATTCTTTGATGCTGTGTTCGGAGTGTCATAAGTACCGCCTAATTTAGCATCGATATTACCCGCATATACAGTATTGTCGCTGAATGCATCTCCAAAAATAATCTGGCTGCCTGCCTTTACCGCCAAGAAACCTTTATCGTGCGAGGTATTGTTGGTTCCACTCACTCCATGTCCGTATACATAATATCTGTAAATTCCGTCCAAGTACAGCTGTAAGTCGGCTTCTTTTGTAAAGAATGTACCGTCAGCCATGTCATCTATCGGATCTCGTTGCATGAAGTCGTCATTACAAGACGACAAAGATGCCACCAAGGTCACAAGTAAAGCTATAATTGAATATTTCTTCATAATCTCTATTGATTTAAAACGTTAAAAACCTACTTGAATACCTACGCTGAATGTTCGTTTCGGAGGATACGCATCGGAGAGATAGTCAGCATCATAATACTTGGGCATATCCGAAATAGTAAACAGATTATAGGCGGCTAAATTCAATCTCAATTTCTCCAAACCGATTTTGTTGATTAAAGTTCTCGGGAATGTATATCCCAGAATCACTTGTTTCAATTTGATATAGGAAGCATCAAGCAAATAACCTGTTTGGGGGTAACTACCTGTACCGGAACCATACATCGGGAATTTGGCATCTGTTCTTTCGGGAGTCCAGGAGTTGTTGTATACTTCCCATGAACCGGCTCCGTTGCCCCAATAACTGGAAGTAGACGACAACCAATAGTCTCGTTTGCCCACACCTTGGAACATCAGATCGAGATCGAATCCTTTGTACTGGAAGTTGGCGGTGATGTTGTAGCGATAGCGTGGTGCATTGTTGCCAATCACTTTTCTGTCACCCGGATCGTCTACGGTATTCAAGCCGGTAGTGATGACGCCGTCGTGATCCAAATCTTGATACCAAATGTAGCCCGGATAAGCCTGTCCGCCTTTGAAATAGGGGCCATGATACAGTGGTTTCCCATTTGCGCCTACACCGTCGAAGTCACCTTCCTGAAGGATACCTCCGGTTACGTATCCCCAGATATCTCCTACGGTATATCCCTTATACAATACACCGTCACCAATCTTATTCGTAGGGTTGGAAGGGTAGCTCACCACTTTGGCCTTATCATCTGAGAGTGCTACGCCTACGCTATAACGGAATCCGTTAGCCAGTTTGTCAGACCATTTTGCCTGGAGTTCAAATCCGGTGGTTTTCAAGATACCTGCATTCTCGAAGGGCAAGTCATCGTCACCGATCAATGCCGGGTAATCCTTTCCACCCGGTATCAGGATGTCGGTCACTTTTCTCTCGAATATGTCGGCGGTGAATGTCAATCGGCTCTGCAAGAAAGTAAAGTCGAAGCCAAGGTTCTTGGTAGTCGATTTTTCCCAAGTCAAATTAGGATTGATTAATGAAGGAGTATTGATACCAGTAGGGTAACGTGTTCCATCAAACAAGAAATATCCCTCTGAAGTACTGAAAACGGATTGATATGGGTATTCCGAATCGGGCTGGCTGCCCAAACGTCCCCATGAGGCCCTGATCTTGAAGTTGTCCAGCCAGTCCTTCGACCATTCCATGAACTTCTCTTCTGATACTCTCCATCCCAATGATACGGTGGGGAAGAACTGGAAGCGGGAATCTTTCGGGAACTTGGAACTACCGTCATAACGGGCATCCAGTTCTATCAAATATCTGCTCATGTAGTTGTACATGATACGACCGAACAATGCGCGTGAAGCAATTTCATGATGAGAATTGGCAGAGGTGTTTGCCGTAACATCTTGCACCAGCTCGGGATTCAGGATGTACGGATCGAGCATGTTTTTCAGGTAAAGAGTAGAACCGGCATAAGATTCTTCTTCCTGGTTAAGGCCTAATAACACGGAAACATTGTGCTTTTCCTTGAAAGTTTGGTTATAATCCGCATACACGTTGATAGCATATCTATCCGTGGTAGAACGTGTGACTTCACCCGTATTTTCGGTTGCCCAGCGAGTTTCGAGAGCGGTCCATGAATTGTTTACACGTGCCTGTTTCGGATGAGTCTTTTCTTTTTGGTAAGTAGTGGGAGCCACAGATAGATCCGCCTTGATTTTCAATATCTTGGGGATGATTGTGAACTCGGGACTGATGGAAAGAATTGTTTTTCGTCTGGAACTGATATTACGTCCGCCCGCATACAAATAGCTTACGGGATTTTCTGTCGGGTGATTCGGTAGAAAGTCGTCTGGTCCTGTCAATACAGGTTGATAAATAAAGTTCTCCGGATAGTAGGATTTGGCATAACTCCAAAGGTTCATACCATCTGTTTGTTGCGTAGGACCTTCATAATCGAACACATTGTATGAGGCTTTGGCAGCTACATTGAACCACTTCGTAACTTTGGCGTTAATGCTGAGCATGGCATTGTATCTTTTTAATCTGTCGGTTTTAATTTCATACATACCTTTTTGGTCTTGCATACCCAGAGAGATATAATAACTGATTCTGTCACCACCACCACTGATAGAGAGGTTATGCTTTTGAGTCGGAGTCCAGCTTTTCACTAACTCTTTGTAAGGATTCGTGTTGCCTACCCATTGTATGGCATCCCCCTCCATAAAATAAGGCTTGTTGTTCACAGGATCTTTCATGTAGGCCATCATGTGATCCAACATGTCTCTGTCGTGTTGGGAATACTCAGCGATAGTACCAGTCCAAACTTCTTTGTCCCTTAACGCTTTATAAATATAGTATGAATCCAAAATGTCAGGCAATTCATAAGGCTGATCGAAAGCTAAATTGTAAGAGTAGTCGATTTTCGCTTTCTGATTGTAATTACCTCCTTTGGTAGTTACCAGTATCACGCCGAAGGTGGCTCTTGTTCCATAAATAGCGGCGGCGGAAGCATCTTTCAGGAACGACATGTTGTCTATGTCATTCGGATTCAACTGATTCAAGTCTTCAGCAGTGATTTCCACACCATCCAACAGGATCAGCGGAGAGCCGGATTTCACATCGAACTTGTTCTTGTCATCATTAGATGTGCCTCTCTGGCGAAAAGTAGTGGCACCACGGATATTCAATGAAGGAACTTTGTTTGGGTCGCCACCTTCGATACTGATGTTTAAGCCCGGAACCATGCCTTGCAAGGCTTGTCCGATATTGGCAACCGGCCTGTTTTCCAATGCTTCTGCTCCAACGGAAGCTACAGAAGCTGTCAGATTCCCTTTTTTCTGTGATTGGAAACCGATGACTACTACTTCGTCTATCATCTTGGAGTCTTCGGATAGAGTGACATTTATACTCTTCTGATTACCAACGGTCACTTCTTTAGTAGTATATCCTACGAAAGAGAATGTCAGTACGCTCTTGTTTCCAGGCACGGATACGCTATACTTGCCGTCAATGTCTGTGATGGTACCGGTCCCCGTTCCTTTTACCATTACTGTCACTCCAATCATAGGTTCACCGTTGGTGTCTTTTACAACACCGGTAATTTGCAGTTGCTGGTCAATGCCCATTGCGATGCTCTGGACGGCATATACCCTTTGCGACAATCCTGCAGACAAAAAGAAAAAGCATAGGAACTGTCTCTTATACACATCTCCGAGCCCACGAGACTAGGCATGATCT
>ERZ1026915.1295-NODE-1295-length-10676-cov-8.634027_pt1 | contig 10676 bp, 9 predicted proteins | sample MGYA00519466_ERZ1026915 | MGnify/ENA primary metagenome ERZ1026915 (study PRJEB26926, sample SAMN06164884) | human gut metagenome | biome: ENVO:00009003; feature: ENVO:2100002; material: ENVO:00002003 | host: Homo sapiens | place: USA | collected 2012 ... | reverse complement strand
AAAACGGATTGCATTTGATTTGCCGCCTGCGGGCGGCAAACTCTGCGAGGCTTTTTCAAAAGCTGGCAGGACACCGGGCATTCTGTCTTGCAATCCCCGTAAAGATGCCGTATAATAGCTTTATCTGACAAAAGAGGAGGGCAACGCAATGCGCCCTGATGGAACCCGCGTAAAGGATCTGCCGCCGCTGGTGGCGGCCATCCCCTATATCATGCCCAAGCGCTACGACGCATGGAACTCCGTTACCGAGAACATCGACGAGGAGGTCATCAAGGACTTTATCCGCACCCACCGCCGGGCCGGAGTCCGGCTGAACCATATGAGCGTCATCATCTCCGCCTATTACAAGGCGGTGCTGCGCAATCCAAAGCTCAATTATTTTGTGATGAACGGTCGCATTTATCGCCGCAACCACTTCTGCGTATCCTTCGTGATCCTGAAAAAGCAGGCCGACGGGGTGGTCAACGAGACCACGCTGAAGGTGTATCTGGACGAGAACGACACGGTGTTCACCGTGAACCAGAAGATCAAGGACGCCATCGACGCCAACAAGGCGGAGCATCAGTCCAACAGCACCGACAAATTTGCGAAGTTCATGTTCTCCGTGCCGGGGCTGCCGAAATTTGTGGTGTGGCTGGCCTATCACCTGGATAAGCACGGCCTGCTGCCCCGGAAGATCATCGATCTGTCCCCCTTCCACACCAGCATGTTCATCACCAACCTGGCCTCCATCAAGACCAGCTATATCCACCACCACTGCTATGAATTCGGCACCACCAGCGTGTTCGTGTGCATGGGCAAGCCTGTGCCCAACTACATATCCGGCGACCTGACCAAGAAGATGATGCCCATCGGCGTGGTGATGGACGAGCGCATCTGCACCGGGTATGAGTACGCCGCCTTCTGCAACGACTTCCGGCGGTATATGCGCCTGCCCCGGATGCTGGAGTATCCCTTCTGCCAGGAGGAGTCCGCCAAGGAACCGTCTCAGGAGACCGCTGCCGTGTGAAAAAAATCATCCCCGGAAAGCTATGCTTTCCGGGGATGATTTTTGCGCTTTACAGCCAGGTCTCCGGGGCGGCGGCGCGGAGGAACAGGGCCAGGGCCAGCAGATCGGCGCTGCCGCCGGGGCTCAGGCGCCGGGCCATCAGATCGTCGTCCAGGGCCTCCAGCGCCGGGGGCAGGGCCTCCTCCGGTAGTCGCAGCAGCTCCGCCGCCCTCCGGCGGACATAGGCCAGCCCCTGGGGGCCGCCCCGATAGACCAGGGTGCTGTCGTCCAGCCGGGACATGGCCCACACCAGGGCCGACAGCGGCCCGGCGCTCTCCAGAAGCCCCCGCATATGCCGGGCGGTGGAAAAGCCGGACACGGCCTCCTGCCGGACGCCGCCGCACTGGGCCCGGACGGTGCTGCCGTGGGTACCGGAGGCCGGAGGCAGGGCCGCGGCTATGGCGGCCGCCGTGTCAAAGGGGTCGCCGCCCTCCGCCAGGCACCGGCCCAGGGCCGACAGCAGCAGGGCAAAGCTGTACAGCGCCCCCTTGTGGGTGTTGACGCCGCCGGTGGCGCCCAGCATGGCCTCCTCCGCCTGACGGCCCAGGCTCTGCAGCTCCCGGGGCGAGGCCCCGGCCATGCCCAGGGACACAAAGCGGCAAAAATACGGCTCCAGGACTTGGGCGCTGCGGTGAAACAGGGGGCGGTCCATGTCGTCATGGGCGCCGGTGTTGCGGCGGTCCACCAGGCCGGGCTTGGGGGTCAGGTCCACCTCGTCCTCCAGGGCCTGCCGGGCCAGGGCGGACAGATGCCCGGCGGCAAAGTCCGCCAGGATATCCCGGGTCCTTGCCCGGATGGCGGCAAGGCCGTGGGCCCGGCTGCGGGAGCACACCGTCACCGGCCCGCCGCAGATCAGGCACCGGCGGCTCTGGGGCCGGGACAGCTTCTCCCCCTCCGGGGACAGCACGTCCAGGTCATACAGGCGGCCCACCGCCTCCCGCTCCTCCAGCAGAAGGCAGCGCTCCTTCACCCAGGGGGCCGGGCGGTCATAGACCAGCAGGGCCTCGGGGCCGGTGGGGGCTTGGATGAGCTCCCGGTGCAGGGGCTGCCCCAGGTCCCGGTCCAGCGCCGCAAGGCCCGCCTGAAAGGCCAGGCGGACCAGGGGGGCGTCCTTCACGGGACCGGCGATGTTCATGGTAAAGGACAGCAGGGTCCCGCCGTATCGGGCGGCCAGCTCCCGCTGGCACAGGACCCGGCGGTCACGGGCAAGGAGCACCTGTTCCAAAGTGATCTCGACAGTATGCATAGGTCGTCTCCGGCACCAGGGGTTGGAGCTCCGCCAGGCGGCCCTGGCGCAGCAGCTGACGCACCCGGCTGGCGCTGATGCCCTCCAGCCGGGGAATTTCCTCCACGCGGATGCCCCACTGGGGCAGCAGGGCCTGCATCCGCTGGTTATAACGGGCCGTCACCGGGGAGTAGGGCTCCTGGCCCACGAACCGCCGGGTGATGCCCAGGGCCGGGGCGATGCGCTTTCCGAACAGGGTCAGCTCCAGGTCGCACCGGGCCTGCTCCGGGTCCCCCTGGAGGAAATAGGCGGGGAAGGTGGCCCGGGAGATGATATAGTCCCCGCCGGGGACCACGTCCACGTTGGGAAGGTCCGCCGTGCCCCGGCGCACCAGCTCCAGCCGGTCCGCCGCCGGGAAATCCCCGGTCTCCTCGCTGAGGACAAACACGTACAGGTGGGGACAGCGGGCGGCGGCATATTCCACCAGGTGCCGGTGGCCCCGGGTGAAGGGATTGGCGTGGCACACCACGGCCCCGCTTTCGCCGTCATACGCCGGAAGGGAGGCGATGTACCGCTCCACGCCGCCCCGGCGGTGCTCCATCATCAGCATGTCCGCCGTTTCCGCCACCGGGAAGAAGCCCAGGCTACGGAACAGGCGGGCATTTTTCGGCTTGGTATACAGAAACGGGTGGGCCACGCCCCGCCGGGCGGACTCCTCCAGCAGGGCGGTGACGATCCGGGCGCAGGCCCCGTCGCCCTCGGCCCAGGGGGCCACGGCGATCTGCTTGAGGACCCGGCCGCTGACGGACCCGCAGGCCAGCAGGGCCCCGCCGTCGGACGACAGCAGGGCCGTGCAGTCGGCGTCTCCCTCGTCCCGCAGCCCGGCGGAGGCCAGCAGGGCCTCATACGCCGGGCGCAGGGACTGGGGCAGCGCCGTTACAATACGCAGATCAGGCATCCTCGTCGATCTGGCGGATCACGTCGATGATGGTGTTGTCGCGGTACATGACCACGCCCACGATGCGGTCCTTATAGCGGATGGGATCGGGCACGCCCACGAGCTTCTCGGCCCGCTTCTGGAGCTGCTGGATGGTGAACACGTGCAGGCCGGCCTTTTCCAGCTTTTCCTTCACGTCGGGCCGCCGGGGATTCACGGCGATGCCCTGGTCGGTGACCACCACGTCCACCACGTCGCCGGGGGTGACCACGGTGTTGACGCGCTTGACGATGGTGGGAATGCGGCCCCGGGTCAGGGGAGCCACCACCACGGAGAGGCTGGCCCCCTCCGCCGTGTCGGGATGGCCGCCGATGGCGCCGCGGATGACGCCGTCGGAGCCGGTGAGGACGTTGACGTTGAAGTCGGTGTCGATCTCCAGGGCGGAGAGGATCACGAAGTCCAGCTGGTCCACGGCGGCGGCCACCATGTGGCTGGCGTAGTAGCTGGCGCTGATCTGGTGGTGGAAGTGGTTGTTTTTCAGGCTCTTGGCGGCGTCCAGGTCGAAGCTCTGCACGTCCAGGATGCGGTCGATGAGGCCCTCCTCGTGCATGGCGGCGATCTGGCCGGTGATGCCGCCCAAGGCGAAGCGACAGTGGATGTTCTGGTCGATCATCTTCTGGCGCAGGAACCGGGCGGTGGCCAGGGACGCGCCGCCGGAGCCCATCTGCATGGAGAAGCCGTCGTACAGATAACCGGCGGCCTCGATGACGTTGGCGGCGGTTTTGGCGATCAGCAGCTCCTTGGGGTCCTTGGTATAGCGGGTGGCCCCGGACATGATGCCCTTGGGGTCGCCGATGTCGTCGGTCATGACCACATAGTCCACCTCGAACTCGGGGATGGCCCAGGGGGCGTTGGGATAGGCCACCAGGTGGTTGGTGATGACGATGACGTTGTCGGCATAGGTGGCGTCGGTGCGGGCATAGCCCAGGGAGCCGCAGGCGATGCCGTCCTCGTCGTCCCGGCTGTAGCCGTTGGCGTTGCCGTAGGGGTCGCAGGAGGGAGCACCCAGGAAGGCCACGTCAATGTGCAGGTCACCGGAGCGGATGGCGCTGGCCCGGCCGCCGTGGGACCGGAACACCACCGGGCAGTCGATGAGGCCCCGGGACACCTGCTCGGCCAGCTCGCCCCGCATACCGGAGGTCTCGATATGGGTGATGACGCCGTTCTGGATGTGGCGGATCAGGGGGGCGTGGACCGCGGCCAGGGAGCTGGCCGCCAGGGTCAGGTTTTTATAGCCCATTTCCGCCAGCTTATCCACCACGGTGTTGATGATGTGGTCGCCGTTGCGGAAGTGGTGGTGGAAGCTGATGGTCATGCCGTCCTTCAGGCCGGTGCGGCGGATGGCCTCCTCCAGGGAGGGCACCAGCTTGTTCTGACGGGTGGAGCGGGCCTGGAAGGTGGCGGTGTTCTTCTCCCGCGCGCCGTGGTACGGCCCGTGGTTGCTGATCTCGTGGATATGCGGGATCTTTTCAAGCTCGATCATGTCAAATCTCCTCCACTTCGTCGATCTTGCTGCCGGCCTCGTACAGGTCCAGCAGGCGCTTGGCCCGGGTGACCACGGGCTTGTCGATCATCTTGCCCTTGAGGCTGGCCACGCCGCTGCCCCGGGCGTTGGCCTCGGCGATGGCGTCCATAATGGCCCGGGCCTTGTTCAGGTCCTTCTCGCTGGGCATGAACACCTGGTGCAGAGGCTCGATCTGGCGGGGATTGATAACGGACTTGCCGTCGAAGCCCAGCTTCTTGATGAGGGTGGCCTCGGCGATGAAGCCCTCCTCGTTGTTGACGTCGGAATACACCGTATCCAGGGCGGCGATACCGGCGGAGCGGGCGGCGTTGAGGATCATGCAGCGGGCAAACAGCAGCTCGATGCCGTCGGAGCGGGTGGTTTTCAGGTCGGTGACATAGTCCTCGGCTCCCAGGGCGATGCCGATGAGGCGGCCGCTGGCGTGGGCGATCTCGGCGGCGTGAAGCACGCCGTTGGCGCTTTCAATGGCGGCCATCATGCCGGTGGTGCCCACGGGGATCCCGGACTCCCGCTCGATGCGCTGGATCTCCCGCTCGCAGTCGATAACGTCCTGGGCGCTGTCGGTTTTGGGCAGGCGCACCACCTGTACCCCGGCCCGGACCACGGCCTCCAGGTCCTTGATGCCCAGGCCGCTGCTCAGGTCGTTGATGCGGACCACGGTCTCCTTGGAGCCGAAGTGCAGGGTCTTCAGGGCGTTATACACCAGGAAGCGGGCGGTGTCCTTTTCGGTATAGGCCACGGAGTCCTCCAGGTCGAACATGATGGAGTCGGCCCCGTAGATATGGGCGTCGCGGATCATGCCGGGGTTGTTGCCGGGCACGAACATCATACTGCGGCGCAGTCTGTCTTTCACATACATGTTATTTGACCTCCCATTCATAGGCGTCGGACTGGGCGGACCGGAAAATGGCGGCGGTGACCCGGGCCCGGACGGTGCAGTCCAGGGCGCCCTTGTCCACGGCGGTGACCTCGGCATTCTCAATGCCGTAGTGGGTCAGGGTGTCCCGGATGACGGCCTCGATCTGGCGGCCGAACTGCTGAAGAACGTTGCTGGTCAGGCTGATCTGGATGCCGCCGGACTGGGCGGGCTCCAGAGTGACCATGATGTCGTTGGACTCCATGGTGCCGGCGGTGGCGGTGATGAGCAGGTTCATTTCTCTGCCTCCCTTTTTTACAGCTTCGCGGCCAGACGGTCGTGGATCGCGCCGATGAATTCGCTGCTGTTGACGGCGGTGACGGGGGTGCCCTCGTCCACCAGGCCCACCAGGTCCTTGGTCATGATGCCGTTGCCCAGGGTCTCGAAGCAGGCGGCCTCCAGCTTGTCGGCAAAGGCGGCCAGGTCGGTCAGGCCGTCCAGCTGGCCCCGCTTGCGCAGCGCGCCGGACCAGGCAAAAATGGTGGCCATGGGGTTGGTGGAGGTCTGCTCGCCCTTCAGGTGCTTGTAGTAATGCTTGGTGACGGTGCCGTGGGCGGCCTCATACTCGGTGGTGCCGTCGGGGGACACCAGCACGGAGGTCATCATGGCCAGGCTTCCGAAGGCGGTGGACACCATGTCGCTCATGACGTCGCCGTCATAGTTCTTGCAGGCCCAGATGAACCCGCCCTGGCTGCGGATGACCCGGGCCACGGCATCGTCGATGAGGGTATAGAAATAGGTGATGCCCAGTTCGTCGAACTTGGCCTTGTAGCTTTCAAACTCCTCCTCGAACACCTTCTTGAACTCGCCGTCATAGACCTTGGCGATGGTGTCCTTGGTGGAGAACCACAGGTCCTGCTTGGTGTCGATGGCGTACTGGAAGCAGGCCCGGGCGAAGGAGCGAATGCTCTTTTCCTTGTTGTGGGCGCCCTGCCACACGGCGGGACCGTCCACCTTCTGCACCAGCAGGGTCTTTTCCTCGCCGCTCTGGCCCTTGAAGGTCATGGTGCACTCGCCGGGCTCGGTGGTGTACAGATCCACGCTCTTATACACGTCGCCGTAGGCGTGACGGGCGATGGTGATGGGCTTTTTCCAGTTCTTCACCACCGGGTGGATGCTGTCGATGAGGATGGGGGCACGGAACACGGTGCCGTCCAGGATGGAGCGGATGGTGCCGTTGGGGCTTTTCCACATCTGGGTCAGCTGGGGATATTCCTCCATGCGCTGCTTGTTGGGGGTGATGGTGGCGCACTTCACGGCCACGCCCAGGCGGCGGGTGGCGTTGGCGGCGTCCACGGTGACCTGATCCTGGGTCTCGTTGCGGTGCAGCAGGCCCAGGTCATAATACTCGGTTTTCAGGTCCACAAAGGGCAGGATCAGCTGGTCCTTGATCATCTGCCACAGGATGCGGGTCATTTCGTCGCCGTCCATCTCCACCAGGGGGGTGACCATCTTGATTTTTTCCATGAGCGATATTTCCTCCTTCAATATTCCGGGGCGGTTTGTATGGTTCGGGGTGCCCGGGAGGCGGGAAGCCTCCCGGGCGGGGATGCGTTACATTCTGGCGGCGTAGTAGTTCATCAGGCAGCCGTCCAGGATGATCTCCTTCTCATCCTGGGTCAGGCCCCGGACGTGGAGCAGCAGGTCATGGGTGCTGCCATCGCGGCAGATGACCTGGGCGGGGATATCCTCTGCGCCGTTTTCGATGGCGGCCCGGATGCCGGGCACGAACACGCAGTCGCCGGGCTGATAATCGAAGGGCGTGCCCTGGTCGATGGTGAAGGGCAGGATGCCCCAGTTGATGCAGTTGCTGCGATAGCGCTTGGTGGCGTATTCATAGCAGATGTTGGCGAAGCCGCCCAGCACCTTCTGGCAGGAGGCGGCCTGCTCCCGGGCGGAGCCGTCGCCGGGTTTGTTGGCAAACACGCAGGAGCCGAACTGGGTGTTCTTAGCCAGCTCCTGGGCATCGCCCACGCGGCCCAGGGTCTCCAGCAGGGAGGCGGGGACCTGACCGCTGCGGCGCTGGGCCTCCCGGGCGGCTATATCCTTGGCCCGGGGCACATACTCCGGCACCCGGCGGGACAGGGTGAACTCCGCCAGACGCAGGGGGTTGGAGCGATAGGAGGAGGTCTCGCCGGAGGGGATCAGCTCATCGGTGGTGGTGACGGGATCGTGGATCACGGCGGCCAGCTCCACCAGCAGGTTCTCGGTGAGATTGTACATCTTGGGCCAGTCGGTGATGTTGGGGCCCATCACCAGCTCCACGCTGGGATCGGCCTTGCCGAAGCCGTAGTACAGGCGGTTGTCATACACTTCCTTGTCGAAGTGATACTCGTGGTGAACGGGGGTATAGTCCACGTCGGTGGCGGCGGTGATGCGTCCGCCGTTGGCGGCGGTGGCGGCGATGGACCGGGCGTCCATCAGGCACACGGCGGCGAACTGTCCCTCGCCGGGCTTGGAGCCCTCGCGGTTGGGGAAGTTGCGGGTGGTGTGCCGCAGGGACAGACCGTTGTTGGCGGGCACGTCGCCTGCGCCGAAGCAGGGGCCGCAGAAGCTGGGCTTGATGATGGCGCCGGAGGCCAGCAGGTCGGCGGTGGAGCCCACCTTCATCAGCTCCAGGGACACGGGCACGGAGGTGGGGTACACGTCGAAGCTGAAGGCGCCGGAGCCGGTATAGTGGCCGCGGACGATATCCGCCGCCTCGGTGATGTTGTCAAACAGACCGCCGGAGCAGCCGGCGATGACGCCCTGGTCGGCCCAGACGGCGCCGTCGTGGATCTTGCCGGTGAGCTGGGGGTTGGCCTTGGGGAAGCGGCGCTTGGCGTCGGCCTCCACCTTGGCCAGCAGCTCCTGGGCGTTCTCCAGGAACTCGTGGATGGTCCAGGCGTTGGAGGGATGGAAGGGCAGGGCGATCATGGACTCCATCTTGGACAGGTCGATGGTGATCATCTTGTCGTAATATGCGTCCTGGCCGGGATGCAGGGGCTTATAATCCTCGGGCCGCTTGTGGGCCTCATAGAAGCCCCGGGTGACCTCGTCGGTCTCCCAGATGGAGGAAAGACAGGTGGTCTCGGTGGTCATCACGTCGATGCCGTTGCGGAAGTCGATGGGCAGGCTCTTGATGCCGGGGCCTGCGAACTCCAGCACGCAGTTGTTGACAAAGCCGCTTTCGAAGGTGGCCTTCACCAGGGCAATGGCCACGTCGTGAGGGCCGATGCCCTGCCGGGGCTTGCCGGTGAGATACACCAGCACCACCTTGGGCATGGGGGTGTCCCAGGTGTTCTTCAGCAGCTGCTTGGCCAGCTCCGGGCCGCCCTCGCCCACGGCCATGGTGCCCAGGGCGCCATAGCGGGTGTGGGAGTCGGAGCCCAGGATCATGGAGCCGCACTTGGCCATCTGCTCCCGGGCGTAGGAGTGGATCACGCTCTGGTTGGCGGGGACGTAGATGCCGCCGTACTTCTTGGCGGCGGACAGGCCGAACATATGGTCGTCCTCGTTGATGGTGCCGCCCACGGCGCACAGGCTGTTGTGACAGTTGGTCAGAGCATAGGGAATGGGGAATTCCTTCATGCCGGAGGCCCGGGCCTGCTGGATGATGCCCACATAGGTGATGTCGTGGGACACCATGGCGTCAAACCGGATGCGCAGCTGCATGGGATCCGGGGACTCGTTGTGGGCCTGCAGGATCTGCCAGGCCATGGTCCGGCGGCGGGCTTCCTCCCGGTCGGTGGCTGCCGTCTCCTGGGGGACGCCGTTTACCAGGTACATGCCGTGGTCGGTGAGCTGGATCATAATGGATATACCTCCTACACATTTCCTCTGCGGCGGGCGCAGAGTCCTTCTTTTTCTGGTCCATGTTAAATGTAGCACACCCGCCCGGGGTTGTGAATCGATTTTCCGCAAAAATCCCGCCCGGGGCGCATTTTCTCCATTAAGCACATGAAAACACCGAATGGTTTGGTAAAAATGCGTTCGGTGCAGGGCAGACTTGCAAAATGTTTCGTCAGAATAGAATCTGTAGCCCAGTTTACAAAATCACAGGGCGGGCGTCCGGTTTCATACTGCAAAACCGGCAAGGGAAATTGCACAAATTTTCCGTCTCAAGGATAAACTTGCGACACCTGTGCGTATGTGACAAACAAAAAGAGCAGGAATACACGATTCCACGCTTTAACTTGACAAAGGGATTGGCGTATGATAAGCTGATAGGAGTTTACAACACGTCAACTATATAAAGGAGGTCATTTGATATGCGTGTTCGCGATATGGAGATCGGTGAGGTGCAGGAGAGGTTTGCCAACCTGGTGTGGGACCACGAGCCCATCCCCTCCGGCCAGCTGGTGAAGCTGTGCGAGCAGGAGCTGAACTGGAAAAAGCCCACCACCTACACGGTGCTGCGGAAGCTGTGCGAAAAGGGGCTGTTTCAGAATGTGAACGGAGTGGTGTCCTCGGTGATGAGCCGGGAGCAGTTTGCCTCCCGCCGCAGCGAGCAGTTTGTGGACAACGCCTTCCACGGCTCCCTGCCGGCCTTTGTGGCGGCCTTTACCGCCCAGAAGGGCCTGTCTGCCCAGGAGGCGGAGGAAATTCAGCAGATGATCGACAAATTCCGGAAGGAGGAGTGACCGTGCTGAGCCGGATCTTCCTGGCGGTGGCGGGTATGAGCGCCAACGCCGGACTTCTGGTGCTGGCCATCCTGGCGGTGCGGCTGGTGACCCGGCGGCGGATGCCCAAGTGGGGCAACTGCCTGCTGTGGGGGCTGGTGGCGGTGTGCCTGATGTGCCCGGTGCTGCCGGAAAGCGTTCTCAGCGTCCGGCCCCAGCCGGGGCAGGCGGCGCTTCCCGCCGCCGCGGCCATAGGGACGGCCTCCCCCGGAGCGGGGATTACCCTGACGGACCTGGCCTGGGTATGGCTCTGTCTCTTATACACATCTGACGCTGCCGACGACTCCTTACGTGGAGATCTCGG
>ERZ1026915.1292-NODE-1292-length-10701-cov-4.831110_pt1 | contig 10701 bp, 8 predicted proteins | sample MGYA00519466_ERZ1026915 | MGnify/ENA primary metagenome ERZ1026915 (study PRJEB26926, sample SAMN06164884) | human gut metagenome | biome: ENVO:00009003; feature: ENVO:2100002; material: ENVO:00002003 | host: Homo sapiens | place: USA | collected 2012 ... | reverse complement strand
TACACGTAAGGAGTCGTCGGCAGCGTCAGATGTGTATAAGAGACAGATATTATGGATCTTCTTAACAAATGGACACGTAGCATCTACAATCTGGATTTTCTTACTTTCCAATCTGTCATACACATCTTTTGCCACCCCGTGAGAGCGGATAATAACAGTTCCCTTTTCCAGTGTATCCAGCTCCTCTTCGCTGCGAAGGACGATCACACCTTTCTGCTCCAGATCTTTCACCACTTCTTCATTATGGATAATCGGACCATACGTATAGATCGGAAGATTCTGATTCTCTTTCACCTGTTCGTAAACTGTATCCACTGCACGCTTAACGCCGAAACAAAATCCAGCTGATTTCGCCTTTATTACTTTCATTCTATCCAACTCCTGCAAATTTATCTATGACAATATCTGGAAATCGTGTTTACAACTTCTTTCAGTGTCATATCTGAACTGTCAACAAGTATCGCATCCTCTGCTTTTTTCAGTGGCGCGATCTTTCTTGTCATATCACGGTAGTCTCTTTCTTCAATATCTTTCTCTATCTCTTTCAGATCGCACTGTACTCCCTTTTCAACAAGCTCTTTATATCTTCTCTTTGCTCTGATTTCTACGCTTGCTGTAAGATAGATTTTTACATCTGCATCTGGAAGCACATGGGTACCAATGTCTCTTCCATCCATGATCACATCCTTCTCTCTTGCAAGCGTTCTCTGAAGTTCCAGGAGTTTTCCTCTGACTTCCGGAATCGCAGATGTCATAGAAGCCATATTTCCAACTTCTTCTGTACGAAGCTTTGCTGTAACATTCTCTCCATTTACATAGATCTGCTGGATTCCGCTTTCATAACCAATCGTTACTTCCACATCTTTGCAGGCCTCTATAATCTTTTCTGTATCTTTTGGATCAATTCCAAGATTCAGAAAGTGAATGGCCAATCCACGGTACATTGCGCCGGTATCTACATAAATATATCCGTTTTCTTTTGCAACCTGCTTTGCAATTGTACTTTTTCCTGCCCCTGCCGGTCCATCGATTGCTACATTATATCCCATTTTTATTCCTCCATCTTTTCTTTCTACATTCCATTTTCAAATCTAACAGTAACATCTATTCTTCCTGTCACAGGATTCAGAAATTCCCCAGTAAAATTTCAATCACATCCTGCGTTAATTCCGGCAAGATACCCTGTTGACCACGCAATCTGAAGATTATATCCTCCGGTCACCGCATCAAGATCAAGCACCTCTCCGGCGAAATATAATCCTTTCATTTTTTTTGATTCCATTGTTCCCGGATCGATCTCCTTTACAGATACTCCGCCTTTTGTAATGATTGCTTCATTATAACTGCGAAGCCCTGTCAATGTCATTGTAAAATCCTTGATCAGATGAACCAGTCTCTGTCGTTCTTCTTTTGTAATCTCATTCACTTTTTTCTCAGGTTCAATCTCCGAGAGTTCTATCATAACGGGCTTTAATTTTGCCGGAAAGAGTGAATCGATTGAATTTTTATACTGTTTATTATGGTTTGCATCAAACTCTCTGAGGATTCTTTTATCAAGTTGTTCCTCACTCAATGCCGGTTTTAAGTCTATATGAAGTGTAAGTTCTTTTTTTCTTAAAGTTTTTCCCACCACACTGCTCGCGCTCAGAATAACCGGTCCTGTTACACCATAATGTGTAAAAAGCATTTCTCCGAATTCTTCATAAAGCTTCTTTTTCCCATCTGTAATACGGATTTCTATATTTCTAAGAGACAGTCCCTGCAATTCTTTCGCATACCATTGTCTGACTTCCATTGGCACAAGTGATGGCAAAAGTTCTGTCACTCTATGCCCTGTTTCTCTCGCGAAACGATATCCATCGCCTGTGGAACCTGTGGAAGGATAGGAAATACCACCTGTCGCAACAATCACAGCATCTGCCTTCATTTTCTTTCCATTAGTTAATAAAACCCCGCACACTTTATCCTGTTCACAAAGCAGTTCTCTCACCTCTGTATGAAGAGAAACAGCTACTCCTAATGATTTTAACTCTCTTGAAAATGCTGCGATCACATCAGAAGAATGATCTGAAACAGGGAAAACTCGTTCTCCACGTTCAATTTTCGTCTTCACACCAAGTTCTTCAAAGAAATCGATCACCTGCTGATTTGTAAAACTGTAAAATCCACTGTATAAAAATTTCGGATTACTTGTCACCGCCGTAAATAAATCTTCTATGTCAGCGGCATTCGTTATATTGCAACGTCCTTTTCCTGTAATGAACAGCTTTTTTCCAAGCTTTTCATTCTTCTCAAGCAACTGAACATTCTGACCATTTCTTGCAGCGAAAACTGCCGCCATCATCCCGGCAGCCCCGCCGCCCACTACGATCACATTACTCATGCTCTATTCTTCTCCTTTATTCTGTCTGTAAGACTCGTTCGTTCCTGCGCTGCCACCTTCCTGGCTGCTTTCTTCTCCGCTGTAAACCTGATATTCACCCCAGATTTTCTCCAGAGTCTCTAATGTCGAGACAACTTCTTTCTGTTTTTTCATACAGATTGCAACAATCAGAGCATTGATCACACTCAATGGTGCAACAAGTGAATCGACAATAGATGCCATATCACTTCTTGCGATCAGATTGCAGGAAGAATACTGATTCATAGGTGAATGGATACTGTCAGTAAGTGTGATTACTTTTGCCTTTCTATTGCTCGCAAATTCCAATGCTTTCAATGTTCTCATCGAATATCTTGGGAAACTGATTCCTATAATCACATCTCCTTCCCCGATTCGAATGATCTGTTCAAAAATCTCGCTGGAACTGTTTGTATTTACTGTAATTACATTGTCGCATACAAGATTCAGATAAAATCCCATAAAAGAAGCAAGTGGTGCACAGCTTCTGATTCCCACAACATAGATTCTCTTTGCTTCTAAAAGGGTATCAATCGCCCAGTTAAATGCCTTATGATCGATTGCAGACAAGGTCATCTTGATTTTCTCAATGTCTGACTGAAGAACTGTTTCAAGGATCTCACTCTGTGTAATTCGTCCATAGGTCACTTCCATACGCTGGATTGAATTCAACTTATTACGGACAAGTTCCTCCAATGCTTTCTGAAATTCCGGATATCCCCTATATCCAAGCTGGGTTGCAAATCGTACAACCGTAGATTCACTGACACCCACAATCTCTCCAAGACGCGCCGCTGTCAGAAATACAGCCTTATCATAATTTTCTTTCACATATTCTGCAAGGCGCTTCTGCCCCTTGCTCATCTTCTCATATTTTGCTTCGATCCTTCCGATCAGCTCATTCATATTCGCTTCAATATTGCGTTCTGATGTTTCCATTCTTTTACACTATTCCTAATCCCTAAATATTTCATTGTCCGTCCAGCAGCTTCAACAGATACATAAGAGTTCTGTTATATCTCTGCTTTGCTGATTACTTCACAGCCCGCGTGTACTCTTTCAGCCAGATTCGTTCTTCCTCTGAAAGGTAAGGGGACACTTTTTCATAAACCTGCTTATGATAATGATTCAGCATTTCTTTCTCTTCTGTACTCATTTTCTCCGGCAAGATTGCATCCAGATCAATTGGTACATAAGTAAGAATTTCAAAATTCATAAACTGTCCATACTCATTCTTAACTGTTTTTCTGACAAGCAGCTCATTTTCCAGACGAATTCCATGGGAACCCTCAACATAGATCCCCGGTTCATCTGTAATCACCATATTTTCTTCCAATGCCGGAGCCGGTCTCTCTCCCTCTTTCCAACGGAAATTGATCGGTCCTTCATGGATATTCAATAAATAACCAACACCATGCCCCGTCCCATGATTAAAGTTTAATCCTTCTTTCCAAAAGACCTCTCTTGCAATACAATCCAGATTCGCACCACTGCATCCATAGAGAAATACAGTGTTTGCCAGACGCAGCATTGCTCTTGCAACCAGTGTGAAATGTTCTTTTTCAATATTCCCCACTTCTCCAAGTGCAACCGTACGCGTAATGTCGGTAGACCCTTCCAGGTAATGACCTCCTGTATCTGTCATGAAAAGCTTTCCTTCTTTTAAAGGGACATTGCTTTTCTCATCCGCACTATAATGAACAATTGCCCCATGTTCTCCATATGCACTGATCGGGCCAAAACTTGGTCCGAGGAAATGCTCCTGCTCTGCACGTAATCCTTCCAGCCTGGCAGAAGCAGACAACTCTGTAATCTCCACTCTGCCAATATTCTTCTTTAACCAGTACATAAACTTTGTATGTGCAACAGCATCCTTCAAATGCGCTTTTCTCAAATTCTCTGCCTGTGTTTCATTTTTAACTGACTTCATCAGGATTTCCGGGTTCTGCTTATCAACAATCACCGTCTCTTTGGAAATGGCCTGATAAAGACTATAATTCATGATTGCAGAATCCAGAAGAAGCTTATCTTCTGATGTCATTTCTGAAACTTTGCGATAAATATCCTCATACGGATAAATCTTCACTTGATTTTCTGCTAACAAATTTATAATATCGTCAGAGAATTTTCTAATGTCAGCAAACAGCTCAACTGAATTATTATAAACGATTGCGTAAGAAAGAACAAGTGGACAATATGCAATATCATTTCCTCTTATATTTAAAAGCCATGCAATATCATCAAGACTCGATAAAACATGTGCATTGCATCCATTTTCTTTCATCACTTCTCTGACTCGTTCTAATTTGGATCCAATTTTTTCGCCTGTATATTCATCTTCTAGAGAAAATACAGGTTCCATAGACATTTCAGGTCTTTCCTTCCAGATATTCTGTGCAAAATCTAAGCGGTATTTCAATGATGCGCCATTCTCGTCTGCGATATGACAATATCGTTTTCCTTGTGCATAAGTCACTGTACGACCATCAAATCCCAGAACATCCCCTTCTTTCAGCTCACTTTTTAAAAATTCTTCTATCGTTGGAACATCAGATTCTCCTGATTTATAGAGCGTGATCCCGCTCCCCTTCAACTGAGCTTCTGCCTGAATAAAATATCTTCCATCTGTCCAGAGTCCCGCTTTATCCTTTGTAAAAACTGCGGTACCTGCTGATCCTGTAAAGCCCGTTATATATTCGCGGAATTTAAAATAATCACCGACGTATTCACTGTGATGATAGTCATCTGTAGGGATGATATAGCAGTCTATTTTCTGCTGTTCCATTACATTTCGTAATCGCTCTATTCTGTCTAAAACACTCATATCTGCCTCCATATATTCCAACAATCAAACTCATATTATAAAAAACTTGATTATTCAAAATTGTACACATCTATGATACCACCAAATAAATTTCCTTACAAATGAAAAAGACCAGAAAACACAAATCTTTCAATCTGTTATCTTCTGGTCTTTCTATTCAATTCATAATCTAACTAAATCAGTCAGGATTATACCGGATAAGATCCGTTCTCTGTATCTGCTACTGTAGCATCTACTTTTGTCTGCTGAGCCTGTCTGTATTTGAAGAAGTCAACAGCAACCTGTGGGAACAGTGCATATGTCAGTACATCCTCATCCTGCTGGATCCACTGTGCACACTCTTTACGAAGTGTATCAAGCTCATCCGGGATAAGATCTGCCGGACGGCAAGTGATCGGTTCTTCATCTCCAAGAGCCTTCTTCTGAAGTTCTGGATCAACCGGTTTTGTTGTCTTACCGTATTTACCTGCAAGTACATCCTTTGTCTCTTTTGTGATCATCTTATAACGCTCACCCATCAGTACGTTGAACACAGCCTGTGTTCCAACGATCTGTGAAGATGGTGTAACAAGCGGTGGCTCACCAAGATCTTTACGTACACGCGGTACTTCTTCAAGTACTTCGTAGAACTTATCTTCTGCTCCCTGCTCTTTCAGCTGGGATGTCAGGTTGGAAAGCATTCCTCCCGGTACCTGATACAGAAGAGTCTTGATATTAACACCAAGGTTCTTCGGATTGAGCAGTCCGCTCTCAAGAGCATCGTCACGGATTGGACGGAAGTAATCAGCAATCTCTGCAAGGAGACTCTGATCAAGTCCTGTATCGTATGGTGTTCCCTTGAATGTCTCAACCATAACTTCTGTAGCCGGCTGAGATGTTCCAAGTGCGAATGGAGACATTGCTGTATCGATGATGTCAGCTCCTGCCTCTACAGCTTTCATGTATGTCATAGAAGCAACACCTGATGTGTAGTGTGTATGCATCTCAATCGGGATATTTACTGCATCTTTCAATGCCCCAACAAGCTCTGTTGTCTTATATGGAACAAGAAGTCCTGCCATATCCTTAACACAGATTGAGCTTGCACCCATATCTTCGATTCTCTTCGCAAGGTCTACCCAGTACTCCATTGTGTAAGCATCACCGAGTGTATAAGACATTGCAACCTGTGCATGAGCTTTCTCTTTGTTCGCAGCCTTTACAGCTGTCTGAAGATTTCTCATGTCGTTGAGACAGTCGAAAATACGAATGATATCGATTCCGTTTGCCACAGATTTCTGTACGAAATACTCTACAACATCATCAGCGTATGGACGATATCCAAGGATATTCTGTCCACGGAACAGCATCTGAAGTTTTGTATTCTTGAATCCATCACGGAACTTTCTAAGTCTCTCCCATGGATCTTCTTTCAGGAAACGGAGGGAAGCATCGAATGTTGCTCCACCCCAGCACTCTACAGCATGATATCCAACCTTGTCCATCTTCTCAACGATTGGCATCATCTGCTCTGTTGTCATTCTGGTAGCAATCAGAGACTGATGTGCATCACGCAGAATAGTTTCTACTATTTTAACTGGTTTTTTTTCAATTTCTGCCATTTATTTCTCCTCCTAATTTACTTAACGCCGAAAATAGCCATAAATGTTCCGGCTGCTACTGCAGTACCGATAACTCCGGCAACGTTCGGTCCCATTGCATGCATAAGAAGGAAGTTTGTAGGATCTGCCTCAGCACCAACCTTCTGAGATACACGGGCTGCCATAGGAACCGCAGATACACCAGCGGAACCAATCAGCGGGTTAACCTTACCATGTGTAAGGACGCACATTAACTTACCGAAGAGAACTCCGGCAGCTGTACCGAATGCAAATGCTATAAGACCAAGGATAACGATCTTGATTGTATTCCAGTTCAGGAATGCTTCAGCACTTGTTGTAGCACCTACAGATGTACCAAGAAGAATAACTACGATGTACATCAGGGCATTGGAAGCTGTCTCTGTCAGCTGTCTTACAACTCCACACTCTTTGAACAGGTTACCAAGCATCAGCATACCAACAAGCGGAGCTGTTGTAGGAAGAATCACACATACAACGATTGTAACGATAACCGGGAAGAGGATTCTCTCAAGCTTAGAAACCGGGCGAAGCTGATCCATCTTGACCTTTCTTTCCTTCTCTGTTGTGAGAAGTTTCATGATCGGTGGCTGGATGATCGGCACAAGTGACATATAGGAGTATGCTGCTACGGCGATCGGTCCCATGATAGCTGTCTGCTGCAGTTTACCTGCAAGGAAGATAGATGTCGGGCCGTCAGCTCCACCGATAATGGAGATAGCAGCAGCTGCTTTGTCTGAAAATCCAAGAGCCATAGCTCCAAGATAAGCTGCGAAAATACCGAACTGAGCTGCTGCACCAAGCAGGAAACTCTTCGGGTTTGCGATCAGCGGACCAAAGTCTGTCATCGCTCCAACTCCAAGGAAGATCAGAGAAGGAAGGATGGACCACTCGTCAAGCTGATAAAAGTAATACAGAAGTCCACCAGTTCCGTTCGCTGCATCCTCAGCATGAAGCATAATATCCGGATAGATATTTACAAGCAACATACCAAAGGCAATTGGAACAAGAAGCAGTGGCTCAAATTCGTGGCGAATTGCCAGATAGAGAAACACGCAGGCAACAGCAATCATGATCAGGTTACCAAATGTAAGATTCATGAACGCTGTCTGTTCTACGAGGTTTCCCAATGTATTTGAAATATATTCCATTTGTAAAAACCTCCTGGTTCAGTTACTAGTTTAATGTAGCAAGTACAGCTCCTGATTCAACAGCATCACCTACTGCCACATCAATGCTGGCAATAGTTCCTGCCTCTGGGGCAACAACTGGGATCTCCATCTTCATTGCTTCAATGATAATAACTGTATCTCCAGCCTCTACCTTCTGTCCAACAGATGTAGAAACCTGGAATACTTTACCTGCTGCTCCAGCTTTTACCTGGATGCTTCCAGCGCCTGCTGCCGCTTTCGGTGCTGCTGCCGGAGCTGCCGGTGCTGCTGCTCTAGGTGCTGCAACCGGTGCTGCTGCCGGTGCGCCTGCACCATTCTCTTCTACTGTTACATCATATACATTTCCGTTTACTGTGATTGTATAGTTTTTCATCTAATTATCCTCCTGATTAATTCCATCTGTTTGATTTTCTTCTCTTAATAGAACGAACAACAAATCCATCTGTAGAAGTTCCCTCTGCTGCTGCAATTGCTGCTGCGATTACTGCTACAAGTTCTGCATCATCTTCTGCTGCAGCTACCGGTGCTGGAGCTGCCTGTACAGGTGCTTCCTTCTTCTCTTCCACTTTCTTATCTTTATTTGCCAACTTCTCCTGAAGTTTCGGAATGTATCCAAGCAGATAAATAATGAATGAAATGAAAATCAATACAACGAATACAGTTCCCATACCAAGTACCGTATTCAGACCGGCTTTCTCAAGGATTTCTCCTGTTGAATAATGAGCAGAAACATCCATACTCTCCATGTTGCCCTTTTCGTCAAAACTGAAGACGATGTCTGCATCTCTGTTTTCATATTTTGCTTCAGATGTGAGTGAAACTCCATCGTTCTTTACTTCCATTGTCCAGTCGCCATGTTCAACATAAGCACCGCACTCTTCTTCTGCTGCTTCCCAGGAGCTGATCATTGTAAGGAAGTCCTCTCCATCAACCGGAAGTCCTGCATTCATAAGCTGTGTGTCAAGCTGAAGATCACGCATATCAGAAAAGCTGTCAAGCTGCTCTGTTGTCATCGCTTCGAAATTCTGAACAACAAACTCAGCATACTGTTCTAATGTTGCCTGATCATATTCTGTTGTCTCAGACTTACCACATCCTGTGAAGCTAAGAACGAGAATGAGGATAAGTCCTAATAAACTGATTTTTTTCTTCACTTCGCCTCACCTCACTAAACCGTTCCGTGTTTCTTAGCCGGACGGTCCTCTCTCTTTGTGAACAGCATCTCAAATGCTCCGATCACATATTTTCTTGTATCTGCCGGCTCGATGATCGCATCAACATATCCTCTTGCTGCTGCTGAATTCGGGCTTGACTGAAGTTCTTTGTATTCAGCTGCTTTCTCATTAAGAGTCTCAGCATCTGCGTCTGCGTACATGATCTGTGCTGCAAGCTTCGCATCCATCATTCCGATCTCTGCTGTTGGCCATGCATAAACAAGATCTGCACCAATTGACTTACTGTTCATAGAAACGTAAGCACTTCCGAATGCCTTACCAACGATCACATTTACCTTCGGTACTGTAGCGTTAGCAAATGCATATGTCAGTTTTGCAACTGCGCTTGCCATGTTCTTCTCTGACTCTACTGTAGCAGCAAATCCTGTTACATTTGTCAGTGTAAGAACCGGGATTGAGAATGCATCACAGAAGTTTACAAAATCTGTTGCCTTCTTGCATCCATCTACTGTAAGGACGCTGTCGAACTCAGCCTCTACTTCTGCTTCTGCATTGTATACTTTAGAGCGGTTTGCAACAACACCAACTGTCATTCCGTTCAGGCGGATAAATCCTGTAACCATCTCTTTTGCGTAGTCTTTCTTTGTCTCAACAAGAATCTGATTGTCAGCAATCTGTGCCAGTGCGATTGCTGTATCCTCAGATGCGTTAGCAATGTCTGCGCAGATACGGTTCAGGTCATCTGTGCATTCCTCATAAGACATATCATCTTCGTTGTTTGCCGGAAGCATACATACAAGATCACGGATCTGTCCGAGGATCTCTGCCTCTGCACCGATTCCGTCTACAAGACCTGCTGTCTTGCTCTGGTACTCAGCGCTTGCTGTGTTACACTTGGAAATCTCATTTCCTTCCAGTGCATTTGGAGAATTAACGAAAAGTTTTCCGTCTTTTGCTTCCATAAATGTGAAATCTGTAAGACCCGGAACAACTGCCAGTCCACCACCGCACATACCAAAAATTGCTGTAACCTGCGGAATCACACCTGATGCAAGTGCCTGCTTGTGATAAAGGCTTCCAAATGCCTCAAGTGCATCTGTAGCTTCCTGAAGTCTGAGACCTGCACAGTCGATCAGTCCGATCACCGGTGCTCCCATCTTCATAGCCATATCATAGATTCTTGCGATCTTCTTCGCATGCATCTCTCCGAGTGCTCCACCCAGAACGTCAGCATCCTGGCTGTATACATAAACCAGGTTACCGTCAATCACTCCATATCCAGTGATAACACCGTCAGAAGGAGCTGCCTTCTCCTGCAAGTTGAAAGTTGTGCTTCTAGCTGTAACAGCTCCGCCAATTTCAACAAAGCTTCCCTCATCAAGCAGTGTGGCAATTCGTCTGCTTGCTGAGTTTTCTGTTGCATTGTAGCTCATATTTTAGCCCTCCATACTTATAAAATAATTTTAAAATAAACCAAAATTTCTGCCTATTGTATTATATACCTGTCTCT
>ERZ1026915.1291-NODE-1291-length-10702-cov-5.940922_pt1 | contig 10702 bp, 10 predicted proteins | sample MGYA00519466_ERZ1026915 | MGnify/ENA primary metagenome ERZ1026915 (study PRJEB26926, sample SAMN06164884) | human gut metagenome | biome: ENVO:00009003; feature: ENVO:2100002; material: ENVO:00002003 | host: Homo sapiens | place: USA | collected 2012 ... | reverse complement strand
CATCTGCCGCACCTCGCTCGCCGTATCGGCACTTAGAATTATGCGGTATTGCCCTGAGAGAAGAAAGCAGAACGAACATGAAAGAAAGAGGGGCTTACGATGAAAAAGGCAACACGGGTTCTTTCTCTTGCCATGGCGGCAGCGATGGCGGCAGGCGTTTTGGGCGGCTGTTCTTCCAGCGCACAGGGCGGCACAGCCAGCACGGCAGATACTTCCAGTGCCGCTTCCACCACAGCATCCAGCGCGGACAGCGGTAATGTGATCCGTGTTGGTGCGGTCTGCTCCATGACCGGCGGCTCCGCTATTTACGGCGAGGGTGCTCAGAACGCGGTGGATATGGCTGTGGAGGAGATCAACTCCGGCGATTCCGGCTATACGGTCGAGATCGTCAACGGCGGCAAGGTGGCTGACGATGCCAAGGACGCCAAGCAGGCCATGAACGCTTACAACAAAGTCATGGCAGATTCCCCGGCCGCTATCGTGGGCAGCTTCTTCTCTTCCGTTACACTGCCTATGGCGACCCAGGCTGCCAATGACGGAATGCTGCTGCTGGCAACCGGCGCTACCAACGTGGATGTGACCCAGAAAGGCTCCACGATCTTCCGTAACTGCTTCATTGACCCGTATCAGGGCAAGATGGCCGCTCTGTTTGTTAAGAGCAAGGGATTCAGCAAGGTAGCCGTGATTTATGCCAAGGATGATGACTATTCCAACGGCCTGAAGGACGCTTTTGTAGAAAACTGCGAGGCCAACGGCATTGAAATTACCTATACCGGCGAGTGCATGAGCACTGATACTGACTTTTCCTCCCAGGCAGCACAGGCCGTGGCTTCCGGCGCAGAGTTTTTGTATTATCCCTGCTTCCTGGATACGGTACCGCTGTTTGTAGGCGCAGCGCGCAACGCGGGCTTTACCGGTACCATCATGGGCGGCGATGCCTGGGATGGCGCGGATACCACCGGCCTGGAAGACAAGTTTGATGACTGCTACTTTACCAACCACTACTCCAGCGAGGATACCGCCCCCGCCGTTCAGAACTTTGTGCAGAAGTACACCGAAAAGTACGGCACCGAAAGCCTGAACGCCTGCGCGGCCCTGTACTATGACGCCATCTACATGCTGCTGCAAGCTGCCGAGAATGGCGGCGGCACCGATACCGCAAGCCTGGTAAAAGGCATGACCGGTATGGAGTTTACCGGCGTTGGCGGCAAGATCAAGCTGGACGAAAACGGCGACGCCATCAAGAGCATTGCATTCAACACCTTTGTTGACGGCAAGGTCAAGTGGTCTGAAACGCTGGATTCCGATGGCAACCTGGTTTCCTCCGCTGAGTAAAGCTTTTTAGATTCCCCTAAAACACCCCTCCAGAGCAAAGGCGCAATGGTGCGCGCGGCAATGCAAGCAGCCGCGCGCACTTTTTAATTTTTTTGATTCCCCCGAATCAAACATTCACAAAAAATGATAGGAAAGGTGAATGGACCATGACTGCATCATTATTTGTTCAGGGCCTGATCAACGGCCTGAACCAGGGCGCTATTTATGCGCTGATCGCGTTGGGTTACACCATGGTTTACGGTATCATCCGCATGATCAACTTTGCCCACGGCGATTTTATCATGATCGGTGCTTACACATTGTTTTACACCATCCCGCTGATGGTCGATGCGGGAATGCCCGCCTGGATGGCCGTGATTGTGGCCGTTGCGGTGTGCGCGCTGGTTGGTGTGCTGGTTGAGATCCTGGCTTACCGCCCGGTGCGCAAGGCCGGGCCCATGTCCGCCTTGATTACCGCACTGGCCATGAGCATCTTTTTGGAAAACCTGGCCATGGTGCTGTTTGGCGCCAAGCCGCACAACGTGCAGGCTATTTTCAGCCTTCCCACCATTACGGTCGGCGGGGTATCGCTGCCGCTGAACGTGCTGCTGACCATTGGCATCGGCGTTGCGATGATGTTTTGCATGCAGCTGTTTGTAAAAAAGACCAAGCTGGGCAAGGCCATGCGCGCCGTCCCGCAGGATAAGGATGCTTCCACCCTGGTGGGCATCAACGTGAACAAGATCATCACCCTGACCTTTGCCATCGGCTCCGGTCTGGCAGCGGTGGCAGCGCTGATGTACTGCTCTACCTACCCCCGCGTTACCACCGATATGGGCTCCATGATGGGCATGAAAGCCTTCATCGCCGCAGTTCTGGGCGGCATTGGCATCATCCCCGGCGCCATGATCGGCGGCATTCTGGTCGGCCTGATTGAAATTTTTGTCAAGCTGTTTGCCCCCGGCTGGTACGAAGCCGTTACTTACGGCACATTGATCGTGATCCTGCTGGTCAAGCCCGCCGGTATCCTTGGCAAGAACACCGGCGAAAAAGTGTAAGGGAGGGAGCAGAGCAATGAGTAAAAAAATAAAAGGCTCCTATCTTTTGAACGCTGTGGGCGTGGCGCTGGTGTTTGCCCTGTTGACAGGGCTGTTCGCCGCCAATGCGTTCGGCACCTCCACCACCTATATTCAGGGCATCTGCACCACCGCCTGCTACACCATCATCATGGTCACATCGCTGAACCTGGTAGTTGGCTTTATGGGCGAGTTCTCCTTGGGGCATGCGGGGTTTGTTTCGGTCGGCGCTTATGTCTCCGCCATTGTATCCGGCGCGCTGGCAGGCAAAGGGCTTTCGGATCTGGGGCTGTTCCTGATCGCGCTGCTGGTCGGCGGCCTGGCTGCGGGCATCATGGGCGTACTGGTCGGCATCCCGGCGCTGCGCCTGCGCGGCGACTATCTCGCCATTGTCACCATGGCGTTTGCCGAAATCATCCGCGTCTGCTTCTGCAACTTTTCCATCACCGGCGGCGGTAAAACAATGAGCGGCATCCTCAAGCTGTCCACCTTCCCGCGGGTATTCTGGATCATGGTGGTCTGCGTTACCATCATGTACCTGTTCGTCCGCAGCAAATATGGCCGCACCGTGCAGGCCATCCGTGAGGACTACATCGCGGCTTCGGCTTCCGGCATCAACGTGACCTATTACAAGGTCATGACCTTTGCCATCAGCGCATTCTTTGCCGGCATCGGCGGCGGTATTTATGCCCATTACATGACGGCAATGATCCCCACCAACTTCAACTTTAACTATTCCGCAGAGCTGTTGAGCGAAGTGATCATCGGCGGCACCGGTTCGCTGACCGGTTCCATCATCGGCGCAGCGTTCCTGAGCGCTTTACCGGAACTGATGCGTGAATTTTCTACCTACCGCATGCTGGCCTACTCGGTGGTTCTGGTGCTGGTCATGCTGTTCCGTCCCGGCGGCATCTTTGGCCGGTGGGAGTTCAGCCTGACCCGCGCGCTGGAAAAACTGACCGGCCGCGGCACGGTAAAAGCAAAAGCAGAAAAGGGGGCCTGAACCATGGCACAACCCGTTTTGAAATGCCAGCACCTTGGCATCCAGTTTGGCGGCCTGAAAGCCGTGGATGATTTTAATATGGAAATCGGCGAATCCGAGCTGGTGGGGCTGATCGGCCCCAACGGCGCAGGCAAAACCACCGTGTTCAACCTGATCACTGGTGTGTATAAGCCGACCGAAGGCTCCCTTTACCTGAATGGTGAGCGGATGAACGGCAAAAAGACCCACCAGATCGTTCATGCAGGCATTGCTAGAACCTTCCAGAATATCCGCCTGTTCAAAAAAATGACGGTGATCGAAAACGTCAAAGCTGCCATGCTGGAAGAACTGACCTACAACATGCCGCAGGCCATCTTCCGCACCAAGGCGTACTGGCAGCAGGAAGCCGCCGCCACCGCACGCGCCAAAGAGCTGCTGCAGGTGGTGCACCTTTCCGGCAAGGAGGACCTGGAGGCCGACAACCTGCCCTATGGTGAGCAGCGCCGCCTGGAGATTGCCCGCGCGCTGGCTACCAACATGAAGCTGCTGCTGCTGGACGAACCGGCCGCCGGTATGAACCCGACTGAAACGGAGGAACTGCTGGAGATTATTGATTATATCCGGAGCGAATTCAAGGTATCGGTGCTGCTGATCGAGCATGACATGAGTTTGGTCATGAAAATCTGCGAGCGAATCCAGGTGCTGGACTTTGGTACCACGATCGCTTCCGGCACACCGGCAGAGATCGCCAATGACCCCCATGTGATTGAAGCATACCTGGGCAAAGACAAAGAGGAGGAGGTCGAAGCGGATGCTTGAAGTAAAAGACCTTCATGTCAATTACGGCGCGGTACACGCGCTGAACGGCATATCGCTGCATGTGGATGACGGCGAGATCGTATCCCTGATCGGGGCAAACGGCGCGGGCAAAACCACCACCCTGCGCACCATTACCGGGCTGGAAAAAGCTGCGTCCGGCAGTGTGATGTTTGACGGGCACGACCTGCGCAAGGCGGAACCCAGCAAGATCATTACCTACAAGCTGGCCCATGTGCCGGAAGGGCGGCATATCTTCCCCCAGATGACGGTGGAAGAAAACCTGGAAATGGGCGCTTATGCCGACCCGGCCGGGATGGAAGAGACGATGAAGGATGTGTATAAGCGCTTCCCCCGTCTGGATGAGCGCCGCCGCCAGCTGGCGGGCACCCTTTCCGGCGGCGAGCAGCAGATGCTGGCCGTAGGCCGCGCCCTGATGGCAAAGCCCAAAATGATTTTGATGGATGAACCTTCGATGGGCCTTTCGCCCCTGCTGGTCAAAGAGATCTTTGCCATCATTCAGGAAGTAAACAAGCAGGGCATCACGATCCTGCTGGTGGAACAGAACGCAAAGATGGCGCTGGCCATCTCGGACCGCGCCTATGTGCTGGAAACCGGCAACATCAGCATTGAGGGCAACGCCGCGGATCTGCTGAACGACCCGCGCGTGAAGAAAGCCTATCTGGGCCAGTAAGGAGGGGTGGAAAATGTATCCCGATTATCCGTATTTTGCAGTCGCCATTACCCGCACCTGTGGTTCGGGCGGCGGCAGCTACATTGGCAAGCAGCTGGCAAAGGCATTTGACATTGACCTATATGACCGCAAGCTGCTGCGCCTTGCCTCAGAGGACAGCGGCATCAGCGAGGAACTGTTTGCCCGCGCCGATGAGAACACCCGCAAAACCATGCTGTACCGGGTTTCGGAACGGGTGTATGACGGCAGCATCATCCCGCCGGAAAGCGGCAACTTTATCAGCGATGAAAACCTGTTCAACTACCAGGCCAAGGTGCTGCGGGAGCTGCTGAACGAGGAAAGCTATATCTGCGTGGGCCGCGCGGCGGACTTTGTTCTGCGGGATAAGCCCAACGTGCTGACCGTGTATGTGGATGCCCCCTATGACTGGCGTGTGGAGCGCGAGATGAAGCGCCAGGGCATTGGCAGCAGCCAGGCCAAGCACTATATTGACAAGCTGGACCGCTACCGTGAAAGCTATTACAAATACCACACCGGCCGCCAGTGGAAGCGGGTGGAAAATTATGACCTCTGCCTGGATTCTGCCGCCATTGGGCTGGATAACTGCGTGGAGCTGATTAAAAAAGTGATTGAACTGAAATTTGATGGGAAAGCCAAATAACGGCTGAACATAAAGGCAACCAAGATGAGAGGAGTAAGGGAAAATGGAATCCATTGCATATTATGATGGCAAAATCGGCGCACCGGAAGAATTGATGGTGCCGTTCAATGATCGCGTTCACTTTTTTGGCGATGGCTGCTACGATGCCACCGTTGGCGCGAACGGCAAGGTATACCTGCTGCAGGACCACCTGGACCGCTTTTTTACCAGCGCCAAGGCACTGGATATCAACATCCCGATGAGCAAGGCCGAGCTGGGCAGGCTGCTGACCGACCTGCTGGCCAAGGTGGACAGCAAGGTCAACTTTGTATACTGGCAGGTCACCCGCGGTGTGGAGCCCCGCAACCATGTGTATGAGGAAGGCGTGCCCGGCAAGCTGTGGGTTTCCATCCGGCCCAACACCCTGAACGACCCCGACAAGCCCATCCGCCTGAACTCTGAGGAGGACACTCGCTTTTACCACTGCAACATCAAAACGCTGAACCTGCTGCCCAGCGTTATGACCGCCCAGCGCGCCAAGCTGGCCGGCATGAGCGAGACCGTGTTCCACCGTGGGGATATTGTAACGGAATGTGCGCACTCCAACGTTTCAGTGCTGAAAGACGGGATTTTCTATTCCCACCCGAACGATGAACTGATTTTGCGCGGCATTGCCAAGACCCATATGCTGCAGGCCTGCTACCGCCTGGGCATTACCGTGATGGAAAAACCGTTCACGGTGGATTTCCTGCGCGATGCGGATGAGATCATCGTGACCTCCTCCTCCAACTTCTGTCTGCATGCCTGCGAGTTTGAGGGCAAGCCCGCCGGCGGCAAGGACCCCGCTACCCTGAAAGCCATCCAGGACGAAGTGCTGAAAGAGTTCTATGACTATACCGGCTGCGAAAGTCTGTGGGGCTGAAAAGGGGGAAAACACCATGACCCGTGACGAACTGGAAAAACGCAATGTAGGCGAAAACCTGGATGCCATCATGTGTCTGGACCCCCGCGGTTACGGGGTGTGCCGCATTTTATACGCGGGCAGCCGGGCATATACCGGGGAGCCGACCGCCATGCACGCAGCCGAAGCGTTGTGCAAAGCCATCCACCCCGGCGACCCGGTGTATATCCTGGTCGGGTTTGTATTGCTGCCCCACAAGGTGCCGGAAATGGACGGTTCTGTCAGCGCGATCCTGCTGGCGCGGTCTCTGGTATTGGCCTTTGGGGCAAAGCCGATCATCGTCTGCCCGCAGGACAGCGTGGAAGCCTTTAAGAAATGCGGCAATGTGGTGGGTCTGCATGTGTATGAGGACCTGGATACCGCCATGGAGCTGCCGCTGAGCCTTGGCGTTGTGGCCTTTACCAAAGATAAGGCCAAAGCCCCTGCCCAGGCCAAAGCGCTGGCGGATAAGATTTTACCCACAGCGGTGATCTCGGTGGAAGCCTGCGGCGGCAACGCCAAGGGTGTTTACCACAATGCGGTGGGCAAGGATGTGACCGCACTGGAAGCCAAAAGCGATGTGCTGTGGAACGAACTGCGCGCCCGCGGCGTGCCCAATGTGGCCATCGGTGATCTGGGCAATGAGATCGGCATGGGCACCATTGGAGAGCACATTAAAAAATATGTGCCCTTCACCGCCCCCGGCGAATGCCAGGACGGCTGCTGCGGCGGCATTCTGGCCGCAAGCAGCACCGATAACATCATCACGGCAACCTGCTCTGACTGGGGCTGCTATGCGCTGATGGCCGCGCTGGCCTACCTGAAAAAGGATATGGACATCCTGCACCGGGAGGAGATGGAAAGCGAGGTCATGCGGGTGCTTTCCCGCAATGGCATGATCGATATGACAGGCTCGCTGCTGCCGGGTGTGGATGGGTTTGATACCCGCATGAACGTTGGCATTGTCAGCATGATGCGGCAGTGCACGGCGTATGCGGTGCGGTATTCCCACAATTCGGACCACTGGTTCGGCCCGGTGCTGGCAAAGAAATTTTTTGAGCAGGCATAAAGCAGGTTGTGCTATAATAGGCACATTGGCCTTGGTCAGGAAGCAGTGAACCCAAAACGGCACGTTTAGGGACCGTAGGGGCGCACAATGCGCGCCCGCTAACCTAAGGCAACACCGCACACTTCCTGACCAGCCCCAAAATACCGGACGCAAAGGGGATTTTTGTTATGATCCAGTTTACCCCCGTGGGGGACAGCGGCGTGCTGGCCGTCTGCGGCAGTGAGATCAGTGAACAGGTGAACGCGCAGGTTATGGCGCTGGATGCCGCTGTGCAGGCGGCGCAGCTGCCCGGCGTGGTGGAAACAGTGCCCACCTATGCGGCGCTGCTGGTCACGCTGGACCCTTTGCAGACCGATGCCGATACCCTGATCCCCGCGCTGCGCCGCCTGTGGGACGCTTTGCCCCCGGTCAGCAGCACCGCAGCCGGGCGGCTGGTGGAGGTGCCGGTGTGTTACGGCGGAGATTACGGCCCCGACCTGGCCTTTGTGGCACAGCACGCCGGGCTGACCGAACAGCAGGTCATCGACATCCACTGCGGGCGGGACTACCGCATTTTTATGTTGGGGTTCCTGCCGGGGTTCCCGTACCTGGGCGGCATGGATGAACGCATTGTCTGCCCCCGGTTGCAGACCCCGCGCACCAAGATCCCCGCGGGGGCGGTGGGCATTGGCGGCAAGCAGACGGGCATCTACCCGCTGGCTTCCCCCGGCGGGTGGCAGCTGATCGGCCGCACGCCGCTGCGCCTGTTTGACCCGGCTGGCGGCGGCAAACTGCCTTACGCGGCGGGGGACCGCATCCGGTTTGTGCCCATCAGCCCGGAAAAGTTTGAAACCATCCAGAAAGAACGGGGGGCGGCACTGTGAACTTGCATGTGATAAGCCCCGGCCCGCTGACCACCGTGCAGGATGCAGGCCGCACCGGCTATGCCGCGCGTGGGTTCCGCACCTGTGGAGCGGCGGATGGTTACGCTATGCGGACCGCCAACCTGCTGGCGGGCAACCCCCAGGCAGCCGGTGCCGCCGTGCTGGAAATGACCCTGCAGGGCGGCAAGTATCAGTTTGACGGGGACACTGTTTTTGCCCTGGCGGGGGCCGATATGCCCGCCGCGCTGGATGGCCGCCCGGTGCCCGCCTATACGCCGCTTTTGGCCCGCGCGGGGCAGGTGCTGGCAATCGGCGCGGCCCGCAGCGGGCTGCGCGGCTACCTGGCCGTGTTTGGCGGCGTGGATACCCCGCCCGTGCTGGGCAGCCGCTCCACCGACTTAAAATGCCGGATGGGCGGGCTGGATGGCCGCGCACTGAAAGCTGGGGATGTGCTGCCCATTGGGGCGGCACCCGCCATGGTGGAACAGCGCTGGCAGCAGATCTGCGCCAAAGGGGCAAACCGCCCGCTGGGCACGGCGCGCACCCCCGCAAGGCCGTGGCGCTTTTTGGGCGGGCGGAAGCTGCCGCTGTTCCGTGCGGTGCCCGGCCCCCAGACCGATGCCTTTACCGCAGTGGGGCAGGCCGCATTTGTACACGGGGTATATGCTTTGACAGCAGACTGTGACCGCATGGCCTGCAAATTGCAGGGGCCGCAGATCGAGACTGTGGATGGGTCGGACATTGTATCGGACGGCATTGTGGCGGGTTCGGTGCAGGTATCCGCCAACGGGCAGCCCATTGTGATGCTGGCTGACCACCAGACCACCGGCGGGTATGCCAAAATTGCAACCGTCATCAGCGCTGACCTTTCGGCCATGGCGCAGCTGCGCCCCGGCGAAAAGCTGGCGTTCCAATATGTGACCGCGGCGCAGGCTGTTGCAGGAGCCAGGGCGCAGGCGGCCGTGCTTGACAAAATCAGGGAGCGGATGAAATAATGGACTTTGCAGCCATGAAACCGGCCGACCTGCGCGGGCTGATCCGCAAGGGCGAACTGACTGGCCCGACCACCGGCATGTGCAACGGTTATGCCCAGGGCAACCTTGTGGTGCTGCCCAAGGCGCTGGCGTGGGACTTTTTGCTGTTCTGCCAGCGCAACCCCAAAGCCTGCCCGCTGCTGGAAGTGGCGGACGCAGGCGAGCGAACCTTTGCCCAATTTGGCAAAGGCAGCGATATTGCTACCGATATCCCGCGCTACCGGGTGTACGAACACGGCGAGCTGACCGGGGAATACACCGATGTGAGCAAATTCTTTGAGGAGAGGAACGACCTGGTCAGCTTTTTGATCGGGTGCAGCTTCTCCTTTGAATCTGAACTGCTGGAAGCGGGCATCTCGGTGCGCCAGATCGAAGAGGGCGTGAATGTGCCAATGTACAACACCAACATTCCCTGTACCCCGGCGGGGGTGTTCAGCGGAAACATGGTGGTCAGCATGCGGCCCATCCCGTACCGGCAGGTCCCGGCGGCAGCTGCCATTACAGCGGGCATGCCCCGCGTGCACGGTATGCCGGTGCAAATCGGTGAGCCGGAATCCATCGGCATCCATGATTTGGCTCACCCGGATTACGGCGATGCCGTGACCATCAACCCCGGCGAAACACCGGTGTTCTGGCCCTGCGGCGTGACCCCGCAGAACGTTGTGATGCACTCCAAGCCGGAGTTCTGCATCACCCATGCGCCGGGGCACATGTTTGTGACCGACGTAAAAAATGTGGAGCTGAAATATTAAGAGCAGATAGTAAAAACCGCAGGGGCGCACACTGTGCGCCCCTGCGGGGCAGAAACATTGCCTTATGCCTGAAAGTGGAGGATTGAGCTATGCCGCATATTGATTTGAACTGTGACCTGGGCGAAAGCTTTGGCGCGTATACCATCGGAATGGATGAAAAGGTGATCCCGTTTATCACATCGGCCAATGTGGCCTGTGGCTTCCATGCAGGCGATCCGCTGGTGATGCAGCGCACCGTGGCGCTGTGCAAACAGAGCGGCGCGGCGGTGGGGGCGCACCCCGGTTTCCCTGATCTGCAGGGCTTTGGCCGCCGCCAGATGAAGCTGACCCCGGCGGAAGCCAAGGCCTGTGTGCAGTATCAGATCGGTGCGCTGAAAGCGTTCTGCGATGCCGCCGGTGTGCCGCTGCACCATGTAAAGCCCCACGGCGCTTTGTATAACATGGCGGGCAAGGACCGCGCGCTGGCAGATGCCATCTGCGCCGCGGTGAAGGAGAGCGCCCCCTGCGCGGTGCTGCTGGCGC
>ERZ1026915.1281-NODE-1281-length-10766-cov-7.167491_pt1 | contig 10766 bp, 10 predicted proteins | sample MGYA00519466_ERZ1026915 | MGnify/ENA primary metagenome ERZ1026915 (study PRJEB26926, sample SAMN06164884) | human gut metagenome | biome: ENVO:00009003; feature: ENVO:2100002; material: ENVO:00002003 | host: Homo sapiens | place: USA | collected 2012 ... | reverse complement strand
GAGATCATGCCTAGTCTCGTGGGCTCGGAGATGTGTATAAGAGACAGGTTCAGATAGTCTATGCTTATTATCAGAACGGAGGCAAAAACTTGGATACAGCGGAAAAAGAGTTATTTTTCAGCCTTTCTAAAGCGTATGACTTATACAACTATCTGCTGCTTTTAATGGTAGAGGTAACTAAACAGGCTAACAAACGACTGAATGCTGCGAAAAACAAACTGGTCCCTACTAAGGAAGAATTGTTTCCCAACACCAAATTTGTGGAAAACCGCTTTATTGCACAGCTGGAGGTAAACAAACAGCTGCTGGAGTTTTCGAACAATCAGAAGAAAACTTGGGAGAATGAAGCTGATTTCGTAAAGACTTTATGTGATAAAATCTTAGAAAGCGATATATATAAGGAATATATGGCCAGTGAGACTTCTTCGTATGAGGAAGACCGTGAATTGTGGCGCAAGCTATATAAAAATATTATTTTTAATAATATCGAACTGGATCAGGTTTTGGAGGACCAAAGTTTGTATTGGAATGATGATAAGGAAATCGTGGATACCTTTGTGTTGAAGACCATCAAGCGTTTCGATGAGAAGAATGGTGCAAAACAGGAATTGTTGCCGGAATTTAAAGATGAGGAGGATCAAGACTTCGCGCGCCGTTTGTTCCGTCGTACTATCTTGAATGCCGATTATTATCGTCATCTGATTAGCGAAAATACAAAGAACTGGGATTTAGACCGTGTGGCTTTCATGGATGTGGTCATTATGCAGATCGCTTTGGCTGAAATCCTGAGCTTTCCCAATATCCCGGTCAGCGTTTCACTGAATGAGTACGTGGAAATAGCCAAACTGTACAGCACTCCGAAAAGCGGTGGCTTTATTAACGGTACTTTGGATGGAATCGTTAATTCATTAAAAAAAGAGAATAAGCTAACAAAAAATTAATATCTTTGTTTGTTATTGAAGAATAACGGTATTATAAACTAAAAAACATAGAAAGTATGAACTTATTATTTGTATTTCTGCAGGCAGGGGGTGGAGGAGATTATTCTTTCCTTATTATGATGGTAGCCATTTTCGCTATTATGTACTTCTTCATGATTCGTCCTCAGAATAAAAAACAGAAAGAAATTGCTAATTTCCGCAAGAACCTGGAAGTGGGTCAGGAAGTGATCACTGCAGGTGGTATATACGGAAAGATAAAAGAAATAGAAGATAATACGGTTGTTTTGGAAATAGCGTCAGGCGTTAAGATTAAAATTGATAGAAATTCTATCTTCGCTAATGCTGCATCCAACCAACAACAGGCAAAGTAAATGACATAACAACATGTTCGACAAAAGGAACATACGTATTTACTATTTAAAGACTTTAGAGAGAATCAGAAGCTTCCTGCTTAGCCGTAATAGCAGGGAGTTCCTGATTTTCTTGTTTTTTGTATTTGTATCTTTCTGCTTTTGGTTGCTTCAGGTGTTAAATGATGATTATGAAACGGAATTCTCCGTTCCGTTACGGTTGAAGAATGTACCTAGTGATGTGGTGCTGACCTCCGAACTTCCCGATGAACTGCGTATTGGCGTGAAAGACAGGGGAACTGTATTGGCTAACTATATGCTGGGACAGACATTCTATCCCATTGTTGTGGACTTTAAGGACTATGAGGATAAAGGAAGTCGTGTCCGGATTCCGGTTTCAGCTTTAATGAAAAAGATTTCGGTCCAGTTGAATCAGACAACCAAATTGCTGACCATACGGCCGGATACTGTGGAGTTTATTTATACAAAAGGGAAGGCAAAGAAGGTGCCTGTGAAATTACAAGGCAAGGTGGCTTTGGACCGTCAGTATTATATCTCGGATATCATTTACTCGCCGGATTCAGTGATGGTTTATGCTCCTCAAGAGATTTTGGATACCATCACGGCTGCTTATACACAGGCATTGAACTTTGAAGATGTGGCAGACACCGTTCGTCGCAGGGTGAATCTGGCCGATGTACGTGGAGCGAAATTCATTCCCTCTTTTGATGATGTGACTTTATTGGTAGATATTTACGCTGAAAAAAGTGTGGAGGTGCCTATACGTGGCATCAATTTTCCGCCCGATAAAGTACTTCGCACTTTTCCCTCCAAGGTTCAGGTGACTTTTCAGGTAGGTCTGAGTCATTTCAAGTCCATCACTTCCGAGGATTTCTTTATCGGGGTGACTTATGAGTCTTTGTTGAACAATAAGGGGGAGAAGTGTCCGGTCAATCTCAAATCCATCCCCCGATATGTGAACCACGTCCGTTTGAATCCCAAGGAGGTGGATTATTTGATAGAACAACGAATTAAATTCAATGATTAAGATAGCGGTTACCGGTGGCATCGGCAGTGGAAAATCATACATTTCCCATTTGCTGGAGGATATGCATATCCCAGTGTATAATGCGGATAATGAAGCGAAGCGCCTTACTGTTTCCGATGCCGGAATTCGTGGGGAACTGATTGCTTTGTTAGGTGAGGAGGTTTATAAGGATGGTCTGTTAAACAAGCCGTTGCTGGCTTCCTATCTGTTTTCCGATCCGGCGCATGTGCTCCAAATCAATTCCATTATCCATCCCCGGGTACGGAAAGATTTTACCGTATGGGTGGAACGTCAGGAAAAGTGTGAGATAGTGGGTATGGAATCGGCTATTTTGTATGAGGCCGGTTTTCAGGATACGGTAGATGCGGTAATAATGGTCTATGCACCTGTAGAACTGCGTATACAGCGTGCCATGTATCGTGACGGAGCCAGCGAGGAACAAGTCCGGGCACGTATTGCTGCCCAGATGGATGATGAAGAAAAGCGTCGGCGGGCCGATTTCACGGTGGTGAATGACGGGGTGCAATTGCTCATACCCCAGTTGAACAGAATAGTAGAACAATTAAAAACCGAAAAATTCATACTATAAATTTGGGAGTTTCATTGGTGAATTGTACTTTTGCTTCCTCAAACCATAAATATAAAATAGAATAGTATGTTAAAGACCATTTTATCAATCGCGGGCAAACCGGGATTATATAAATTGATTTCTCAAGGAAAGAACATGTTGATTGTAGAAACAGTTGACGCGGCTAAGAAAAGAGTTCCTGCTTATGCTCATGACAAAGTTATCTCATTGGCGGATATTGCTATGTACACAGATGCAGAAGAAGTGCCTTTGAGCGAAGTGCTGGAAGCGGTAAAGAAGAAAGAGAATGGAGCGGTTGCTTCTATCAATTATAAAAAAGCATCAGCCGATGAGTTGCATGCTTATTTTGCAGAAGTTTTGCCAAATTATGATCGTGACCGTGTCCATAACGGAGATATCAAGAAACTGATTTCATGGTACAATATTTTGGTAAACAATGGTATTACTGAATTTGTAGAAGCTCCGGCAGATTCTGCTGACAAAGTGGAAGAAGCTGCTGCTGAATAATTGAAATAAAGCGAAGGGGAAAGGCCTGTCAAGTAGATTGTAAACTGCTTGACGGGCTTTTTGTTTACCGGCATTATTGGTAAAAAAAGTATGTGTACTTCATCGGCGAAGTAAGTGGTGTTACTTCGCCGATGAAGTGGACTTACTTTGTCTATGAACATATATTACCTTTTTCAGTGGGATACGGTCGTTTATAATGCCCTGTAGAGAATATCCTGAAAAATCCTTCATAAGCTTCAGCCCCTCCGCAAACACCCTGCCCGTCGGCGTTTCGGCTGAAGAATTGAGGTTATGGAATCCTTCAGCCAAGTGGAAATGTTTCAGCCGGTTTTATTTTCGGAAGAGTGGTTGTTCTGAAGGATATTTTCCGGCTGAAACATTTCGTGAGGTATATCCTTCAGCCGGAATGCCGACGGGCAGGATGTTTGCGGAGGGGCTGAAAGATCTGAAGGAAAAATAAGGCGTTTCGGCATGTAGATACCGTTATGGAAAAAAACAACAGGTCAAATTTTAAAAAGCTCTTGTTCTTTCAATGAAAACGTCTTGTTCTTTTTTTAAAGACCTTGTTCTTTTCAGAAAAGAACAGGACGTTTGAAAGGTTAGTAACCTGCATGTCGGAAGGTTAGTAACGTGTGGGGCGACACGTTACTAATGTGTGGGCTGTAAGATTAGTAATGTTACAGGTGAAAGATTATATATCTTACAAGTGATACATATCATACAGGTATGAAGTTTCAGTATATGTTTGATAATAAAACAGTAGGTTATCTTTTTTTACGATTATCCAGTTCAATGAACTCTTTTCGGATGAATAAGTTTCTTATGTTTTTCAATATGGCAGATTTTTCAACTTCGATAGTCTCGGTGTCACAGTCTTTCAACCCTTTGTAACATTTTACTTTCATATAGGTATCGTTTTGATCGATATTTCTTTTTCAGATCACCAGAGTGTTTCAATTCGTTCTGCTGTTGGTCAGCGCAAGGTTCACCACCTGCTCCTCTCCGCCACGCAGCTCGGTCAGTCCGTCAGGGATGGCATAGGTGATTATTTGACCGCTCACGGTGATTTCTATCCACGGGGTGTCGCTGACGACGGGCTGAGGGAAGAGGATGGCGCGGAAGCGGTTGCCGCCACCGTCAGTGGATTTCAGAGGGGTGAAGTCGGAGAGTGTCCTGTGGGTAGTCACCTTGCCGTCATAGCCTATAGTACCCGTGGAACGCATATTCTTTATCACGATCGTGGCGTTATTCACATCCTCCTGCGTCAACGTGCCGGGCGTGGCGGAAAGGCTTAGGCTGACCGTGAGGCGGTGCATCACGTGGCGAAAATCGAGGGGGACGGCACCGCTGCCTTTCACACGACGGAAGGCGGAGGCATGAAGCAGGTCGGCGGCGGCGTATTGCGCCCGGTCGCTCTGGTCGGCGGGTAAGGAGAAGCCTTGGGATGTCTCTGAGTAGGTACGTGTCGGGAAAAAGGCATGGAAATTGAGCTCAGCGCCGTCGCTGAATTGGTCCCATGTCAGTCCGTCGGCCTCCCACGTGCCGTTGCGGAAGATGGCGGAATATGTCGAAACGACATCAGGAGAGTCCTCATAGGCTACGAATATCGTCGTTTCGTCACCAGCGGCAAAGTTGCCCGTGCCGTCCTCGTCGTTGATAGTGGCACGTGTGCCGGGCTCATCGGGACCATCGCCATTCGTGAAGTTGGCAACAACGGTGGTGAAGCGGATGGCATTACCGTTGTCCGTGCCGCCATCGAGAGCCAGTGCATCGTCCTGCGAGCAGGCCGACAATCCGGCCACACCTGACAGGATGGCGATAAGGCATATGTTCTTTTTTATTATTTTCATATCGTTGCGTTTATTAAACTACGTTGTTTTCATTGACTGTAATTGAAGTTCAACTTTGGGAAAGGCGCGGATTACTACTGCTGAAAAGCTATGCTTTTCCATTTCATGGGACGCGCATCTGCCCCCACCGTCCATTCATCATTGGTAGTAGCTTTGGGAAGAGCTGTACCGTCATCGGGATGCTTGTCCGCATTCAGCACAAGGTCACACTTAGCGGGATTGAATGCGTACTCTCCGGAATGAACGGGGGTTCTATTGAGAAAAATAGCGCCACGCTCTATATCTTCATCACTTCCTATGTGAACGAAATTTCCGGCTGCGGTAACCTCTATCCGAGTAAGGCTGCTGCAACCCGTTACCATATAATTGGCTAATTCCGTACACTTCGGCAGTTTAAGTGCCTGTAGAGACGCACATCCAAAGAAAGCCTCCAAGTCTATTGCAGCCACATTATCCAAAGTGAGCGTCTCCAATGAAGTACATTCCCGAAATGCGCATTGTTCAATCCGGGTGACCTGCGAAAGATTCACCGTAGTCAGCGCAGCACAGCCGTAAAAGGCATTCACTCCGATTACCTGCACGTCATTGGGAAGCACCACTTCCTGCAAGGCGGTGCAATTCAGGAAAGTGCGCTCGGGCAAAGTTGCCGGTGTTCCCCAGTCCGTCACTCCGCTGAGATCACATTTCGTGATTCGGGGGTTATTGGCAAATGCACCCCAATTACCGCCCATTCCTATCTTGGAAAGTTCGCCCGTCAACTTGAGTTCGGTGAACTCCGCATCAAGAGCATCCTCAATGGCAGACTTTGCCTCCTCGGCAGTCATGCCGGTCATATCGAGATTACCGGAGATACCGGACGGAAGATTTTTTCTGCGCAACTTAATTTGACTATCCTTCGAAGCGAGATAAAGTTCAAACTTATCACCATATTTCCTCATTTGTTCTCCATAAAGGCTAACCGATGACTCCGGGTTCACTTTCAGCCAATCGCAGTCCGTCTGCGTCAGTTGGTAACCACCGGTTCCTTGGGCGATAGGGGTTACGCCGGACAGACCGAGTCTGAGATGCACATCACCCGTGAGGGCTTTCGAAACGGAGATAAGGGGATAGGAAACGAGCGAGGCAAGATTGTAGCCTAAATCTATATAAGTCTCGGCGGCTGTCGTTCCCCCGTTCAGCACAAGAGTGGCGCCATTCCTGACGGATGCACAGAGCGAACTACCTGCCGCATAAGACAATTCGGAGCCGTCACCTAATTCCAATACCGACTCCTTGCCATAAACCATAATCATACCACCCCCGTTCAATGTCACATTCCCACTAAGCGCAATCTTGCCATTATACATACATATCACGGCACCCATGTACAAATCTTGCTGAACCAAATTGATATTGGCAAATTCGATATAAACGGCATCATCTGTGATATTGCCATTGCCGAGAAAATAGTAACTGTCCTTCTCCCAAGTCAGTGTGTGCCCGCCACCGTCTATTTTGAAATAGCCGTTGTCGGTCATGGAAGGAGTGTTAAAAAGGTCACCGCCTGCGGGTATCGTGATATCACTGCCCAGCGTGACAAGCGTCGGAGCATCTGCCGAAGTGCCACCTGTCTTCAGAGCAGCAAGCAGGGCTTCGTAAGTAGTGACACCGGAAGTGGTACCGCCTATCACCACTTCGTCCGTAATCGTGCCGCCATCGCCCCAACCGGAGATTTCGGAAGCGGTCAGTTCCACCTCGTTCTTTCCCGTCTGCTGGTTCTTCTTCAACGTGAGGTTGATGGTGAGCCGCTTGCCGCTTTCGAGGCGGGTTTGATTGCCGGGGGTGGCAGTATTCAGGTCGACAGGTACATTATAGTACCACACATCCCCGCCTACGGTTATCTTGAGCCATTCCTCACCAGCAGTGAGGTCTTGCGGTGCTACTTTCCAGTCGGCATTTCCATTACCTCCGTTGCTGAGGACCACACTGCTCGTTGCTTTGTCATAGGTCACTGCACCGGTCAGCAGGTTCACCTCCACATCGGCACGCATCGTAGGCGCATTATCCTTTGCCGCGGAGTTTATCAAGGCAGAAGATAAATCTACACCTTCCATGCCATCTCCCGCCACCAGTTCGACAACGAGCCGGTGCATCAGATGTTTGAATATCAATTCCACCGTCCTGCCCTTACTTGTCGTGGCAGTGGCGTGGAGCAGGTCGTCCGTGTTTCTCCACGCTTCGGGCGTATACAGGTATGCCGCAGGATTGGCTATGTTTTCCGTGATGCGCGGATAGTAAGCGGAAAAAGTCACCATTTTCGTCTCACTGAGGTCTTTCCAATAAAGCGGATTGCTGTTGTCGGCCTTGTAAGCAATGTTTTCATTATTGTATGCCGGAGATGTGGCACCTCCCGTAAAAGTGTACATGCCCCATTCGTCGGCAGGACCGAACGAGCCTGCGCCATCGGCATCGAGCTGCGGCGCGCGTGTCTGCACTCCCTCGATGTCGGCGGTGATGTGTACCGCGCCTTCGGGCAGGGTGTTGCCACCCAGCAGGTCGTCGTTGTGGCAGGACGACAGTGCCAGCGTGGCCAGCACCAAAAAGGTGAATAAGTATCTTGTTGCTTTCATATCATGAGTTTTTGTTGTTTGTCAAAATCAGATTTCCAAATCACCCGACACTGTGCCTTGCGTGTCCCACGGTTGGATCGTGGCATTCACTTCCACTTCCGTACCTACAGGTGTGCGTTTCAGCGTAATGGTGAAAACAGTTTTCTTGCCTTGCTCGAAGGTACGGTCGGCTTCCACCGGTCATGTCAATACAGTGCCGCCCGTCAGGGTTAGTTCCAAACTCCTTCCGTTTGCACCCTCTTGCGGCAGGATGATGGCGGAGGCGGTCTTGCCATCGGCGGCCGTGTTCAACGTAAGGGTGGCGAGGTCCTGCCCGGCAGTCAGCGTGTTCTGCAACACGTTGAAGTCTGCTGCTACGGGCTGTTTGCTCAGCGTGATGCCCATGCCTGCCAGTTCCGCATCACTCACGCCTTCACCGGCGGTCAACTCTACTTCCACACGGCTTAGGCGGTGGAAGAACTTCAAATCGACAGTATTGGTACTTTTGTCCTTTCCCGTGGCGTTGTCGCTCCGCAGCAGGTCGATGTCGGCAGGGGCCTTTTGGTCGCTCACATCCACCTTATATATATCGTCCGTCAGGTCGGTTTGCGGGTAGTAAGCAATGAAGTCCACCTTCTCATCCGCATTCAAAGGAAAGTAAATGGTCTGTTCTGTTCCGGCAGGTGTAAACTTTCCATCTCCGGCGGTGGTCACATACTTGCGGTTGGTGGCGCCGTCCGTCACTGTCTTCATTCCGTGTTCCAGCATATAGATACCGATACCGTCGTTTGCCTCCCATGTGTCGGTCGTGGCGCGGGGAAGCGTGATTTCTCCGGCAAAGGAAACGGCTATACGTCCGTCATCCACTTGCGGTTCATTTTCATTATTGCTACATGCGGCTATCATCAGGGCTGCCATGCCGATAAACAGATAATTTGTTTTCATCATACTATTTGTCATTTTAAATTTGTTATTTGATGGTTATATTCACCACTTCCTGTACCTGCCAATCGGTGATGGTTGCTGTACCTGCCGGAGTGTTGTTGCGGGCATCTGCTGTCACGCAGTTTCCGTCACGGGTAAATGCAGGTGCGGTGGTCATCGGTTCCCCACCCGGCGTCTGTGTATTGGCTTGGATGTCTTTTCTTGGGACGCGGCTGCTGTTTCGGACAGCTTTTGAAGGCCAGTTAGGGTCAGTTCGTCCTGTTTTGCGTTTTCTGCCGTTTTCACCTTGAACATATTATTTTCCTCCACAAAACGGAATACCATTTGCGGAGCTTTGTTTGTTGCCGGCGCAAACATCGGTGCGGCAACCATAGCCAGTAGTGTGTATACAAGCATAGTTTTCCATGCATTCATATCAGTATGGTATATTAGTGTTTTTTATATAGGATGCCTTGCGGCTGTTTTTCGTGCAGAAAGAGGAAAAAACGGGTTGCTGAAGAACCTTTTGTGTTGCACAAAAATATAACATGTAAGTAAATGATTGCAAATAAAATCAATTGTCTTTCGTTCAAGTCAATGAAAGACAATTCTTTATATGCTGAAAAGCAGGAAAACTAACGAAAGACAATGTTTAATTAGCGAAAGACAATTTTATCCAAGTACGAAAAACAGTGTGGCAGTTGAGGACATTCAGAAAAAACAGGCACATCATTCACCGGTAATCTGATGCGCTGGATGTGGGAAAGATGATTTGGAAGGCAAAGATGTCAGGAGGATGTTTCGATTTCCGCATCAGTGTTCTTTAAGTAGATTTGTTTACAGTAACTTTTGGGAGTCATTTCCATCATTTTTTTGAAATCTCTGTTGAAATTACCGCTATTGTTGTATCCTACCATTTCACATACTTCTTCTATCGTATATCCGGGATTTTCGGCAAACAGACGGGCTGCTTCGCGCAAACGAAGCTCCTTGCGCCACGGACGGAAATCCATTCCGTAATGGTCTTTCATATATTGCCGGAAGAATGATTGGGACACTCCGAAAGAATCTACCACGATACCGGAAGGGATATCCTTCTCACAGTATGCTTTCTCATCTACATATTTTTGTAATCTTTCTTTTAATAGCCGCTCTTTTTCTTGAAAAACAGTTTTTGACTTTTCCTTGTTCTCTTTTACGGACTTGTCTGTTTCGCCCATGTCTGTTTCCATCGGATGTGCATAAATCTTTGTTTCGGGTGGAACAGCCGCAATGACCGGAATCGCAAATTTCATCCTGCGATAGTAGTTGACGAACCACATCACCATGAAGCTGTAATAAAGCACATACAGTGGAACAAAGAATTTGTACCAGTCGGTAAAAAATAAAATGGGTATAGCCATGATCCCAATAGCCAGTGCACTATAAAAGCCGGTCTTTACCCATACCAGACGATTCTCTTCGTCCTCATCATAATAGTCCTCTACCTCTTGTACCGTCTTGTGGTAAGCTTGCGTGAATTTTCGGGTATAGATAGTTAACTGGATAATATAAGCGGCGATGCTCGTATAAAAGAACCACAAATAATAGTCTATAAAACAAAACAAGGCGACAAACAGGATAATGCCTGCCGCTGCAATGCCTCCGGCCTGTCGGAACACTATGCTCCATCTGACTTCACCCGGACGTATGAAAACCAACATGGACATGGTAAAAAGAAGAGCCTGAAACGATGCAACGAAAAGTGTACTGGCAGGTTCAATACGATGGTCATAACCCGTAAAGCAGCATACCAGGCTGAGAAGGGCGAGTACGAAATAAGAGGGCACAAGGATATTACGGGCCTTCCGTAACTTTTCTAATCCGCATTCCGGCGGTATCGTTGTAGTTGCTAGCATGCTTCCCAGCATCGCTACTATGAAAGCTGAAGTTCCCATCCTGTCTCTTATACACATCTGACGCTGCCGAC
>ERZ1026915.1257-NODE-1257-length-10917-cov-5.936844_pt1 | contig 10917 bp, 9 predicted proteins | sample MGYA00519466_ERZ1026915 | MGnify/ENA primary metagenome ERZ1026915 (study PRJEB26926, sample SAMN06164884) | human gut metagenome | biome: ENVO:00009003; feature: ENVO:2100002; material: ENVO:00002003 | host: Homo sapiens | place: USA | collected 2012 ... | reverse complement strand
ACGAGATCATGCCTAGTCTCGTGGGCTCGGAGATGTGTATAAGAGACAGGCTGCGCACCACGGGCTTTCTGGGCGTTCATGATCTTGTCGGTCTCCTCGATGAGGGTAGGAATGAACCGCAGCGCGATGCTCATCATCATGGCCAGTTCATGCACCGGGAAGTGGAGCCTGCCAAGAGGCTTGAGCAGCTGCTCGATGGCGTCCGTCAGGACGATGGGACTGGTGGTGTAGGTCAAAAGGCTCGTGCCTGCGATGAGGGCCATGACGCGCACCGCCATCAGTACAGCATACCGGATGCCCTCCGCGTAAACGGTCAGAAATCCGAGCTTGAACACCGGGTCGCCCTCGCCCGAGACAAAGAAGAGGTTCAGCACCGCCGTAAAGACGATGATGGGGAAGATGGGCTTCAGGCTCTTGAGGATGAGCTTGAAGGGAATTTTCGCTACCGCGTACATCACGGCGAGGAAAATCAGCGAAAGCGCAAGGCCCAGCGGGTTGGACGCCGCAAAGAGCAGCACGATATACAGGATGGTCAGCACCAGCTTGAGCCGGGGGTCAAAGCGATGGACGAGGCTGTTGCCGGGGAAGTGCTGGCCGATGGTAATATCTCTCAGCATTCGGCTGCACCCCCTTTCTGATCATCATCCCGGGGTAAGACGAGGGTCTCCCCTGCATCCCGCCGGGCTTTTGCCGCCAGGATCATCTTGACGGCGTAGGGGATGGTGTAGACGTCCGCCGGGACGTCCACGCCCATCTCCCGCAGCTTGAGGAAGATCTTCGTCACCTGCGGCACGGAGAGGCCCAGTTCCAGCAGCTCGGGAGCGCGGGCAAAGACCTTCTCCACCGTGTCGTACATGGCGATCTTCTTCCGGCTCATCACCAGCACCTTGTCGGCGTACTTGGCAATGTCCTCCATGCTGTGGGAGACCAGAAGCACCGTGGTGCCGGTCTTTTTGTGGTAGTCCTTCACCTCGGACAGGATCTCATCCCGTCCCTCGGGGTCGAGGCCGGCCGCAGGCTCGTCCAGAACGAGGATACGGGGCTTCATGGCCATAACGCCCGCCACGGCTACGCGGCGCTTCTGTCCGCCGGACAGCTCAAAGGGGCTGCGCTCCAACAGCGCTTCATCGAGGCCGACGAATTCTGCCGCCTCGTGGACGCGCTTATCGACCTCCGCCTCGTCGAGGCCCATATTCTTCGGGCCGAAGGCGATGTCCTTATAGCATGTTTCCTCAAAGAGCTGGTACTCCGGGTACTGGAACACCAGACCCGTCAGGAAACGGAAATCCCGGATCTTTTCCGGTTCGGCCCAGAGGTCGCGGCCATCAATGATGATCTTGCCGCTGGTGGGTTTGTTCAGACCGTTCATGTGGGTGATGAGGGTGCTCTTGCCGGAGCCGGTGGCTCCGATGATGCCCACGAAATCGCCCTCTTCCACCTCAAAGCTCACGTCGTCCAGCGCGGTGACTGCGTTCGGCATACCGGGGTTGTAGACATAGCTCAGGTGTTCTACTTTGATAATACTTGCCATGTTTCCGTCCCCCCTTACTTCAGCAGCTCATACAGAGCCTGTGCGCACTCGCCGGTGTCGATGATGCCTTCGGGCATGGGGATGCCGGCCTTGACCAGCTCATCCCGCAGCTCTGCGGCCTGCGGCACGTCGAGGCGGAGAGAACGGACTTTTTCGGTCTGGCTGAACACCTCTTTCGGGGTGCCTTCCATCACCACATTGCCCTGGCTCATCACCAGAACACGGTCGGCCTGCGCGGCCTCTTCCATGTAGTGGGTGATGGACACAACGGTGATGCCTAGATCCTTGTTGAGGTGGTGGATGGTCTGCATCACCTGCTCACGGCCACGAGGGTCGAGCATGGCGGTGGCCTCGTCAAGGATGAGGCAGTCGGGACGCATGGCGACGACGCCCGCAATGGCGACGCGCTGCTTCTGGCCGCCCGAGAGATTGTGGGGTGCGCGCTCCCGGAACTCGTAGATGCCCGCCATCTTCATGGCGTCATCGACGCGGCGGCGCATCTCTTCCGGCGGAACACCGAGGTTTTCCAGCGCAAAAGCCACGTCTTCCTCTACCACCGTGGCGACGATCTGGTTATCGGGGCTCTGGAACACCATGCCCACGGTCTGGCGGATGTCATAGAGCTTGTCATCATCGGCGGTGTCCATGTCCTCGACGTACACCTTGCCCTCCTCCGGCAGGAGGATGGCGTTGAAGTGCTTGGCAAGGGTGGATTTGCCGCAGCCGTTTGCGCCCAGCACGGCCACGAACTCGCCCCGCTTGACCTGCATGGAGACACCGTTGAGCGCGTAGCCGGGCTGCTCCGAGTCGTAGCGGAACTTTAAGTTTTCTGCTGTCAGTATCGTTTCACTCATTTGTTTTCTCTTTCTGGTGGTGCGCCCCTCTGAAAGGGGCTGTACCCCATTCTTAGATGTTAACCTCTCCGTCAATGCTTCGCATTGCCACCTCTCCTATCGAGGAGAGGCCTTGGCATTCCGTAAAGCTTTATCTCTTCGCCAGAGGCTCCCCTCGCTAGGGGAGCTGTCGAGCGATAGCGAGACTGAGAGGTTGTTCCTACGCTGAAAGATACCTACGGAATAAGGGAAATGGAGAGTTTTGCTATGACTGAGTTCAAGCCCATCAAGGAAGGCAAGGTCCGCGAGATCTACGACAACGGCGACAGCCTCATCATGGTCGCCACCGACCGCATCTCTGCATTCGATGTTATCTTAAAGAATAAAGTCACCAACAAGGGCAAAGTGCTGACCCAGATGAGCAAGTTCTGGTTCGACTACACCCGCGACCTGCTGCCCAACCATATGCTGAGCGTGGACGTGAAGGAGATGCCCGAGTTCTTCCAGCAGCCCCAGTACGAGGGCCGCAGCATGATGTGCCGCAAGCTGACCATGCTGCCCGTCGAGTGCATCGTCCGCGGCTACATCACCGGAAGCGGCTGGGCCAGCTACCAGAAGACCGGCAAGGTCTGCGGCATCCAGCTGCCCGAGGGCCTGAAGGAGTCCGAGAAGCTGCCCGAGCCCATCTACACCCCCTCCACCAAGGCTGAGATCGGCGACCACGACGAGAACATCTCCTACGAGCAGAGCATCGACGTGCTGGAAAAGCTGTTCCCCGGCAAGGGTGAGGAGTACGCCACCAAGCTGCGCGACTACACCATCGCTCTGTATAAGAAGTGCGCTGAGTATGCCCTCTCCCGCGGCATCATCATCGCCGACACCAAGTTTGAGTTCGGTCTGGATGAGGAGGGCAACGTCATCCTCGGCGACGAGATGCTGACCCCCGATTCCTCCCGCTTCTGGCCGCTGGAGGGCTACGAGGCCGGCCACGGTCAGCCCTCTTTTGATAAGCAGTTCGTCCGCAACTGGCTGCTGGCCAACCCCGACAGTGACTATGACCTGCCGCAGGACGTCATCGACAAGACCATCGCCAAGTATGAGGAAGCTTACGAGATGCTGACCGGCAAGAAGCTGTAAGCACTTCCATAAATTCAACATCTGCCGCCCGCTTTGTGGAAAACGAAGCGGGCGGTTTTTGTGCGGAAAAGTTTTTCCTCTTGAACGGCGCGGTGGGCAGTGTTACAATAACACAAGTAATGGGCGGAGAAACGGCCCTTCGTGTGAGAAGAGAGTGCCGCGCGGACGGCGAAAGGAAACAGTCAAATGGAGATCAGCACGCGGGAAAAGACCTTGCAGATCGTCAGCCGATACGTTATCATCACCCTGAGTATCAGCATCATGACCATCGGCGTATACTTCTTCAAATTCCCCAACAACTTCGTCTTTGGCGGCGTGACCGGCGGCGCGGCCCTTGTGGCAAAGCTCACGCCCCTGTCGGCCTCAGCTTTTTCGTCCTGTGCCAATATCCTCCTGCTCATTCTGGGCTGGATATTCCTCGGCAGGGATTTTGCCATCAGCACCGGCTGGGCTACCGTCGTCATGACGGCAGAGCTGGCTCTTTTTGAAAAATATGTCCCCCTCAGCGGCCCCCTGTCCGACCAGCCCATGCTGGACCTGGTCTTCGCCATCGCCCTGCCCGCCATTGCGTCGGCTCTGCTCTTCAACGTGGGCGCGTCTTCCGGCGGCACCGATGTCGTCGCCCTCATCCTGAAAAAATACACCCATATGAAGAACACCGGCGAGGCGCTTTTTATCACCGACCTCGCCATGGTGCTGGCAGCCTGCTTCGTCTTCGACCTCTACACTGCTCTCTACTCTTTCGTGGGTCTGACGGTCAAGAGCCTCGTCGTCGATGCCGTTCTCGAGCAGATGAAGATGTGCAAAGCTATCCTCATCATCTGCGACGACAAAGACCCCATCTGTGACTTCGTCATGCGCAAGCTGGTGCGCGGCGCGACCTATACGCCCTGCTACGGTGCCTACACCGACAGGCCCCACTACATGATCTATACGACCCTCACCCACCGCGAGGCATTGCAGCTGCAGGCATTTATCCATAAGGAAAACCTCAACGCCTTTATCTCGATGCTCAGCACCACCGAGGTGTTCGGCAAGGGCTTCAATCACGCATAAACAGAATCGAACCTTACAGGGCACCTTCGTTGATCTGATTGGACGGCGAGGGTGTCTTTTTATCTGCGTTTTTGCCGCTCAGCTCTTCGCGGAGCAGCTTGGTCAGGGCCAGCGTCGCCTTGGAGCGGTAGTCGGTGGTGGGGGAGAGCAGAGCCAGCCGGAGGTAAAGCCCCTGCGACCCCAGTGAGAGGTAGACGACATCCGGCTCTTCGACGATGCAGGAGCGGTAGGTGAAAGCCAGAGCAAGGCCAACCCGTGCCATGGATGCGGCAAATGCGGCGGTGATGTTGTCGTGCTTCGATTTCAGTCGCAGGCCGTAGGCTTCGAACGCACTTCGGATCAGGTGACCCAGCATGGTATCCTTGCCGCTGAGGATGCACTCATGGCGGGTGACTTCCTCCATCGAGACGCGGAGCCGCCCGGTCTCGTCCATGCGGGCCTGCCGTAAGATCGGGTGGTCTTTGGTGGCGACCAGCAGCACCTCGTCCCGGTAGAGGTATTCCATCTGGATGCCCTCGGTGCTGACGATGGGGTAGGCGGAGAGCGCAAGGTCCAGCTCGCCCTCCCGGATCTTCTCCACCAGATTCATGCTGTTGCCCTCGTAGATGTTGATGGTGGCCCGAGGGTTCTGGTCGTAGAATTTTTTCAGGATGGGCGGGATGACATAGCTGCCGCGGAAGGAGCTGACCCCGAAGAACACGGTGCCGCCGACGGTGTTCTCGTTGTCCCAGAACTCCTGCTGGGCCTGCTGGTACTCTTTTAAGATGTGCTTAGCGTGACTCAGAAAAACCTTGCCGGAAGGGGTGGGGCGGATCCCCTTGTTGGTGCGCACGAAGATGGGGGAGCCAAGCTGCGCCTCGAACTGGCGCAGGAATTGGCTCAGGCTGGCCTGCGCGATGTACAGCCGCTCGGCGGCTTTCGAGATGCTTTGCTCTTCGGCAAGGGCGTTCAGATAGTATAGTTCGCGGAGATCCATGACAATTCCTCCAAAAACGACAGAAATTTCTTTTTTTCTATCGGTTTTGCCTATAGGGGCTATTATAAAAACAGGACTTTTCCAATCACAGAAATGATTATATACTAAAATCACCAGAACTTCAACTGCAGATGAGGATTCTTTTGTACAGGATCATGATGGAAAAGAGGTAAAACATGAGCGTATATCCAATGAAGGGCGTTATTGATATGCACGTCCACACCAATCCGGATCTTCGACTGAGAGCGTATGACGATCTGGAGCTGACGGATGCCGCGGTCAAGGTGGGCGCAAGAGCCATTGTCATCAAGACCCATCAGGGTACGACGATGGACCGGGCTTATCTGTGCAACCATTATAACAAGATCGTCCATGGTGACAAGGACTTTACCATGTTCGGCAGCATCACCCTGAACCATCCGGTCGGCGGCCTGAATCCGGCGGCGGTCGAGGTCGCGCTGAAGCTGGGAGCCAAAGTGGTCTGGCTGCCGACCCAGCACGCCCAGAACCATCTGGCAAAGTTCGGCAAGAACCCGGACGATGGCGTGAAGGTGACCGAGAATGGAAAAATTGTTCCCGAGATGAAGGACATCTTCCAGCTGGTCAAGGATTATGACGCAGTACTCGGCACGGCGCATATTTCCCCCGAAGAGAGCTTCATCGTCTGCGATGCAGCCCGCGCTGCCGGTGTCAAGAAGCTGGTCGTCACCCATCCGGAATGGTGGGTCGTCGACATGAGCATCGAAGACCAGAAACGAATCGTCAAGGATTACGATGTTCTGCTGGAACGCTGCTACGCCCAGAATATGGGCGGCGGCAAGTACAAGAGCAATCTGCCCGAAAACCTCGAGGTCATCCGTGAGGTCGGCTATAAGAACGTGCTCATCAGCACAGACGGCGGGCAGACCGAGAATCCTCACTGGGAGATCGCGATGCAGCAGTATCTCCAATATCTGTCGGATCATGGTGTGCCGGACGAGCAGATCTATTATATGTCGCACACCATTGCGGCAGGCTTGCTCGGCATCGAGTAACGCCGAAGAAGTGGAATAAGGAGGATGTTCCATGCAAAGTGCTGTTATTATCGCTGCCATCGCACTGGCAGTCTTTCTTGGCTATAAAACCAAGATCAATACGGGTTTCTTCTGCATTGTATTTGCATATTTTATCGGCTGTTTCTGGCTGGATCTCAAGCCGAAAGCTCTGATTGCATTCTGGCCGACGAACACGATGTTCGTCATCATCTCCGTTTCGTTGTTCTATAATGTTGCAGCAGCCAATGGCACGCTGGAAAAGATTTCCCGCTCGCTGCTGTATGCCTGCCGTAAATTCCCGGGAATGCTGCCATATGCACTGTTCGCCGTTGCTGTCATCCTGTCGGTCATGGGTGCAGCATACTTCACGGTTCTGGCATTCCTCGCTCCCATCACGCTGCTCATCTGCGAAGAGTCCAAGATGGACAAGCTGACCGGTGCAGTCGCCATCAACTGCGGCGCATTGGCGGGCGGTGATTTCCCGACGGCTGCGCTTGGCGTTATCTTCCGTGGTCTGATGGACAGCTCCTATGAGGCAGCTCCCGAACTGGAAGCCATTGATTCTTTCGTGACCTGCCTGAAAATGTTCGGTCTGGCAGTCCTATTCTCTCTGATCCTCATTACGATTTTCCGTTTTGCACTGCCTGCAAACCGCAACATCGGCAAAGATGTCAAGTTTGAAAAACCGGAAGTATACACCACCGCACAGAAGCAGACGCTCTATCTCATGGTCGCGATGATGGCAGTCGTTCTGGTTTTCCCGCTGCTCAAGCTGCTGATCCCCGGCAATGCGGTCATCAAGCTGGTTGCAGGAAAGATCGACGTCGGCTTGGTCGCATTCGTCTTCGCTGTCATTGCGCTGCTGATGAAGCTTGCTCCGCAGAAGGAGATCATCGCTCGTGTTCCTTGGAATACTATCCTGATGATCGCCGGAGCTGGTATGCTGATCGCCGTTGCAGTTGAGGCTGGAACCATTGACCTGCTGTCCAACTGGATCGGCAGCAACGTTCCGACCTTCCTGGTTCCGATCGCATTCAGTCTGGTCGGCGCAGTCATGAGCTTCTTCAGCTCTACCACCGGTGTTGTCTGCCCGGCTCTGTTCCCGCTGATCCCCGGTCTGTCCGCAACGACGGGTCTGGGCGCGGCCAATCTGTTCACCTGCACGGTTCTCGGCGCGCAGAGCAGTGCAATCAGCCCCTTCTCTTCCGGCGGTTCCCTGATTCTGGGTTCCTGTGGCAATGAGGAAGAGCGCAGCAGCCTGTTCAACCGTCTGCTGTTCGTCGCAACGCCTATCAGCATCGGTGTTGCAGCTATATTCAACCTCATCGTTTCTATGGTTCTGTAAAAGTCTGATTCACTCCGGGGAGGGGAGGCTCCCCTTTTCCAGAGTGTCTTTTTGAGAGAGTATAAGAACGCAAATGTGTGAAAAAAGGAGAGTACCATGCTGAAATTATACGGTAACGGGATCTACCTCGTAAACGGCGAGACCATCTGCTCCTGCCCTGAGGAAGTGGCCCAGAAGACCGGCCGCACCGTGGACGCAAAGGAAGCTGAGAAAGGCACTATGGCCTACGGTATCTTGCAGGCCCACAACAAGAGCGGTGATCCTGACCAGCTGCAACTGAAGTTCGACTCGATGACCAGCCACGACATCACCTATGTCGGCATCATCCAGACGGCCCGCGCTTCCGGCATGAAGCAGTTCCCGCTGCCCTACGTCCTGACCAACTGCCACAACAGCCTCTGCGCTGTCGGCGGCACCATCAACGAGGACGACCACAAGTTCGCCCTGTCCGCCGCTCATAAATACGGCGGCATCTACGTCCCTACCAACATGGCCAACATCCACAGCTACAACCGTGAGACCATGGCAGGCGGCGGCAAGATGATCCTCGGATCCGACTCCCACACTCGTTACGGCGCTCTGGGTACCATGGCTGTCGGCGAGGGCGGCGGCGAGCTGGCAAAGCAGCTGGTGGGCCGCACCTACGATTTTGCCCGTCCGCAGGTCATCGCCATCTACCTGACCGGCAAGCCCCGCCCGGGCATCGGTCCCCACGACGTGGCTCTGAGCATCTGCGGTGCCGTCTATAAGAAGGGCTATGTCAAGAACAAGGTCATGGAGTTCGTCGGCCCCGGCATTGCTGGCCTGCCCATCGAGTATCGCAACGCCATCGACGTCATGACCACCGAGACCACCTGCTGGTCCTCCATCTGGGTCACCGATGAGGAGACCCAGCGTTACTACACTATCCACGGCCGTCCGCAGGACTTCAAGAAGCTGCAGCCTGCGGAGGTGGCCTACTACGATGGCTGCGTCTACATCGACCTGAGCACCATTGAGTCCACCATCGCTATGCCGATGCACCCCTCCAACACCTACACCATCCACGAGCTGCAGGCCAACGCTGCCGATATCCTGCACGCTGTACAGGAAGAGGCCAACAAGCAGATCAAGGGTGCCAAGATGAATCTGGACAGCAAGTTCCACGATGGTGCCATCTGGGTCGATCAGGGCGAGATCGCAGGCTGCGCCGGCGGCACCTTCGACAACATCTGCGCCGCTGCCGACATCCTGCGGGGTCAGAGCTGCGGCAACGGTGCCTTCACCCTGAGCATCTATCCGGGTTCTATGCCCGCCCTGAGCGAACTGCTCAAGAATGGCCGTGCCAACGATCTGGTCAACGCCGGTGCCATCATGCGCGAGTGCTTCTGCGGCCCCTGCTTCGGTGCAGGCGACTGCCCGGCCAACGGCGAGTTCTCCATCCGCCACACCACCCGCAACTTCCCGAACCGCGAGGGTTCCAAGCCGGGTAATGGCCAGCTGAGTGCCGTGGCCCTGATGGACGCCCGCTCCATTGCGGCGACGGCTGCCAACGGCGGCGTCCTGACGCCGGCGACCGACCTGCCCGAGGAGACTTGGGACGAGGCCTGCGAGTACACCTTTGACGACGCTCCTTACAAGAAGCGCGTGTACTGGGGCTTTGGCAAGGCGGAGCCTGCCGACGAGCTGGTCGAAGGCCCCAACATCAAGCCGTGGCCCGCGATGGAGCCCCTCGGCGACGACATCCTGCTCAAGGTGTGCTCCAAGATCATGGACCCGGTCACCACGACTGACGAGCTCATTCCTTCGGGCGAGACGAGCTCCTTCCGCTCCAACCCGCTGGGCCTGGCCGAGTTTACGCTCAGCCGCCGTGACCCGGCTTACGTGGGCCGTTCCAAGGAGGTCGACGCCGTGGAGAAGCGCCGCGTGGCTGGTGAGTCCGCGGGCGACTTGGCCGCGCTCGATGCCGAGCTTGCTGGTGTGTTTGAGGCGCTGGCCGGCGCGGGTGTCGCTGCCGATGCCAAAACGACTGAGTACGGCTCCATGCTCTATGCCAAGAAGCCCGGTGACGGTTCTGCCCGCGAGCAGGCCGCGAGCTGCCAGCGCGTAATTGGCGGCCTGGCCAACATCGTCCACGAGTACGCCACCAAGCGTTATCGCTCCAACGTGATGAACTGGGGCATGGTGCCCTTCCAGATGGAGGCCGAGCCCAACTTTGAGGTGGGAGACTACGTCTTTGTGCCGGGTATCCGCGCCGCGCTCGATGGCGACCTAAAGGACATCGCCGCCTACGTGGTGCGCGCCGACGGCGCGGTCGAGCAGATTGAGCTCTACATTGCCGATATGACGGCAGAGGAGCGTGCCATCGTCAAGGCCGGCTGCCTGATCAACTACAACAAGTTCAAGGCCGCTGCCGAGTAACGCACTTAATTGTCCGCCCGGGGCTTATCCTTTCCCGCCCGCTCACGCGCTTCGCGAGGGTCGCGTTCGGGAAAGGGTAAGCCCCGGGCTACATTTCTGCGTTCTCGTTGGGTCTTGAGGGACGCTAATAAATAGACTTGCTTGATGCCGCCTCTGTTAATGGGGCGGCTTCTTTTTGTCGAGAACCGCCACAAAGGGGCCTGTCCCATTCGTGGTGGTGGGGGCGAGCTCGATGATGCCGTGCTCGTTAAGCGGCAATTTAATGGTCGGTTCTACAGAATTTCATCCGGGCTGGCGGGTTTGGTTGTTTTGGGGATGCCGAGTTTGGATGACGCGAAATCGTCAACATTGTCCTTAATTCCGTCTTTGGTGTAGACGGTGACCATATAGGTGCTGTGTCCGAATTCGCCCTTGTCGCGTGTTGCCCAGGCATCCCAGTAGGCGGCCCCGTTTCGCCCTTTGATTTTTCCGACACGGCGGAGTTCTGTTCGCTTTAATTTCTGGTTGCTATAGATGGTTCGACCGGCCTCCTCGGTGAGCCCGCACTGTCCAAGCACTGTCTCTTATACACATCTCCGAGCCCACGAGACTAGGCATGATCTCGT